>Ga0265327_10000792_pt1 | contig 48747 bp, 36 predicted proteins | sample 41621metaG_FD_202089 | JGI IMG/M metagenome (GOLD analysis project Ga0265327, IMG submission 202089) | Rhizosphere microbial communities from Carex aquatilis grown in University of Washington, Seatle, WA, United States - 4-16-21 metaG | ecosystem: Host-associated > Plants > Roots > Rhizosphere... | reverse complement strand
AATAACGCCACGTCGATCACTCCTTATCTCCCGCTCAGACTCTGAGCAGGACAGTATCGCGACGTGGGTCAAATTTAGATGCACATTACTGCATTTGGTGGCTCAGTTTTAAACGCATATCAACAGGCGGTTTTAATAAAGCACGAAATTCCTTGCGATGCCGACGCCTAGCAATGTCCTTTGTCAAACTGTGGCACTACAGGTTCGTCTGCATCGTACTCCCGAGTAGTGATGAGACCAGGTTGTATTGGTTGAAGGCATTTAGCTGCAGCCCTAGCGCTGCTCCAAAGTTTGTATTGGTGGATCCAGAAGACTGGAGATTGATCAGGTCGACCAAACTTATCGGGCCGGTATCAAGTCCTGCGCTGAACAATGATGACGATCCGTTAAAGATAGTATTCGTCTGCAGAAACGATGCGGGTGAGTAGTCATTGAGCATGCTTTGCCCACTAAAATTACCGAAATTAAACTGTGCAAACTGGCTCAGGGTCGCAGATAGGGTGCCCGCTTGATGGGAGAACTCGGCAGCCAAACTGCTGAAATTCTGTGCCACCTGCCCAAGCAGGGAGAATGTGGATGCTGGGTCGCTCTCGAATGCGGACTGTAGTGTTTTAAGGTCGATGCTTAGTGTGCCGCGCATATTCTGGTTGGAAGGGGGCTGGAACTTGATGCCTATCTTGGCCAGGCTGATGAGCGTCGAGGTACCATTTTTTAACGTTGCAGTGGCCTCAGTGTTCAATGCGTTGGCGAATCGGGTGGCAAGTACGTCTCCGGACAGTGCGCCAGAAGATGCCTGCAATCTTGAGAGGTTGTTGGACAGGCTATTGAATGCATCCACGAAACTTTGTGATTCCGCTGCCAGGCTACCGAAATCCGTACCGAAGTTCTGGCCTATGCCACTGGTTGTCAATCCTGGATGCAGATTCGACATGCTGTTTTCGAACGATGAGACGGAGGACAATAACTGCCCCAGTCCCGAAAGTTCGACAACACTCGATCCTCCAAAAAGTGCGGATAGGTTCTGATTCCCCGCTGGAAAATACAGCGACGCCCCCCCACTAATGCCCTGAAGGCCGAATGGAGAATAAACGGATGACACGGGATTTAAGAGCATGGCACCCTTTCTCCGCGAGTCGTTGATCCTTGCAGCTAGGCGATCACTGACATCGCAGTAGAAGTTAACCAAGGGTATGGCATTCGTTCGGCAGAAAAGTTCTCAGTGGTCTCAATGCGGACCCTTCCGATGGGCAGGGAGATCAGGGACGCCATGAGCGATCAGCAATAAAACTTACTGAAGAAAACGACTGAATTTACTCTCCACAGTTCCTGTGGATAACACTGTGAATAAGACGTTCATGAGAACGTAACTCTTTGCGGCATCAACACTTTTTATAATTGTTCAATTTTTAGGCTATTTAAAATATAGCATATTAATCAATGAGTTGATATATCTCATTGGCGTGTAAGGGTTTTTGTCCTAATGTTAATGTGCTACTTAAAGTCGTGTGTACAACTGTCCTTGACAGGAGCCTTTTATGCAGGCTTATGGTGAATGGTTGCCACCCGGAATCGAGGCGATCAGCGTCTGTGTAGCTGACTGGTTGGAACTGACGGTTAGGATATGATGGGATACCTGCGGCTGTTGGCCAATAGTGGACGCTTTTATTTTGATATGAAGGATTTCATATGAGCGATTCAAGTCTGGCCCGAAAAGCCAAGCTGATTCATATACAGGAAGTCGCATCCGCTTTAGGCATCCTCGAAGCGGATATCGAGCCGTATGGTCGCATGAAAGCCAAGCTGTCTTACGAATTTCTCCATCGTCTTGAAGGCCGTCCAGAGGGCAAACTGATCCTTGTGACGGCAATGAGTCCAACGCCTGCAGGAGAAGGAAAAACGACCACGACCATCGGACTTTCTGATGCGTTGAACCGACTGGGTAAAAAAACCATTGCCTGCCTGCGCGAGCCTTCGCTAGGGCCGTGTTTCGGCATGAAGGGCGGCGCGACAGGTGGCGGGCATGCACAAGTAGCGCCCATGGAAGATATCAACCTGCATCTGACAGGTGATTTTCACGCCATCACGACAGCCCACAACCTGCTTGCGGCTGTACTCGACAACCACATGCAGCATGGAAACGATTTGAATATCGACCCCCATCGTGTTGTCTGGCGACGAGCAATGGACATGAATGATCGATCGCTGAGACACACGATCATTGGCCTTGGTGGAAAGCATAATGGAATCACACGGGAAGATGGTTTCGACATAACTGTTGCCTCAGAGATCATGGCCATCCTGTGCCTCTCTTCCTCGCTGCACGAATTGCGTGATCGACTCTCCCGCATCCTTGTTGCATACACAAAAGATGGCGAAGAGGTTCATGCGGGGCAATTAAAGGTACATGGCGCCATGACAGCACTGATGCGGGATGCGATGAAGCCTAACCTCCTGCAGACTTTAGAAAACAACCCCGTGATCGTGCATGGAGGCCCATTTGCCAATATTGCGCATGGGTGCAATTCGGTATCTGCCACGCGAACGGCGTTGAAACTAGCTGAGTATGTCGTGACGGAAGCCGGCTTTGGCGCAGATCTCGGCGCTGAAAAATTCATGGATATCAAATGCCGAAAGAGTGGCCTGCGTCCGAATGCGGCGGTCTTGGTCGCAACCGTCAGAGCGCTCAAGTTTCACGGGGGGCAAGCGCTGGAAGACCTCGGTAAGTGCAATATCGAAGCGCTTAGGGCAGGGGTGCCTAATCTTCAGCGTCACCTGCAGAACTTACAACATTGCTTTCAGTTACCCGTTGTAGTCGCTATCAATTATTTCAATACTGACAGCGAGGAAGAGATCGAATTCCTGACCAAGGAAATCGAGCGTCTCGGGGCGGCTTCCGCGGTTTGCCGCCATTGGCAAGACGGTAGCGCTGGGGCAATGGCGCTGGCTGAAAAGGTCGTGACGGTGCTTGAGAAGAGGGAGCCGCAAGCCTGCTGCTTACTTTATCCTGATGAGATGCCTTTGGCCGATAAGATACGTACGATTGCCCAGAAAATCTATGGCGCAACTGACATTAGTCTGGATCCCAAAGCACTGCGCTATCTGAATGAACTGGATCAAACCTATCGCCACTTTCCGGTCTGTATCGCGAAGACGCAGTACTCGTTTTCAGCCGATCCGACGCTGCTTGGCGCCCCTGCAGGATTCAATCTCCCTGTAAAGGAGGTCATCCTTAGAAAGGGCGCAGAATTCATCGTTGCCATTTGCGGCGAGATCATGACGATGCCTGGCCTGCCCAAGCACCCTGCAAGCGAGAAGATTGATATCGATGCGCACGGACAAATTACCGGGCTGTTTTAAACAATCCGTCAGACGTTGAATATCTTATTGTCGACCAGTAGCGCAGGGTAGAACGCATTCATATTGCTGAGCTCATGTGGACTCATTGATATGAAAACAAAGAGCCCTATGCATCGGGAAACGGGCACCTGGTAGGCAGATGGTCAGCCGACTTAATACGGCCATTTTGCACATTCAAGCTAGGTCGCTGCAGGCCAGTTATTCAGTGCTTGCTGGGCAATGGCCAGTAACTCTTCCCTAGTCGCACCACTGGCTGATTGAACGGACATTCCCTGATGAACCGTGGCGATATATTTTGCTAAAGCTGCCGTGTTAACTGCCTGTGGTAAATCATGTTGGGACTGTGCTAAATCAAAGCGTTCTCTCAGCGCCTTCTCATACCCTTGCCTATAAGAAATCAACGCACGTTGTACTTGCTCTGATCCTTCGCCAGAAAATAAAGTGCCTATTGCAATCATGCATCCTCGTGGATTGCATTCATTGGATAGGAGTTCAGCGGATTTGGTTAAAAACTTTTCTGCGACTTGCTTTGCGGTCGGTTCACGCATGGCTTCTGCCACATAGGCCGCCGGTCCTGCGATGTATCTGTCTACGGCCTTGCTAAACAACTCTTCCTTGTTGCCATAGGCAGCGTAAATACTCGGGCGATTGATGCCCATGGCCTCGGAGAGTTCGGCCATGGATGCCCCCTCATACCCTCGCATCCAAAACACTTTAAGTGCCTTTTCAAGCGCCTCGTTATAGTTAAATGCGCTTGGCCGCCCGCGTGGCCTCTTCATTTCTGTCGTGTCCATAACCTTAAGTAGCTTTATGTGGATGCGAATATTATACCGCATGGTAATAAAATAGTTGACATCCTGTTTTTGGCTGTCTATTATTATTTACCGTTCGTTACATATTTAATCAATTAACCAGAATTAAGGATAGAGATCATGACAACGCATGAAGGCAAAGTGGCATTTATTACAGGTGCTAATCGTGGAATCGGATATGAAACCGCCAATCATCTGGGAGAACTCGGCATCACCGTGATCTTGGGTGTGCGTGATCTGGGAAAAGGACAGGAGGCCGCTTCGAAGTTTCAGGCATTAGGCATTCAAAGCGAAGCAATTCCTTACGATGCAAACCAGCCAGACTCTGCAAAGTCAGCCTGTAACTATTTTGACCAAAAGTTTGGCAAGTTGGACATTTTGGTTAACAACGCAGGCATCAGCATTGAACCGCTGTTTGGCAGCAACAATAGCAGTTCGGTCAGCCAGCAAGTGCTTCATGACACTTTCCAGACGAATCTGTTCTCAGTGGTCGCGCTGACACAAGCTTTGTTGCCACTCATCAAGAAGGCTCCAGCGGGGCGCATCGTGAATCTGTCCAGTATTTTGGCCTCCCAGACCCTACACAGCATGCCTAATTCTCCCATCGATCCAGCCAAAGCTTTTGCCTATAACGCATCCAAATCAGCCTTGAATGCCTACACGATTCACCTGGCACAAGAATTACGCGACACCCCCATTAAGGTGAATTCAGCACATCCGGGATGGGTGAAAACAGAGCTGGGTGGTCCAAACGCACCGATGGAGGTCGCTGATAGCTACAAAACCAGCGTTCGGTTAGCAACGCTGGACGAGAGCGGTCCAAACGGAGGTTTCTTTCATGAGGGGGATGCACTGCCTTGGTAAACGAGGAAACTCAATCTTCCATCCGTGCAGCACTCACTCATAACTGAGAGGAAGTACAGCATGCAAGACTTAACCAAAATCGGCAAGACTTCAGAGCTTCAAGTTGACGGTAACAGGTCGATACGTTACCTAAAAGCAGGAAATGGTGAACCACTGATATTGCTGCATACGATACGTACGCAGCTGGACTATTTTGAAGCGGTTATTCCACAGCTGGCTAAGCATTTCACTGTCTATGCAATTGACCTGCCAGGGCATGGCTATGCCTCAATTGATACCAAGGCCAATTATGATGAGCCCTACTTTCGTAGTGCTGTAATTGAATTTATAGAAAAACTGGATTTGAACAACGTAACACTTGTCGGTGAGTCCATCGGTGCCGTTCTGGCATTGACGGTGGCCAGTCAATTGCCAGACCGTATTAAGCAAGTGATCTCATCCAATACATATGATTACGACCAGCGTTATGGCGATGGTGTAAGACGAGGAAATTTTCTTGCAAACTTTGTCATTGGCCAGTTTGGAATTCCGTATGTAGGTGCAATGGCAGCCGCGATGGAAAACATTCTCTTTCTAGGCCTCATCATGAAGGGCGGATTAAAAAATAAAAGCTGGATGCCGGGAAATCTACTCTCCGAACTTGATCGGGTCGGCCGTCGAAAAGGCTATCGTTATGTAGAACGCAGTACTTTCGCGGGATGGCAGTCATGGAGCAAAGCCAGATCGCTTTATGCAAAGGTAAAAGTACCAGTCAAACTGGTTTATGGCGAGAACGACTGGTCGACTGATGCTGAAAGGCAGCGTACCGCCAGGGAACTTGGAGGCGTCACCATCTCCACCATTGGCAACACAGGCCATTTTACTTTCGTGGACAATCCACAAAAAATGACAGAAATCGTATTGGCAAGCTAACGGGATAAAAAAATCCATGGCCATTAAAGTTCCACCTCGCTATCGAGGGGTTCTGTTTGCATTGATAATGTCGTGCTGCACCGCATTCATTGTGTCCGGCGTGATTATCTATCTGCATTCAGAATCCCTCTCTCTCTTCATCCACGCATGGGCAAAAGGCTTTATCACGGCATGGCCCATTGTCTTCATCGCAATTCTGACGGTGGCGCCATTGGTGAACAAATTACTAGATGTATTTTTTGATGATCCTTGAAAAATGGGCTGTTGTTAAAATAACCGCTTGGGGTCGACTGAGCCGGTGGGGCGAGTGACCGTCGTTATGCAGGTTTAGACGGTCACGATATGATGGGCTATGTGTGGTGTCGGCCAACAAGCGATATCCATGGATACGAACTTGATGCCGCAACGCATTTGTTCAAAACACAACAACCAGGATCGTTCCATTTTGGATACGCTTACACCAAGAAATTACACTTTAAAAATAGAACATTAGGTAGTAGCATTTACCTATCGCCATTTCCCTTGTTGGAAGGTGGATATTTTGCCCCTGGTAAGAACAAAGAAGTGTTCTCGGGCTTTATGCACCAGCCTCATTTATGCGCTGGTGGCTGGCGCATGTCTGTTTTTCACCCATGATTTACAAAATATACTCGACGGAGATTTCTGGGCGAGATTGTGGTCTTTCAAAAGTATTCTTCTATTCCTTGTCGTCACCTCAGTACTACTTTATTACCATCTACACCTTTTTGAGGTTCGCCAGGCCGCGTTAATTCTCCATTACGATTATCTCGATAAATACGCCAATGACATCATGGTGCTAGTTGATGACAAGAGCAGAATTATCGAAGTTAATGATCGAGCGCTCGAAGCCTACGGATTCAGCCGTGATGAAATGATCGGTTTGCATGAGTCGGAACTTTCAACCCAAAATAATTTGGATGGAAAACTGTCCGGCCAGACAGGATCTTCGCGGCCACAGTTGTATGAAGCTACCCACAAACGCAAAGATGGGACCACATTTCCGGTTGAGGTCAGTACGCGTATCATCAAGATGCAGGAGTGTCAGTGGCATCAGTCCATTATTCGCGACATCTCGCAACGCAGGCTTGCAGAAAAGGCACTACGAGAAAGTGAAGAAAATTTTCGTAACATCATGGAATCCTCACTGGTTAGCATTTATGTTATTCAGGATGGGATTTTTAAGTATGCTAATCCGACTTTGCTTGAGAAGTCCGGCTACACAAAAGACGATTTGCTTGGACGGCATAGTCCACTAGATCTGATTGCTCCTGAGTTCCGCGAAACGGTGGCCATCAATTTGCAGCAACGTCTTGATGGAGTACCGGGTCATCCCTATGAGATAAAGATTCTCCGTAAAGACGGTACCTACCTTGATGTCATGGCTTGGGGTGTCGTGATTCAGTATCAGGGGCGACCAGCCAACGCTGGGACTTTGGTCGACATTACCGAACTTAAACGTGCCGAAGGTGATCTTCGTAAGCTATCTCGCGCGATTGAACAGAGTGCGAGTACGGTTGTAATCACAAACCGTGACGGGGTGATTGAATACGTTAATCCTCGGTTCATCGAAACTTCCGGCTATAGCCATGACGAGGCTATTGGTCAGAATCCGCGCTTCCTAAAGTCAGGGCATACGTCACCCGAAGAGTATCAACAAATGTGGCAGGCCATTAAGGCCGGCCACGTCTGGAAGGGCGAATTTCGTAACAAGCGCAAAGATGGCAGCTTTTACTGGGAATTCGCCATTATTTCGCCGGTGGTGAACGATCAAGGTGGAATTACCCATTTCGTCGCAGTGAAGGATGACATTACTGCGCAAAAAGATGCAGCAGCGCGCATTGAGAGACTGGCGCACTTTGATACCTTAACTGGCCTGCTTAATCGTGATGCACTGAGTGCCCATTTGGAAAATGCAATTGTTTCCGCACGACAAAATAACGGCCATGTCGTCTTGATTTCCTTCGATCTTGACCGGTTTAAAGACATCAATGATTCGCTTGGCCATCAAGTTGGGAATCGTCTGTTGACGCAACTGGCAGATCGCATGCGTCACTGCTGCCGTGACGAAGACTCAGTGGCGCGCGTAGGCGGTGATGAGTTTGCTGCCGTACTACAAGATACTGATGCCGAAGGTGCTAGCCACGTAGGTAAAAAAATACTCAAGCTTGTGCAAGAACCATTTGATATTGATGGACGGCAGCTAACGTTGACATGCAGTGTCGGCATTGCCATTTTTCCTGGCGATGGCGAAGACGTCGATACGCTGATGCGCAATGCCGACGCGGCCCTGCATCAGGCCGAAGCCATAGGCGGAGATAATTATCAGTTCTTCTCAGTAAAAATGAATGCTGCTGCGCTTAAACACCTCACCATGGTGAACGAATTACGCGAAGCCGTGCAACGCTGCCAGCTGGAATTGCATTACCAGCCACAGATTCGCTTGGTCGACAGCGTCATCGATGGCGTGGAGGCTTTAGTGCGCTGGAGACATCCTGTCCGAGGCCTGATATCCCCTGCCGAATTTATCCCCATCGCCGAAGAAAGTGGAATCATCGTCGAGATAGGTCAGTGGGTATTAAACGAGGCTTGTCACCAAGCTAAAGAATGGCAGAGAACGGGCCTGCCAGCGATCTCAGTGGCAGTAAATTTGTCCTCCGTCCAATTCCAGAGAAGCGATGTGCTCGAACAGGTCAGTCATGCGCTGCTCGAATCCGGCTTAGAACCCCGCTACCTTGAAGTGGAGTTGACGGAAAGCGTCATTCTGCAAGGGATAGATGATGTGCAGAACGTACTGCAACGGCTTGCTCAGATTGGAGTCGCTATCTCCATAGACGATTTTGGTACGGGGTACTCATCATTTACCTATCTACGCAAATTGCATATCGATAAACTAAAAATCGATCAAACGTTTGTACGTGGCGTCACCGACAACGAGGAAGATGCGGCCATCGTTAATGCCACAATTGCGCTCGCCAAGGCGTTCAAACTTAATGTCGTGGCAGAAGGGGTGGAGACCGAGGCACAATATCAGTTTATTAAACAGGCCGGTTGTGACCAAGCGCAAGGATACTACTGCTCCAAACCTGTTGATCTGGATCATCTCAAACAGATGCTTGAGCAAGGTTGCCAGAGGCATAGGCAATAACCGCTCGATTAAAAGGAGTGCTCTAATTTTCGTGTTTTTTTGAACTTATGGTCTGCCGCATGCAATCTGTCGCGGGGTGAGGGATAAAAATAATTTAGGCGTTAGGCATGGGGACTCATCAGCGATACTTGACCGAGGATGTCATACGTAATCTTGTTTTGGCGGGGTTGTTCTTGACCTTGGCCAAGGTGGGGCTGCTATTCTCCCTGCCACCGACAACTATCACGATTTTCTGGCCCGCGGGAGGATTAGCACTAGCCGTACTGCTGCTGGGAGGGCTTAAATACTTACCAGGCATATTCGTCGGTGAGTTTGCGGCTGGACTCATGGAAGGATATAGCCCAACGTTGTCTATGGTGCTGGGCGTAGCCGATACCCTGGAATCATTTTCCGGATATTGGCTGCTGACTCACACATTCCGTTTCAATCCCAATCTGGAAATCCGGCAAGACTTCTTCAAACTGACAATTCTTGCCGGGGGAATAGCCAGCGCCGTCAGCGCCGTCATTGGCCCAACAACATTGCTGCTAGAAAACATCTTTCCTGCCAGTCTTTACCCAACAGTCTGCCTGCGTTGGTGGATGGGCGATGTACTGGGGATCACATTCATCACCCCGTTGATCCTGCTCTGGAGCCATCCACCCAAAAGATCAAACAACACCCCACAGCTTCTTGAGGTCGTGGCGATATTTGTCCTGGCGTTTCTTGTCGGGCAACTCGTGTTCTTTGATTGGTTCAAAGATGTCACCAATAGCCCACAGGGAACCGCCTGGATTGCCCTGATGGTGATCTGGGCAGCCCTCCGCACAAATCGGCATACCACGTCATTAGTGCAGCTGATGCTATTTGTGCAGTTGTTATGGAGTGCCAGTCATGACGAAGGATCCTTTGCGCAGGACATGGTCAGAAGTGGTCTCATTAACTTCTGGATCTTCGGCATGGCACTGGCGGTCGGTGGCATGGCCATCGCGGTCATTTCTGCTGAAAACACCAAAATACGAAGCGATTGGCAACGGTTGCATGACAGCATTTCATCCAGCCTGAATGAGATTTACATGCTCGATGCCGACACTTTGTATTTTTTCTTTGTCAACGAAGGGGCAAGGAAAAATATTGGATACACGATGGAAGAGCTAAGAGCAATGACCCCGCTTGACTTGGCTCCCTACCATAGTGAGCAGTCTCTAAAAGAGTGGCTTTTACCTCTGCTGCAGCATGTGAAGCCAGTGGTCGTTTGTGAGGGTATGCACAGACGTAAAGACGGCACGCTCTACCCGATAGAAGTCCATATGCAGTTATTCGAGAATAGCAACCAACGCTATTTCCAGGCAGTCGTCATTGATATCTCTGACCGATTGGAAGCAGAACACGAACTCAGGCTGGCGGCCCAGGTGTTTGAAAACAGCATGGATGGCATCGTGGTCACGGATGCCAACAACAGGATTGTTTCGACCAATCGCGCCTATACGCAGATTACCGGGTATGCCGAAGCGGAGGTCAAAGGTAGCAATCCAAGCGTTGTTGCATCTGGCAAGCACGATGAGGCGTTCTACCAAGCCATGTGGGATGTCATCAACAATACCGGCCATTGGTCCGGGGAAATATGGAACCGTAGAAAGAACGGAGAAATATATCCTGAGTGGATGAAGATAAGTGCCATCAAGAACCAGCAGGGCGAGTTGGTCAACTATGTGGGAATCTTCTCAGACATCAGTGAACGCAAGGCAAACGAAAGTACCTTGCAGTATCAGGCCATGCACGACTTTCTCACCAATCTGCCGAATCGAACGCTATTCCACGACCGGGTTCAGCAGTCGATCGCCAGGGGAGTACGTGATCATAAGAAGTTTGCGCTGATCTACCTTGACCTGGATGATTTCAAACCGGTGAATGACACGTATGGCCATCGTATGGGGGATTTGTTATTGCAGGCTGTCGCCAAGCGACTGGCAGAGGATACTCGACAAACGGACACTGTGTGTCGATTGGGTGGAGATGAGTTTGCGATTCTGATGCCTGGCATCTGGGCGGAAGCGGAGGTCAGCTTCCTTGCCCGGAAATTACAGGATACCTTGGATCAATGGTACCAAATTGAAGGCGTCACTCTGCGCATAACCACAAGCATCGGCTTTGCCATCTATCCCGATCATGGAATAGATGAGGAGTCACTCATGGCTTATGCAGACAGCAAGATGTATCAAATGAAGAAGTCGCGGTTACCGGATGATGCATTGCCAACCTAGGCCGTTTAAAAACTGTTTAGCTTTGAATGTCCACCATCGATCAGCCTCAGTGCCATTGGCCGGTAGTTGTCATGCTGGCTTCAGCTGCAGGCGGGATGGTTGGTGAAATTCCACTGCAAGAATTTTTAGCAGGAACGTAGACATTGGAAAACGCAAATATTAAGCGCACACTAATCCTCGGGGGAGAGAAATGAAAAATTTCTTGCTTGGATTAATATCGATAGTGCTTGTGGGGTGTGGACAGAATGCAGGTGACATGTCGACCGAGCCACAATACACCGATAAAGGACCAGAGGCGGCTAGGGAGTACGTTTTTGCCGTTCATCCGCTGCATAATCCAGTGCGCCTGATGGAGATCTACGGCCCAGTCATCGATTATCTCAATCGGAACATTCATGGCGCCACTTTCCGTCTTGAAGCCTCACGCAATTATGAAGATTTCGAGCAGAAACTGTATGGACGGAAATTCGACTTCGCTTTGCCCAACCCCTACCAGACATTGAATTCTTTAAGCCACGGCTATCACGTCATCGCCAAGATGGGGGATGACCAAAAATTTACCGGCGTCATCCTCGTTAGACGCGATAGCGGCATTAAAAACGTGACTGACCTCAAAGGGAAAAAGATTTCATACCCGGCCCTCACGGCCTTAGCTGCAACGATGATGCCGCAATATTTTCTTCAGACCCATGGCCTGGATGTGAATCGTGATGTCGAGAATCTGTATGTGGGCTCACAGGAATCCTCCATCATGAATGTGTATCTGGGCAACGTGGCGGCCGGTGCTACTTGGCCACTGCCTTGGGATGAGTTCCAGAAAGAGCAGCCTGACAAGGCCCGCGAACTGGAATTGAAGTGGGAAACTGAGCCGCTCATCAACAACGGAGTTGTCGCTAGAAATGATGTGCCGACACCGGTTGCCAACGGGGTGGCTCAACTTCTCAATACCTTACACACCACGAATGAAGGGAAAGTCATGTTGGCGCGCATGTCGTTATCCCGCTTTGAACTGGCTGACGACAGCCAATATCGCATCATTGAGGATTTTCTACGGAAATTCAGCCAGACCGTGCGCCCATTAGATAAAAAACAACAATGAAAATCCTCTCTTTCCGCGCCCTAACGCACGGCTCTTTCACGCGGCAAATTGTTATCACTTTCGTGATGGGTTTCTTTTTCCTGATTTCTGCCTTTGCGGTTTATCAGGTCAGAAGCGAAACCAGTAATCTTTACCGCGACAGCAACCGAGGGACAACAGGTTTGGCACAGTCACTTGCCGTCAGCTCACGTTCCTGGGTTCTGGCAAATGACATAGTCGGGCTTCAAGAAGTCTTGAATTCCTTCGAGGGATATCCGGGATTGCATTACGCGATGGTCGTTTCACCCAAGGGGAAGGTACTTGCACACACCGATCCATCGAAAGTCGGGAAATATCTTACAGACACTCAAAGCCAGACTCTCATTGAAGCGACACCTGAAAAACGGGTGATGATAGACAACGCAAGCATGATTGATGTTGCTGTGCCTATAGAAATCGATAAGCGACATGTTGGTTGGGCGAGAGTTGGGTTAGGGCGGGAAAGCATTGCTGCGACATTGCACAGAATGATTCTCAGCAGTAGTTTGTTTTTGCTGATTTCCTTATTTGCCTCCTTTCTGGCAGCCACTCTTATCGCGCACCGGCTGGGCAAACGTATTGGCACGCTCATGGGCGTGGCTGAGGAAGTTCAGGCTGGAAATCTTGGTACGCGCGCGGTCATTTATGGTCATGAGGATGAGGTCACCAAACTGGCGGCCAGCTTTAACCAAATGCTGGACACGCTGGCGAGTAATGAAAAAGTGTTACGTTCTGCTTCACAGTACGCCCGCAGCTTGATCGAGACAAGTTTGGATCCTTTGGTGACCATTAGCCTCGAAGGGAAAATTACTGACGTCAACAAAGCGACCGAGTCTGTCACCGGCAGGGGGCGGAGTGAACTGGTTGGTACAGATTTTTCTAACTATTTCACCGATCCTGAAAAGGCCCGCGATGGTTACAAACAGGCATTCCAGGTCGGCTTTGTTACGGATTACCCCCTCACGATCCGTCACCGTGACGGACATTTGTCCGATGTGCTATACAACGCTTCGATTTACAAGGATTCGCACGGTGACGTGCAGGGGGTGTTTGCTGCCGCTCGGGATATCACTGAGCGGCGCAAAGCAGAGCAGCAAGTGGAGCAACTGAGCTTGCAGAACAAGCTGATTCTGGATTCTGCGGGAGAAGGTATCTATGGGCTGGACAATGACGGCCGTTGCACATTCGTTAATCCTGCTGCATTGCAATTACTTGGCTTCAGCATCGAAGAGCTTATCGGTCAGCACAGTCATATCCAGTTCCATCATACCAAGCCTGATGGTAGCCCCTACCCAGAGGATGAGTGTCCGGTGCAAGCTGCACACAAGCAGGGAGTGACGCATCGCGGGGCCGACTTGTATTGGCGCAAGGACGGCAACGGTTTCCCGGTTGAATTCGTTAGTACACCTATTCTAGATGCAGGTGAAATCGCTGGTGCAGTGGTGGTGTTCAACGACATCACAGAGCGCAAACGCACTGAAGAAGAACAGCGCTTACTTAATCGAGAGCTGCTGGCGATTAGCAACTGCAACCAGGCACTCATGCGCGCAGAGAATGAACAATCTTTGCTCAACAAGATTTGTCAGATTATTAGCGACGAGGCAGGCTACCCCTTGGTTTGGGTCGGATATGCCGAGCATGATGATGCCAAGAATGTTCGGCCAGTAGCATATGCAGGAAGCAAGGGCGCCGACGAATATCTTGTGGCCGCCAACATCACTTGGGCCGATACGGTCCGCGGGCGAGGCCCTTGCGGAACCGTGATCCGTACCGGAGAAGCTTCCTGTACCAATGATTTTGAGCATGACCTGCAAGTGGCCCCGTGGCGTGACGCTGCCATGCAGCGCGGATATCGCTCCACTATGTGCTTGGCACTCAAGGATGAGGACGCCAACACTTTTGGCGCTCTTTGTATCTATTCCGAAAAGCCCAATGCTTTCACACCGGATGAAAAGCGGCTGCTGGAAGAGCTCGCGAATGATTTGGCATTTGGGATTACTGTACTTCACTCCCGCATCGGGCGCCAAAAGGCAGAAGAGGATCTACGACAATATAAGGATCATCTGGAAGAAGAGATACAGCAACGCACGACAGACCTGATTCTGGCCCGCAATGCTGCTGAAACGGCCAATCACGCCAAGAGTGTATTTCTGGCCAATATGAGTCATGAACTGCGTACACCGCTGAATGCCATACTCGGTTTCTCCAGCCTGATGCGAAAAGATACGCAATTAAGGCAGGATCAGTGCGACAACCTCGACATCATCAATCGTAGTGGCGAACACCTGCTGACGCTGATCAACGATGTGCTGGAAATGTCCAAAATCGAAGCTGGTCGTGTGGAGTTGAACAACCTGGCGTTCAATCTGGGCATGATGGTTCGGGATGTCATCGATATGATGGAGATTCGTGCAAAGGAAAAGGGATTGCATTTGATCCTGGACCAATCATCGCAGTTTCCAAGTTACATCTATGGTGACGAAGCGCGCCTGCGCCAAATACTGATCAACCTGGTCGGCAACGCAGTGAAATTTACCATGCAAGGCGGGGTGACCGTGCGCTTAGGTGTCTGTCAGAACACTACCGAACAGCTTTTGATCGAGGTCGAAGACACAGGCCCAGGCATCCCGCCTGAGGATCAGAAACGACTCTTCCAGCCGTTCGTACAATTAGGCAATCCAGACGCGCAAAAAGGTACCGGTCTGGGACTGACGATCACGCGTCAGTATGTCCAGCTTATGGGGGGCGCCATCTTTATTGAGAGCACAGTGGGTAAAGGCTCGGTCTTCCGGGTTGAGTTACCTTTCGGACGGGTTGATTCTATTAATCTTCCCAAAGGTATTACTCACAAGGGCGAGATTCTTGGCCTTGCTCCCAATCAGCCTGAATATCGAGTTGTGATTGCCGAAGACCAACTGGAAAATCAACTGTTGCTCTCCAATCTCATGAAAAATGTTGGAATTCAGTTTAGGGTGGCTGAGAATGGCGAACAGGCGATACAACTTTTCCAAGATTGGCAACCGCATCTGATCTGGATGGATAGGCGCATGCCAGTGATGGACGGTATCGAAGCAACCAAGCGGATACGAGCACTCCCCACCGGAAAAGACGTTAAGATTGTCGCTGTGACGGCCTCGGCTTTCACTGAGCAGCGCGACGAAATTCTTCAGGCCGGCATGGATGACTTCGTGCGTAAGCCCTACCGATTCAATGAAATCTACGAATGCTTGACCCGGCAGTTGGGCGTGCAGTACATCTACGCTGAAACGCAGGACAGTGATCAAGCCCCCGCTACGGTGGCGTTAACCACCGAGATGCTGTCGGTACTGCCACCGGAATTGCGTAGCAAGCTCCGTGAAGCGCTGGAAAGCTTGGATGCTGATCGTATTGCCGTCATCATGAGTCAAGTTTCTACTTATGACGCCGACTTGCAGAAAACGCTAACCCACCTGACGGAAAATTTCGACTACCCGGCCATCCTAAACGCATTACAGGCGAGCTAATCCCATGACAGAAAATAGCAAGATACTCGTCATTGACGATACCCCGGCCTCATTGAAGTTATTGACCGATATCCTAAAGTCGGAGGGCTACGATGTTCGGTCAGCAATCAATGGCGAGCTGGCACTGCACGCGGCTGCGAGCAACCCACCAGAACTAGTATTACTTGATATTCGTATGCCCGGCATGGATGGGCTCGAAGTTTGCCGTCGACTTAAAGCGCAAGAAGCCACACGCGATGTGCCGGTGATTTTTGTGAGCGCTGTGCTGGATACTGACGAGAAGGTTCAAGGATTTGAGCTGGGCGCCGTCGACTACGTTACCAAGCCCTACCAGCGAGATGAGTTGCTGGCCCGTGTTCGTACCCATCTGGAGTTGCATCACTTACGTAACCATCTGGAAGATATGGTGAATGAACGGACGTCGGCACTTAAAGAAAGCCAAAATAAGCTAAGAACCACCCTGCTGGACTCCATCGCAGCGCTCGCCTCCACAGTGGAAATGCGGGATCCCTATACCTCTGGCCATCAGAAAAGGGTCGCGCATCTGGCTGTTGCGATTGCAAAAGAACTGAATCTTCCCGAAGAGCAAATAGAAGGTATTCATCTGGCCGGTGTCGTGCATGATGTTGGCAAGATTCAAACACCTGCTGAGATTCTCAGCAAGCCGGGGCGACTGACCGAAATCGAGTTCAGTTTGATCAAGCAACATCCTCAAAATGGATATGAAATCCTTAAAGGCATAGACTTTCCCTGGCCGATCGCACGGATCGTACTTCAGCACCACGAGCGCATGGATGGAAGTGGTTACCCGGAGGGGCTCAAAGGAGATGAAATTCTGTTTGCATCCAGAATCATCGCCGTAGCAGATACGGTTGAAGCCATGGCCTCGCACCGTCCCTACCGCCCAGGACTGGGGGTTGATACGGCTCTGGAAGAGATCACCTTGTCTCGTGGCAAGCGCTATGACGCCCAAGTTGTGGATGCTTGCGTGAGATTATTTAGGGAACAGGGGTACGTTATTGCAGCATAGATCCACTTGCGGCTGGAATGTGGAGACCAGTTGGGTGATGGCTCAATGTACCGCCAGCCTGAAACTCTTTCATGATTATGTACATAAAACAGTCAGTTGTTGCGTGTCAGGAGATGCAATTGCATAGGGGGAGGGCACCGGGGTTTTATGTTTCTTACCGGAGTCGCGTGCCATTGGGATGTACGGCTTCTTCATCTTTGCGTGATGGGTAAATGGCTTTCTTTTCTTCAAACGCATAGAAAAGAAGCCCATGTATCCCACATGCTTCGTGTTTGGAGATTCATCGTCCCCAGATGTTGCTGAGTGCGCAATCCAGTGATTCGGCACACTTACCGTCATAAAGTTCGTCAAAGAAGGCTATATTTTCTCCGGCAGGAAAAATGAGCAAGAACTCTTCATCTGTGGCTGCAAATATGTCGTAGACACAATTGATTGAACCATCGATCACTTGTATGTTTTTCATATCTCACGGTTGTGTAGATCGAGCCCCGATGGGTTCTAGTTCAGCGAGGGGGCTTTTCTTGGATGCCGATACGATCGGTGCTTATCGGCCACCGGCCGATAAGGGATCGGTTATTTCAATCGGTGTGTTTGCAGCAATGCTGCCTGGGCGTACTGAACAGTACTGTTTGCCCCGGAATAAAAAGAGCGGGCCATCAGGCCCGCAAAGGGAGGATTCGAATGGAGATGAGCATATTTCCGTTCCGTCCTCCGGAATAAGGTTTACTTCTTCAAAAACTCTGTGTTCGTCAACTTGTTAAGCAATGTGGCAAGTTGTTCCATTTCTTGACCATTGAGTGTTTGGCTGAACCAGCCAAACACGACTTCATTTAATTCCGCCACGGTTTCGTCCAACACTTGCAAGGCCCTCTCTGTAAGCGCAACTGGCTTGATCCTCCGGTCACCATCATGTGTCGGCCGAGTCACTAATCCTCGTTCTTCCAGTTGCACCAGAATCTTGGTCAGTCCTCCCGACGTGATCAGCATGCTGTGCTGAATCTCCGAAGGTGTCAGTGCATGAGGCGGCGGTGTACGCCGCAGACTGGACAAAGTAGAAAACTCAACCAAACTTAAACCATGCCTAGTTACCACCCCAGATGAGGCTGCCTCATGCGTCGAGTGGGCCTGAAATAACAAAACCCTTAAAGGTAATGCTAGAGAGTCATATGCCTCTGGCCAGTACTGCTTGAATGAATTAACTATTTCAGAAGTCTTAACAATCATTGGTCTGACTTTGTTAGTTTTTTATCATTATCTTGCAAGATAAGTAATTTTGCAAGTAAAAATTGTGCTTGATGTTCAACGCGCATTTTCAAACTACAGGCCTTATGAAGTTACTGGAAGTGAATTTTCTGATACTGGTTAGCCGCAATTACGTGAGAGATCATCGGGACTAAAATTCAGTACAGGGACGCTGTGTAATACAGAGGTGTTTCTGCGAGGTGGGTTAAAGGTTTATGTCCTCGTGATGGTGGTGCTAATGCATTAATCTAAGGCCCGCAGGTCTCTAGCTAAGTGTTAGGATTCAAGAAACGAAGTTTTTAAAAGAGTTGGCAGTTAAAACTGACGTTCCGGAATCGGTATTCCCCCTAAAAGGTTGTTGATCTATTCGTGCTTTGTGCGATTCAAAGTTGGAGGTTGGTTTTGGTTGGCGAATTGAGTGAAATGTCTCGTTTTCGTAACGCTTTGCGACCTTTTACGGTAGCTCTTGTTCTCTCTGTGATGATGGTCTGGGCCATCGAACAAATCATTGTGGCGCGTGGAGTCGGGAGCTTTCAGGAAAGCGTTAATCGTCACGCGGCACATCTGGCCGATGGCAATAATAAAGCGGTGGTGCTTGGGTCCATGATCATGATGGGCAGTATTAACCAAGTCATTCGGGATACTGCGCAAGGGTCGTTGAAACCAAGCAATCATCAGGCGATAGCGTTACTGACGCGCCTTGAGGAAGCCTATGCGCTTAGCAACATTCGCATCATCAATGCTGCCGGTGAGGTGGTGGCCTACGTCACTAAACTCAATGAATCTGCAATCGGTAAAAACAGGAGCTCACGCCCTTATTTTATTGCCGCCATGAAGGGGGTGCCTAGCATGTATGGCGCACTGGGACACACTTCGGGGGAGCGGGGGTTTTATATTGCGGCGCCTGTGCTCAAAAAAGATGCGCCCATCAACGTGATATCGTTAGGGTTCGAGGCTAAACCCACCACTGAAGCACCGATGTCCGTTGCCAATGGCATTGTCGGTGCGGTTGTTGCTAAATTGGACTTTAAAGAGGTTGATCGTCTACTGAGCCAGGAATCCAGTCCCTTGGCCGTGGTGTCGCCAGAGGGGGTTATCTTCGCTACTAATCGGCCGGCATGGCAATTTCGGGTATTGGGCACGAAGCAAGATCTTGCTGCGATAAGGAACGATCAGCGCGTTAGTAAGGCCTATGAGAAAGGGGCCCCGCAACTATTGGAGATCGACCAAAATACGTTAAAAATGGCGCAAGCTCCCATCGATTGGAAAGATCCCCAGGGCGCATGGCGACTCGTGGGTTTTGCTGAACCCGCAAAGATTTTTAGCAATACGGAACGTATTTTAGCGGGTGTAATCTGCTTTGCTTTCATTCTGATGTTACAAGACTGGATGCAGGCGCGCCAACGTGTTGCAAAGCGAACGGTTGAACTGGAAGAAGCCAACCTTCATCTGGAGTCGCTCTCTAATACTGACGGGCTAACGAAACTCTCCAATCGTCGTCACTTCGATGAAGTTTTTGCCGAGGAATGGATGCGGGCTAGACGAAATGAGCAGTCGTTAGCGTTGATGGTGATAGACGTTGATTACTTCAAGAGATTCAATGACTGCTATGGCCATCCAGCAGGGGATAAATGTTTAGAAAACGTTGCAAATGTACTGAAATCCAACACTCGGAGGCCGGGCGATCTTGCTGCACGGTATGGCGGCGAGGAGTTTTGCTTACTGTTGCCGGATACGAGTGCGGCCAACGCACTGCAGTTGGCCAGAGAGGTGCGCCGAGCAATCGAAATACTGCACATGCCGCATGAACTATCACCGCTGGGCATGGTTACTGTCAGTATTGGCGTAGCCGCCATGCTTCCCGATTCAAGTCAGGATGCTGCCTCGTTGTTGCATGCTGCGGACAGTGCGCTCTACCGGGCCAAGAGCGAAGGTCGTAATCGGGTTGTGTCGGCGGATGGGGATGCGCTTAACGCTGACGCATTGCTGGGCTACAGCAGGCGAATGGAAGGCTAAGTAGGCGTGTCTGGAATTGGTTCTTGATCGTCCAGCGCCAACAGGGCCCAATGAACATGCCCACGAATTGAGGCTATTTGCGTTATTGCTAAGCAACCTCTGATTAGCCTGGACCAACAGATAGTTAGCGTCTTAATCCCCAGAGCACCCACAAACTTACCCACAGAATCTGTGGAGATCATAGAGTCTTTAAAGTGGAGCACCGCACATGCTTGCCTGCTGTCATAGATCAGGCAAGTCTCATTCCATCCCAACCTTAGGAGAAATCTCATGACAATTTCAATGTACGCCGCCAGCGTTCCACCCATTACACGCAGCCTGACTAACTTGAGAACCATCCTCAACAAGGCTGCAATTCACGCAGAAGCAAAGAAGATTGACCCATCGGTGTTGATCAGTTCCCGCCTCTACCCAGATATGTTTCCGCTGTCACGGCAGATTCAGATTGCTACCGACACCGCGAAGGGAGCTGTGTCCAGACTTGCCGGGTTGGAGCCGCCGAAATATGAGGATAACGAAACCACATTCCCGGAACTGATCGCAAGGCTAGACAAGACCATCACCTTGATTGAATCTATCAAGCCCGAACAAATTGATGGATCTGAAGATAGGACCATTACCCTGCCGATGCGAGACAGAACGCTGACCTTCAAGGGGTTGCCCTACCTTCTGGATTACGTGCTTCCCAATGTGTATTTCCATGTGACAACGGCATACGCAATTCTCCGTCACAATGGTGTAGATATTGGTAAAAAAGATTTTTTGGGTAACATCTACTAAGCAATACCTATGATGCACTCAAGAAGGATGGCCTGGCGTTTGAATGCTATAGCCTCGTCTGCAATGGCGAAGGCCCTCCGCTAGGCACTGAATTGATGCATATAAGAGAGCCATCGATGGATGTGGAGAATTACATAACTTCTCCGATATGATATTTGCGAACTGGCATTTATCGTGTGATGAATTAACAGGTGTCTTGCTGCGTCGCCAGTATGTTGAATATCCAAATTTACCCATGGATAGCCAGCAAAACCCCGCTATTTGCGGGGCTTTGCTGGTGGGCGCTGTTACAGAAGCAGGTAGTGGTTGCTAGAAGGATTATCGATTTCGCTGTAATGAGGGAACCCGAAACCGCCTAGTTCTACATCCTCTAAATCATCGAAATCATCAAGTTCAGATGTCTCAAGAAGAACGTATTGTTCTCGCCGACCATCCAGCCATCGTTGCAGATTGAAATTGCGCATGCTGATTCTCCTAAGGCACAGTTACATTGCGTAACCTGTCCGGTGCCCAAGGTGCAGGAGACGCTTTATCAGCACTTGTATACCGCCCTGCAAGTTGTCTTAAATCGGCGGGTTCCGTCATACGCGACACGCCCCCCCCAAAAAAATGACGGGCAGGGCGCCCGTCAAAAGATGAGGAGATAATTCGCATCGTTGATGATGGTGTGATGCATTATCGGCCCTTTATTTATAAAGTAAAAGAATATATAAAAATATAAATATAACTATTAATTTTATATATCGCGATGGATAAAGATGTCTAATGCTAAACTTGGAGTTGATAAACGCGCACTGAAATCCCGTGCTAGTCTTGTGCAAGCTTCGCGGGTTTCGTTCTGTAAATACCGCAAGATTGTAGTTGTTCGTCAGGAATGTGGCATTCACGTGCTTGATGGCCTGCAATGAACTGAGCTGAAGCCACCATGCCTCGTCGCTTGGATGACAATCGAACATCCGATATGGGGTGCGGCGGCGCTGATAACATTATTTGGGATGGGCATAAGTTCATCCCTTGTGTTAATTTGTAGCGAGCGTTCTGCGCATAATCCGTCTAGCAAACTCCAGCGTAAGGTGATTTGAATGAACATGCTTTCATATGACGTGCTATCCACTTATTGGTCTGCGCCATTCCTCGAAGCCAATATCAATATATTCCTGAACATTCTGGGCGCGCTGTTGCTGGGCATGTTGGTGGGATATGAACGCTCCTATCATGGCCGTGCAGCTGGCATGCGGACTTATGGTTTAGTTTCCACGGCTTCGGCTGCATTAACAGTCATCACTGGGTATCCGGAGTTCTGGTACGGTGGACATGTTGCCGTGGTCTCTTCCGCTGATCCGACGCGCGTCATTCAAGGCATCGTTACCGGAGTCGGTTTCCTTGGGGCCGGTATTATCATGAAGGACGGATTCAATATTAGTGGCCTGACCTCTGCGGCTTCGATCTGGGCGTCATCTGTGATTGGTATATTGATTGGAGTCGGGTTCTATGCGGCCTCCATTTTATTGGCAATCTCTTCTGCAATATGCATGATGTGGGGGCCAAAGCTCGAAAGCTGGTTACCTTCACGTCAGGCAGTATCTGTGCTGTTGCGATACGAGGCCGGTTTTACCCCCAACGTGGAGACACTGCGCAGCTGGTTGAATGAACGGGGGTTTTTATATGCGGATGGGTCGTTGTCTGTATCTCAGCAGAACAAACAAGCGGAATGGCATTTTGTGGTGTTAGATACCAGTTATCGTAAAGTGCCTGCTATCCATCTACTCGCGAGTGCGTTGGATAAGTTCGACGGGGTGGATGAATTTAAACTATCGCATGCGAGAAATTAGTCGCGCATGCATCATTCCGCGTATGTTCGTGGTCATCGACCAGTGGTCTCTGCCGTTTGACGATGACACGCCGCTTGCAGAATACGGAAAGTTTTAGCCTCATCCAGATTGGCGTGGCCGCCCAAGGCTGCATTTCCATGATCACGCAACGCTTGCATGACGCGCGTTGCGGCCTCTGGGTCATTCACATCGGCATCACGTAAATGCACGGGCATGTTCAGGCTGCGGTACATGGATTCTATCGCCAGGATCGTATCTTCAGCCGTAGGGTTCTTGATATTGAATACAGTTTTACCCATCTGAATTAACTTTGCTTGTTTTGCCTCTACGGTTTCACGCAGCAACCATGGTTGCAAGATGGATAATGTGCGGCCATGATCAATTCCATATAGCGCGGTCAGTTCCATCGATATGCGATGTGTTGCCCAATCCTGAGGAACTCCGGCACCAATGAGGCCACCCAGTGCCTGGTTTGCTGCCCACATCAAATTCTGACACCAGCTCAATTCACGTCGTTGATCAAAGTGTTGTGCGAGTGTATTGAGCGTGCGCATCACCGCCTCGGCATATCCGTCCTGCACCAATGCGCCGACGGGATAGGTCAAATACTGTTCACATACATGCATAAAGGCATCAACCAAACCATTTTGGAGCTGGCGATCAGGCAGGCTGGTCATGACTTGTGGATTCAAGATGGCAAAGCGTGGGCGGGCTGGCTCGGCGTAGTACACGCGCTTTTCATGATGAGCCGCATGGGTAATCACTGAGGCGGCATTGGATTCTGATCCTGTTGCCGCCAGCGTTAAAACCACGCCGACCGGCAATGCCTTCTGGACTTTATGCTTTCCACTGACGATGTCCCATCCGTCTCCGTCATATAGGGACGCGGCAGCAACGAATTTTGCCCCATCGATCACGGATCCACCGCCTACGGCAAGAATAAAGTCGAGACTTTCTGTGCGGACCACATTAACGGCAGGTGTTAGCGATTCCAACGTCGGGTTGGGTTCAATCCCGCCAAACGCAACGAGATGGCGGGCCGCAAGTGCATTAACAACCTGATCGTATATGCCGTTGGTTTTGATGGAGCCGCTGCCGTAAAGCAGCAAGATACGGGCGTTGATCGGAACTTCCGTATCCAATTTGCTGAAACTGTTAGTCCCAAAGTGAATCTTGGTCGGGTTGTGGTAACTAAACTCCATTAAATGTTCCATAGCATGATCCTTTGGCGCGCGACATCGACTATGAGGCATGATCTCCGCCTGTTCTTGAAAAGTGAGTTAGGCTGCATATACCTTTCTGGTTGTTTCTGCCACGGCTAACACTGCAGGATGCGACATTCGACGTTCTGCAGTGATCGCGAAAAGTTGTTCTCGAATGGAATCTATCTGCCCAATTTCAACGACATCATAACGTTCTTGAACGTAGGTGCGCATTGCGGCAGGCGCAACAAACAAACCTGCACCCGTCTGTCCAAATAGTTTCATGAGCGCGCTATCGTCAAATTCTCCAACGATGCGTGGGTAGACATGCTGCGATTCAAACCATTGCAGCAAACGCGCATGTATGGCTACATCTTCGCCAGGCAACAGGAATGGCGCTTGATCGAGATTGTGGGGAAAAACGCCTGGGGGTAGTGAAGCGACCAAGGCCTCCGACCCCAGTATGCATAGCGGGCTCTCGCCTAAGAGATGGCTATAGGCGCGTATATTGAGCGTGGAAGGCATCGGCCTGTCCGCAATCACCATGTCCAGGTGATGAATCGCCATTTCTGCAAGTAAGGTTGAAAGTTTTCCCTCGCGACATACGAGTCGTATCGCGCTGTCGATGTGCATGACAGGCTCAATCACCCGGTGCGCCACTGTTTTGGGGACGCTATCTGCAATACCGATGCGAAATGGAATGGACTTTCTGGTGGACTGACTTTGAACAACGTCCATCAGCTCGTTGCCGAGGGCAAAGATTTCTTCTGCATAGCCATAAATATGGCGCCCCATCTCAGTCATTTCCAATCCGCGGCCGACTCGACGGAATAGTTGAACTCCCAGAGTTGATTCCAGTTCTGCCAACTGACCACTAATGGATTGGGGAGACAGGTGTAGAAGCTCACTGGCACGAACAATACTGCCAGACTTGGCGACCATCCAGAAGTAGCGCAGATGTTTGAAATTCAGTGCGGGCATGAACATATCCGAGGTCAAGATACATCCAAATTATGGATGTATTATTAAATAATAATCGGTTTGTTGGAGCTTTGTGTTTTTACTATGATCTGAGATACGCGGTGAACCACAATTATGTGCCACCTCACTAATGAATGTCACAACCAGAGGAGTTAAATCATGGATCAGACATTGAATGACAAGTTCAAAGCCTTAGCCTCGGGGTTAGTCGTAACCAGTTTTGTCAGCCGACATGCGCTTCAGGATCGCAGGAGTTGCTGCCCAGGCCACTGGGTAACGACTCCTGTGCAAAAAGCGACTGGGAAAAGCGGCTTAATGCCATCGAATTTCACATTCGGCTGGAGAAGCAGCATTAGACTAATAGATGAGTAATTCGATCTTGCATTAAATGGCGGGGGAGCTTTCAGTCCCCCGCTAACATTCGACAAACACCTTCCACATGGCGGCCCCGAAACAGCTAGGTCTTGATTGACCCTACAGTGGGCTTAATGCGATTCGCATGTTGGGCATTTCAATGCTCGGGGTGCCATGCCTAAACACAACGCATAAGAATGATGTGGTGCCTCCACCTAACATCGATTACGCGGTCTGCAATTCTTTTTCACTTTTCACCGTTGATTGTGGCGGGAACTGCACTTCGCGCCGACTGCTGGTGTCTAGCTGGACATTTTTCTGATCCAGTTGTACTGCGGGGAAAATGACAGGATTAAATTGGTTAGATTGAAGCTTTGCTTCAAATTGATAACGATTCATGGTGTTTCCATTTCTGCCTGATGCGTACTTGTGGTGCGCTCGGGCTAATCAAAGTTAATGCATTGAACTGCAATGCTTTTGGCATGCGGATCAAAAGAGGCTAACATTCTCTTACTTATAAAAGCTTAAATCAAGCCAAACTTGGGATGTTTTGCGGATATCTTTACATCTATCAAGGCGCGGGTTGGACAACTGAAGTGAGAAGAAATTCATGACGTTCTGGAGAATATCAAAAATAATCCGGTGATTCTGTTCCAGAGCAAAGCAAGCGTGGTGTTCGATAACCGTCGGCGTATTGATTGTCTGAATTAGGCATTTAGGACAACCTTAGTCTTCAGGGGGAAAGAAATGCATTTCAAAAGAAAAACAATCACTTCGTTAGTCGTCAGCCTTTGGGCTTTTGGACTCTCCGGTCAGGCACTGGCCAACGACAGCGACGAGCTGGAAAAGATGCGCGCCATGATGCAGGAAATGAATCAACAGATGCATGCCATGGCGGAAGAAATCGATGCGCTTAAACACGACACGACAAAAACCAATGCGCAGTTGGCAGACGAGAAGAAGAGTGCGCCCGTCATCAAGGCTGGTGACGGCGGGTTTGGCATCCAGTCATCGGACGGCAAGAATGCGATTTATCTGAACGGTCGGGTGCAGGCGGATTATCACGCGTTTGGAAAGTCCGATGCACAAAATGCGGATACCTGGGACCTGCGCCGCGCCTTCATCACCCTGCAGGGTAAAATCTATGGGGACTATGACTTTAATGTAACAGGCGACTTTGCCGCACAATCCAACATCAGCGGTCTGGGTAGCGGTACATCTCCAACCAAAACGATACTGGATCAGGCCTACTTTGGTATTAACTGGTGGAGTCAGGCCAGGTTCAGGTTCGGCCAGTTCAACATGCCTTTTGGCCTCGAACGAAATACCAGCGATATCCTGACTGACTTTACAGAGCGAGCCCTGACCGAGGCACTCATTCCCAGTAAGGAGCGCGGTGCCATGATCCATGGGGCGCCGATTGCCGGGACCTATTATGGGCTGGCGATTTCCACAGGGCGAGGCAAGAACGCGGACAATCTGGACACGCAGGTGGATAGCCCCGACATCATCGGTCGAGGGGTCGTCAATCTGGCCAAAATCGCCAACATCGACAATAGCGTGATCCACCTGGGGGGCAGCTTTTCACACGGGTATACTTCTGGCAACCAGGCTTCAAATACCAATAATTTAACAAACTATACCTTCTTGGTCGGTCAAGGCAATGCGGCCTCAAAGACCGAAGCCAATGGCATCACATTCTTTACTCCGGGGCAGATTCAGCTCGCGGCAGGGAGTGATATCGAACGTACGCGATGGGGTGCCGAGGCCGCGTTTGCCTATGGCCCAGTCAAATTCCAAACAGAATACGTGATGAATAACTACCAGGGCATTTCAACGAAGCCCGGTGCCATAGGCGCCTTTGATAAAGACATCCATGCATGGTATGCCTCCGCGAACTGGCTGGTCACGGGCGAGCGCTATGCAGATGCCTATAATTCCGACGGCACTTGGGGGCGCATCAAGCCCAAGCACGACTTCAACTTGAAGGAGATGGGCATGGGCGCCATTGGGTTGGGTCTGCGGTACTCCGAATACGATGCGGGTGATTTTGCCGCGGGGGCCGGTGCGGTGGCACCGGTCGGGAGCGCTTGGACAAATACCAGAACCTCGACTGGCGCTTAACTACATCGACACCCGATTTGACGGGGGCTACATCGCGGTGAAGAACAATTTAGGCGATATCATCGGCATCACGGATGGTGAAAAAGCGATTACGCTCCGTGGGCAGCTGGACTTTTAAACTGCAACGTCCACACCAGACACGCTACAGCAGCGGCAATTCAGCGTAACGACTGGTTTCGTATATGAACTGCGTATGTTGATCACTGCTGTTGCCAGGAGCCGCCAATCGCTTTAATGAGGAATACGGAGGTTTGCAGCTGCTGGCCGCGTAATTGCGTCAGCTGGCGCTTTTTGGCAAGCATGGCTTGTTGTGCGGTGATGACATCAAGATAAATGCCGATACCCCCCTGATAACGTGCACTGGCCAGCGATAGAACCTTTTCAGCGCTGCTGACGGATTGCAGCGTGTGATCTTCTGCATGATGTAGGATGGCCAGTGCAGACAGGCCATCCTGCGTCTCTTGCATGGCGGCAAGGGTGGTCTTGCGGTAGTTCTCGGTGGTTGCGGTATAGGCGGCTTGTGCATTTTCCAAGGCGGCTCGGTTGCGGCCCGCATTAAAGATGGGTTGCGTGGCAGAAAGACCCAGTGACCACAGGAAACTGGAGGCATTGAAGAGCATACCGAGGCTGGAGCTTTCAAAACCGGCTGCTGGCGCCAGCATGACCGAGGGATAGAACGCCGACTTGGCAATGCCGACCTCGGCGTTAGCAGCAGCCATGGCGCGTTCAGCCGATGCGACGTCCGGACGGTGCTCCAGGATATCGGACGGTAAGCCGACCGGAACGCTCGGGGCGATCAAGTTGAACGGTTGAGGCACGATCCGGAAATTGGGCGCTGGTTTGCCAACCAGTGCAGCAATGGCATGCTCCAGTGTCGCGCGCTGTTTTTCCAGCAGATCCGTTTCGGTGATGGTGGCATCCAGCAGTGCTCGCTGTTGAGCGAGATCGAGACCTGTTGCAGCCCCCAGTTCGTGTCTGGCGGCGACAAATTCCAAGGATTTCTGTTGCAGGGCGATATTTTGACGAACAACATCCAGTTCTTCATCCAGTTCGCGCAGTGCAAAGTAATCAGCAGCCAGTTCTGCCGTCATCAGCAGCCGCGTGTTTTCCAGGTCGGCGAGTGCCTGTTGTTCTGTTGCCTCTGCTTTGCTGACCGTGGCGTGTACGCGGCCTGCGATGTCGGCTTCATAGCGGACGCTTAAGGCCAGACTAAAGTCATTTTGCGTGATGGAGAGTGGTTTTGCTGGGCCTGTCGTGGGGCGATTATCAGAAGGGTGGCTGCGAGACGCAGCGCCCGTCAGGTTGGCTTCCGGGAGCAGTGCGGCACGTTCAACCTTAGTCAGGGACTGTGCTTGCAACAGTCGGGCTGTGGCGATGGCAATGTCCGGGTTTTGTGCGAGCGATGTCTCGATCAGCTGGTCCAGAGGCGCGTCATGAAAGAGTTTCCACCATGCACCTTTTGCTGCATCGTCACTGGGCTTGCCTGCTCTCCAGGGATATTCTGGTGACCAGGAGGTCGGGACCTGGACCTCGGGTTTGGCATACTGCGGCATCACGCTGCACCCAGACACCAAACATGCAAATCCAAGAAGGAAGTATTTTTTCATCGACGGCATCCTTATTTTCCGGACTTTTCCTTGGGCAGCGCTGATGATTGCTTATCGGGCATCTTGTCTGTGGCCACCACACGATCGCCTTCCGAGATTGAGTCTGGTGGGTTCAGGATGAGTCGGTCGTTGATCTCGACGCCAGTACTGACTTCCAGCGTGTTCCCAAGATCCTGTGCGATTGCGACCGGTTGCAGGTGGACGGTGCCCGTAGCCTCTACCTTGGCAACAGACAGGCCCTCAGAACGGAACAGCAAGGTGTTTGACGGGACGATCAGAACCGAGGAAGTGCCGGTTGGCACGGCAACCTTGACGTAGGCGCCCGGAAGCAGGTTGTTATCCGTATTCTTGAGGAGGACTTCGATCTGCAGGGTTCGGGTGCCGGTATCAATTGCACCAGCCGTACGTTCGATTTTCCCATGGAAGACGGTGCCAGAGATTTCCTGCTGTGTGACATCGACCTGTTGGCCAACCTTGATGCGGTTCGCATAGGCTTGCGGCACATCGACATATACGCGCAACGGATCGGTCTGGGTCAGCATGAACAGGGCTTTGCTGCTGTCACCATTTCCCGGTGTGATCAGGCCGCCAACGTCGACGTTACGCTTGGTGATGATGCCAGAAAAGGGCGCGACGATGCGTTTAAACGATACCAGGTTCTGCAGACGTTCCACATCGGCCTCGGACGCTGCAAGGCTGGCCTTGATCTGGGCGACTTGAGCGCGCTTCTCGTCTAGCTCCTGCTGGGAAACAACATCTTTGAGTCGCATTTGCTCCCAACGCTCCAGGGTGCTTTTGGCCAGGTCCAGGTTGGCTTGCACCTGATGTTTGCTAGCCAGCGCCTGACTGAGTTGCTGATCAACTTCAGGCGTATCGATCTCTGCCAATACCTCCCCCTGATTGACATGGGCGCCAATATCCTTGCTCCACTTGATCAGGTAGCCGTTGCTTCTTGCGAAGATTGGCGATTCGATAAAGCCTTGCAAGGTTCCTGGCAACTCAAGACTGCGAGCCGCGCCTGCCGGGGTCGGGTGAACAACCAGCACGCGTGGCGCAGATTGTTGCGCGGTTTTGTCCTTGAGGGCGGTAGCATCCTGCCGGTGCGAGAGATAGCGCAGTCCTCCGCCGAGAATAAGCAGAATGACGGCAATCAGCGCAACCGTACCTGCGCGACGTACGGATTTATGGTGTTGCGCGGTTTGACGGGGGGTATGGGTCGTGTCGGTCATAACGAATGAGTCCTCAAGCGTGGTATCCCGGGCTGCGGATGCCCAGTCGTTGATGGATGGAGGCAAATACCACGGGTACAAAAAACAGGGTCGAAATCGTCGCAAAGATCAGGCCGCCTATCATCGCACGTCCGAGCGGGGCATTCTGTTCTGCACCATCGCCCAGTCCCAGTGCCATCGGGATCATGCCGATGATCATCGCGGTTGCCGTCATCAGGACCGGTCTGATTCGAGTGGCGCCAGCCTCCAGCGCGGCCTGCATGGCATCCAGGCCCTCGTTCATGCGTTGGCGCGCAAATGAGACCACCAGAATGGAATTGGCCGTGACCACGCCCATGGTCATGATGGCCCCGGTCAGCGCCGGCACGCTCAGGGTGGTCCCGGTGAGGAACAGCATCCAGGCGATCCCGGCGAGGGCCGCAGGAAGCGCGGAAATAATGATGAACGGATCGGCCCATGACTGGAAGTTGACCACGATGAGCAGGTAGGCAAGAACAATGGCTGCCAGCAGTCCAACCCCAAGCCCGATGAATGAGGACTGCATGGTTTGAACCTGGCCGCGCATGGTGATTTTGTGCCCACGAGGGAGGTCTGGCTGCATCTGGTCGGTGAGTTTTTGAATCTCCGCAGCCACCGAGCCAAGGTCGCGACCATTGACGCTGACATAAAGATCTATGACAGGGGAAATGTCATAGTGCGAAATCACTGCCTGTTCTTTGGCGGGTGAAACCTGCACCAGATTGCCCAGCAGTTGCGGGCTGGTACTGCCGGGGCCGCTGACCGGGGTTTGCAACAATTTGTCGATGGAATCGGTGCGGTACTGCGGCGCCTGGACGGCAACGCTATAAACCACGCCATTGGATGGATTGAGCCAGAAAGACGGCGTCGTCTGGAAGCTGCCAGAGAGTGAGACCAACACGTTCTGGGCTACGTTGACGGCATTGAGCCCCATTTGCTGGATGCGCGTGCGATCCATGGTCATCTTGAGGGTGGGCTGATCCAGTTTTTGCTGCAGGTGTACGTCCACCGTGCCGGGAATTTTTCTGACTTCTTTCAGCAGCTTGCTTGCGAGTTGGTGGCTGAGCACCACATTTTTCCCGCTGAATTGCACATCGACCGCAGCCGGCATGCCGAAGTTAAGAATCTGCGTGACTATATCCGCCGGCTGGAAAAAGAATTCCACCCCCGGAAATTGCGCGGGGAGCTTGTCGCGCAGGGCGTTGATGTACTGTTTTGTCGAGCGGTGGCCGTCCTTGAGCGACACCAGGATTTCCGCATCCATCGTGCCTATGGTGCCGGCATTGCTGTAAGACAGGTTAATGCCACTCATGGGCAGGCCGATATTATCAACAATTACTTCGAGATCTTTGTCCGCAATTGTCTGGCGAATTGCGCTTTCTACCCGGTCGGCGATGCGCGCCGTGTCCTCGATGCGCATGCCTGTGGATGTGCGCATGTGCAGCCGGATTTTCCCTGCATCGACTTCAGGGAAGAAGTCCTGACCTAATATCGGGTAGAGCCCGCAGGACAAGATGCAGAAAAGCAGGAATGTGAGGCCGAACAATTGTTTGTGGTGCAAGGCGGCTTCAAGAGTTTCCTTGTAGGCCGAACGCATCCGCTCGAACCAGAGATTGAATCGCTCACAGGTCCTGTTCAGGAGATTCTTGTGTGTGGCATCGATATGGGAACGGTCCATCCACAGCATGATGAGCGTTGGAACAAGCGTTCTCGACAGGATGTAGGAGGCGATCATGGCAGAAATGACCGCCTCAGCCATCGGGGCGAAGAGGTATTTCGCGACACCGGTCAGGAAAAACATCGGCACGAACACGATGCAGATGCACAGCGTCGAGACCAGGGCGGGAACGGCGATCTCACTGGCGCCGGTCAAGATGGCCTCGTGCATTTCCGTGCCCAGGTGCAGATGACGTTCAATGTTTTCGATGGTGACCGTGGCATCGTCGACCAGAATCCCGACCGCAAGTGCCAGTCCGCCGAGCGTCATGATGTTGATGGTTTCGCCCAGCATGTGCAGTGCCAGGACCGAGCACATGATGGACAAGGGAATGGAAATAGCAATGATGGATGTGCTGCGCCAGTTGCCCAGAAATAGCAGCAGCAGTGCCGCAGTGAGGCCTGCGGCGATGAGGCCTTCGTGGAAGACACCGGTGATGGCGGCTTTTACAAACACCGATTGATCAAACAGCGGCTGGATCTTGAGTTCGGGCGGCACCGCCTTGGCATATTCCGGCAGTTTGCTCTTCAAGACATTGACGATGTCCAGGGTAGAAGCCCCGCCATTCTTGATGATCGAAACCAGAACGCCACGTTCGCCGTTCTGGCGAATGATGTTGGTTTGCGGTGCAAACCCATCGCGAACGTGTGCCACGTCTCGCAGGTAAAGCGTGCTGCCTGAAGACGTCTTGATCGGCAGATCATTGAGGCCTTCAATCGTGTCTGGCGATCCGTTCAGCTTAACCGTGTACTCGCTCTCGGCGAGTTTGACGGTGCCGGACGGCAGAATCAAGTTTTGCGCGCTGACGGCGCTGACAACATCGCTGGGGGTGAGGCCCTTGGATAACAGCGCTTGTGTGTCGAGATCAACGGCAATGACGCGTTGCTTGCCTCCGAATGGATAGGGTACGGCCGCCCCTGGGATGGTGATCAGCTTGGGTCGCAGAAAATTCATGCCGGCATCGAACATGGCCTGCTCGGACATGGTATTGCTGGAAAGCCCCAATTGCACCACCGGGATACTGGATGCCGTGTATTTGATGATTAACGGCGGTGTAATGCCGGGAGGCATCTGGCGCAACTGGGCCTGCGCAATCGAAACAATCTGGGCAATGGCCGTTTGGATGTTGGCATTGGGCTGGAAGTAAATCTTAATGACGGCAATACCCGCCAGGGATTGCGATTCGATGTGTTCAATATCATCAACGGTTGTCGTCAGGCTACGTTCGCTGATGGAAGTGATGCGTTGGCCCATCTCTTCTGCTGACAGTCCGTTGTAAGCCCAGACCATGCTGACGACAGGAATATTGATTTCCGGAAGAATGTCGACTGGCGTCCGCATCAAAGCGAAAGGCGTTGACAGCAGGATGAGCAATGCCATGACGATGAAGGTGTAGGGGCGGCGTAACGCCGTGGCTACGATCCACATAGTGATATCCTGCGTCAAGTGGTGAGAGTGATGTTGATCCTGTATTGCCAGATCAGTCAGTTAAACTGACGTATTGAAATGTATCCATGATGCACTAATATGTCAACGTGACTGACATAATGGGTGCCGTATCATGACGGAGATGTATGAGGCTGTTGAGGCGTTCTATTATGGCCATCGCGCCATTGTGGGCCGTCCGGATGTGGTGTTGGCTTCTTATGGACTTTCAAGAATGCACCACAGGATTATGTATTTCGTTGCGCGGCACCCGGGTCTGAGCGTAAATGAGTTGCTTGGTCTCCTTGGCGTCACGAAACAATCCTTGAATGTGCCGATGCGCAAGCTGATGGAGGACGGATTTGTGTTAGCCACCGCGGATGACAAAGATAAGCGCATTAAACGACTCTCGTTGTCTGAAAAAGCCAAACAGTTGGAGGCGGAAATTACCGGGTATCAGACACAGTTGCTTACCAAAGCCTTCATGTCGGTAGGGGAGGGGGCAAAGGCTTCGTGGCTGGGCGTCATGCGCTCCCTTGTCAGACAAGCAGGTGTGTAATTCGTCTGTGTTGCGACTTCGCTTTTTCAATACTTACGACATTTTTTGTCATTCAGGAACATCAGCACGAGACACCTAAATCTGAAGCTGGGCCAGCGTTCTGGCGATATGGGCGATGACTTGTTGCTTGTCGCACGGTATGCCATCCACTTGACCGGTCTTTAGCCACTCAAGGTCTTTCTCTAGCGCCTCCGCGGCATGTTTGAGTCCCGAATAGGCGTTGACCATGTTGCAAAGTTTGCCAAGCATGACTTGCATGGATGCATGATCATCCTGATGGTCAGGCGTTTTTGGATACATTGACGCGGGCACGCGAAATATTTGTCTGACACAGTTGGGTGCCAACGGAACGTCAGGTCCTTCAAGCGCAAGGGCCAGATACGAACCGGGGTGAGTGACAGAATCGAACCTTTCCATTTTGGCATGCATACTAAGACCCTCCTTTTGACAGAACTCTAAGCACATCGGGGAAGTTTTGGATCGAATCGATGACAAGGTCGGGTTTGATCCTGGATTGCTCGAAGTAGGCTGGACGGAATTTTCCGGTTTTTACCAGAACGCTGAGCAGACCAGCCTGCTGCCCGCCGGTGATATCGGCGACTATATCATCTCCAATGATGACGACTTCCGATGCATTTAGGCCCATGTCCTCCAACGCCATTTGAAAGAAACTCAGAGCGGGCTTGCCGATGAGCGTCGCCTTTACGCCACTCGCGTATTCCAGGGCTTCGATAAAGCCACCAATGTCCATTTTCAGGCCGTTTTCTGTTTGCCAGAATCGATTTTTATGGATGGCTATAAGTTTGGCACCCTGCATCAGACAATGAAAGACTTCGTTCATCAGGGCGAAAGTCCACGCGTCCCCGATGTCGCCAATGACGATGTAATCTGCATGGGTATCAGACTGTCGCAGATCCTTGAAGTCTTGCCTCACGTCATCTGCCAGCAACAGCCGGCAAACTGCGTCAGGCTGATGCTTCAGATAGCGTAATGCAGCTTGCGGGGCGCTCATGATTTCATGCGCGGCGACGGAAAATCCCAGTGCATTGATTTTCTTGCACAGCGAGGTCTGCGACTGCGTACTGGTGTTGGTGATAAATCGACATTGGGTCCCGCTTGAACGGACGCGCTCAACTGCATCAATCGCGCCATCAATGACGTTGGAGCCGATATAGAGCACACCGTCCAAGTCGAACAGCACGCCTTTTATTCCCATGAGTGGTTTCATAAGAGCGGTCCGCAGTTGACGTCAATGTTGGACGTCAACGATCCGATTTTGTTCAACAATGCATAGGCGGCGCTGCTTCAGAGCTGTGCACGTTAGGACGCAGGGGGCGTAGCTAGCGATGGATGGTATTGCGACTAGCTGGATGACAGCTCACTCTGCATTGGCGCGTGCCACCTCTGATGCTTGATGGCTTTTCACGACGTTTTCCACGGCGTCGTTTGTGTGGGTGTGTTTTTTTGAAGCGTGCAGTTCTGCACACTCATGGCAATGATTGCCTTTGCGATTTTTTGAGCAGACGCATGGTACAGCATGCCTGTGATGCGCTTCCTTATGCATGGTAATCCTCCGTTTTATTTGATATGGATGGAAAATCGTAAAATCCACAGGTCTTGAACCCATGGATCTTAAAACCATGTGCTAGTTGTGGCTTTTGTTCTGGAGGCACTATGGGCCGATCGCTTTTAAGCTGCAATCAGGAATTCCCTAATTTATTGTAGGAATATTCCTACGGTAGCCCTCGCCGAGGGGCTGGAAGGTTTCTGCGATTGACCAGGAACAGGTCATTTTTCTGGGGTTAACGCGCTAATTTGTCAGAGGATTTTAACGATACAAGACCAGCCAGGATGAACACCGCCCCAGCGCTCAGGAAATAAACGCCTGATCTGGTGCTGCTTAACGAAAAATACAGAATGGCAACGCCTGTCATCAAGAGACCCGATAAAACCACAAAATAACCTGCAGCTTTCCTGATTCTGATAGAGCGACGAATTAATGGGGTAGTAGGCGCAATGCTGGGGAATGTGGGTAGTTTGGTAGTGTCAAGACGATTCAAAACCTGTGATTCTTGAACAGCAGCTACTAGCGTAGCATTGGGTTCCGTAACCAGCATATTCAGGCGTTCTTCAATAAAACGGGTTCTGGCAAAATCCACGTTTCCATTCGCCTCTTCGAGCACTCGTGCGCGCAATTCCGGGTAGGTGTCGCCTTCATCGAACTCTTGCGAGACCGCAGCATATAAACGCTGGTCTGCATCAAACTCATCAAGTAAACGGTTACGCTTTTTTCTGAGAAATGCCATTGATATCCTATTGAAACACTTTGACGTAAAAGTTCCCGGTGCTAAGGGGATGTATAAAATATTTCGTGCAATTTGGACGTGGTTTTCAGCATCCTAACGCACCTCATTCTTAAAACGGATCTGTACTCTTTAGTGCACCTGCATACTGTGCATCTGGAACAGCTCTTCCTTGGTCATCCTCGCAGCAGGGCTACAAAAGGCATGTAGGCTTAAACTTGGCGCACAAAATTCTCAAAAGCATCCAAAGGCAGTGGCCGGCTAAATAAATAGCCTTGGTAAACATGACAGCCGGAGCTGGCCAGGAAGTCGCGTTGCGGCTCGGTCTCGATCCCTTCGGCAATGACGCTCAGCCCCAGGCTCTGGGAGAGCGTGATAATGGTACGCGCAATGGCGGCATCATTGGGGTCGGTGAGCACGTCCCGCACAAAGGATCGGTCGATCTTCAGCTGGTCGAGCGGCAGGCGTTTCAAGTAGGACAAAGAAGAAAATCCAGTACCAAAATCATCCAGCGAAAAGGCGAGTCCCTTGGCCCGCAGGGCAAACATCTTTTCTATCATCTCCTCGATGTTGGAGGCGAGCATGCTTTCAGTGAGTTCCAGTTTGAGACGTCGTGGGTTGGCCCTGTCGTCTTGAGTACGGCCAGTACCTGATTCACGAAATCAGGCTGGTGGAACTGTTTGGCACTGACGTTGACCGCAACGGTCAGGTGCGCCATATCGGGCTGTGAGGACCAGGCAGCGAGCTGCGCGCAGGCAGTTTCCAGCACCCAATGCCCGAGCGGCAGGATCAGTCCGGTGTCTTCGGCAAGCGAGATGAAGTCATCTGGGGCTACCATGCCACGCTTCGGATGTAGCCACCGTATCAGGGCCTCTGAGCCGATCGGCTGCCCTCCCGCCATTTGCGGTTGGTAGTGGAGCAGGAACTGCCCCTGCAGGATGGCCTCATGCAGGTCGTGCTCAAGGGACACGCGTTTCATGACGGCGATTTCCATATCGGTGTCGAAGAAACGCAAGGTGTTGCGGCCGGCATCCTTGGCCTTGTACATGGCAATGTCAGCCTGTTTCAACAAGTCGTCGATCGGTGTTTTATCACCAAGAAATAACGTCGCGCCGATGCTGGCGGAAGGGTGATAGGAAATCCCCCCCAGTTGATACCCCTGGTTGATAGACGCGAGGATTTTTTCGCCAACTGTTTCAGTCAGGGTGGCGGCTTCCTGCAACTCTTCGTGCAGGCGCTTCAGCACGATGACGAACTCATCGCCGCCCAGGCGCGCAACTGTATCTCCTTCACGTACACAAGACGAGAGACGCTCTGCAACTTGCACCAGCAGCAGATCGCCTTTGTCGTGGCCCATGGAATCATTCAGTGTCTTGAAATGATCTAAATCCACAAAAAGCAGCGCGGCATAGGCCTTGTCGCGGTTGCCGACGATCATCGCCTGCTGCAGGCGGTCTCGGAACAGCGTGCGGTTGGGCAATCGGGTCAGCGAATCAAAAAACGCCAGTTCCTTGATTTTTTCCTCGGCTCTTTTCTGTTCGGTGATATCGTGGTGCGTGCCGATGAAATGCGAGATATTGCCGTCGGCATCCTTCACCACCGAGATCGTGAGCCATTTCGGGTATACCTCACCATCTTTGCGTCGGTCCCAGACTTCTCCCTGCCAGCTGCCATGTTGCAGAATGGACTGCCACATGGTTCGATAAAATTCCGCATCATGGCGCCCGGATTGCAGGATGCTAGGCGGTTGGCCGATCACTTCCTCTTCGGTGTAGCCGGTGATGTTGGTAAAGGCGCGGTTGACCCGCAGGATCAGGTTGTTGGCGTCCGTGATCATCATCGCTTCCTGGGACTCGAATACCGTGGCTGCGATGCGCAGGTCGGTCTCGATCATCTTGCGTTTGGTGATGTCGGTGGCGATGCCGCAGACGGCATAGACCTCCTCGGTTGCTTTTCTGACCGGAATTTTGACGGAGGTGTAGATGTGGACGCCGTCATCATGCTGAACCTGCTCTTCCACCTCGATGGTCTGACCACGCTCGACGACAAGCTTGTCATTGTTGGTAAAGGCGTCGGCCATGGCCTGCGGAAAAATATCGTGATCCGTCTTGCCGAGCATGTCGGCATTGGTGACATGAAATAATTTTTCGTATTGGCGATTCACATAGAGATAACGGCTCTGTGCGTCTTTGAGAAACATGACCAGTTCTACGTTGTCGGTCACAGCCCTGAGCGTTTCCTCGCTGAGCCTGAGTGCGGCCTCGTTCTCTTTACGTTGTGTGATGTCGGTGTGCATGCCTATCATGCGCAGCGGTTTGCCATCCGTGTCACGCCGGATCACGACCCCCCGATCAAACATCCACTTGTAGCTGCCATCCTTGCAACGGAATCGATGTTCACTGGAGTAGATAGCAATCTTGTCGTCCAGACAGTCCATCAGGACTTCAAGCGTGGCGGCTTTGTCTTCGGGGTGGAGACGAGACTCCCATTCATTGAGTTCGGCGCCAATTTCTTCTTCGGAATACCCGATCATTTGCTTCCAGAGCGGTGATAGATAAACACTCCCGTTGGGAATGTCCCAGTCCCACAAGCCCGCACCGGTGGCATCTATGGCGATTTTCCAGCGCGATTCGCGTTCTTCAAGATCGATATGCGCCTTCAGTGATCGCTCCAGTTCTGCCTCATGGTTCAGACGGTAGAAATGCATACCATCAATTGTGAAGCTGAGGATCAGTCCATCGATTAGGAAAACGATGTTGGACCAGAGAGCTTTGTGTAGCACCACCATGGAAATTGAAAAATAAGGGGGCGTGAGAATACAGGTGGCAAACACCAGCCCAATTGATGTTGCCAACAGCCCGGCGCGGTACCCGCCTATCAATGCTGCGAAGGTTACGGCAGGGAAGAACGTGACGTATTGCAATCCTGCACTGATTGGTGCAATGGCAAGGCGAACGCCTAAGGCCACGACCATAAGGCCAATGGCGATCAAGTAACTGGTCCAACTTTCTCGCCGGCCCCCAAATGGAATCAGTTTCTGTAGCCAATGGAACTTCTCTGTTAGGGGTAACCCATCGCCAGGGTGATCCATTATTCTTTTCTCCTGCAGTCAGGTTATTCCAGCGGGGAGCGTCACAGCGTCATGCTCAGATCCGGGGTCGATGAACGAAACACAGACCTTGTTTCTTCCAGATTTTTTGGCCGCATAGAGCGCTTTGTCTGCCTGGTGCAGTAGCACGTCTACGCTGTCGTTATTGACCGAGAGAGAAGTCAATCCGATGGAGACGGTGAAACTCAGTGTTGATCCATTCTCCAAATGAAGGCTGGTGTTTTCCAGAGCTGCTCTCAGACGCTCTGCGACTTCTATGGATTCATCTCTGCCGGTTTCCGGCAGCAGAATGGCAAACTCCTCGCCACCAATGCGACCGATGATGTCGATTTCTCGCAGGCACTCTCTGGAAACCTTTGTTAGCTGCATGAGTACCATGTCGCCAATCTTGTGTCCATGGGCGTCATTGATCTGTTTAAAATAATCGATATCCAGCATGAGCACAGAAAGCGGATTGCCGTAGCGGACGGCCCGGGCAAGTTCCAGCTCCGCCTGCTCCATGAAACTGCGCCGGTTACTGACATTGGTCAGAAAATCGAAGTGCGCCTGTTGCTTGAGCTCATGCTCAAGCAGTTTACGGTTGGTGATGTCACGGACAAATACGACCAGTATGCCTTCGCGCGCATCGATGAATTTTGCGCTAACTTCTACATCCAGAAGCGTGCCGTTTTTGTGCTGGTGACGGGTTTCAAAGCGTTCGGCTTTTCCTTCAATAAGTGATTGAATATGTTTCTTTATTTCCTCTAGATTTTCGTTTGCCTCAATATCAGGAATCGTCATGCTGAGTAACGTCTCTTGTGGGTAACCGATCATAGCGCTATACGAATGATTGGTTTCGAGGATGCGGCCATTTTTGACTGAGACCAACAAGAAGCCGTCATGACTGGTTTCTATGATGGTCTTGTATTCGAGCTCGGCGAGCTTGCGGTCCGTAATGTCGGTATGGGTTCCGCTCATGCGGATGGGGCTGCCATCCGGGTCACGTTGCAAGACCTTGGCCTGATCCAGAATCCAGCGGGTACTGCCATCCTTGCATAGCATGCGGTATTCCATCTTGTGCATGGATGCGCGGCCTTCCACAACCTTTTTGATCGACAACCGGGCCTTGGACAGATCCTCGGGATGGACAAAACTTTCCCACTGCTGCGTGGAGTGCTTGATTTCTTCATGCGTGTAACCCAGCATCTTGGCCCATCGCTCATTCCTGTCCACGCGGCCGGTAGGAATGTGCCAGTCCCAGTAGCCGAGCTCGGCACCTTCTAACACCATCCGGAGCTGCTCCTCGCTATCTTTCAGGCGATTCTTTGCATTGGTCAGATTGCGGTTTAGTTTGTGCAGATACAAGGCTACCGAGGTAATGCCTGCGAGCAGGATCAGTGCAGCAACCAGCACCGTGACGGCCCAGGCGGGCAAGCGTTTAGGCGTATTGTCGTAGAGAAATCCATCCAGAGAATAGTTGGCAGGTGCCAGGCCTGCTCTGACAAACGTATTCGCCATGTGCTGCCAGCGCCCAGGGTTCATGTGTCCGATTTCGACCAGGTCAGGGAGGATCAGCTTGCGCATCTCCGCGGCTTCAAACGCCAGGTGATCGCGAGATTTGTCCACGTGATATTTGTTGACCAGTAAATCGATGATTTCATCAGGATGGTCCATGGCATAACGCCATCCCCTCAGCGTGGCGCGGCGCATGGCTTCGACGCGCTTGGGGTTTTCCCGTATTTCGGCTTCAGAAGTGAACAGGACGTCACTGTAGAAATCGACCCGGTAGTTCCCGGGGTCGATGACATTGAATTCCACATGGCGTTGCTTCAGGTAATACGGCTCATTCGTCAGGTAGGAGTTGAATGCGTCTACCTTGCCCGAAATCAGGTCATTGATGTTGTAGCTGCTGGGCATGACCTGCAATTGAGAAAGCGAGACCCCCTCGTTTAGGAGCATGGTCAGGAAATCGGCATCCTCGGTCATGTTCATCAGCATGACTTTCTTGCCGATCAGGTCATGCGCTGAACCGATGCCGGAATCTTTGCGCGTTAGTAATACCGAGGGGGAGTGCTGAAAAATCGCCGCGAGTGCCACCAGCGGCTTGCCCCGCAGGCGTTGAAAAAGCACTTCACTATTACCCTCAGCATACTGCACGTGGCCAGACAGAACTTCTTCAACAGGCTGATGGTGGGGGTCGCCTGGATGTAGCCTGACGTCCAACCCCTCCTCCTGATAAAACCCTTTTTCCACTGCTGCGTAGTAGCCGGCGAACTGAAACTGATGATGCCAACGTAATTGCAAATCTACCGTGCTCGTTTGCATTGATGCGCCGGCATAGGCCATGTCAGCAGAGATTATGGCGAGCAGCAGCGTTGCGAGTAGGGTGGCGATCTTCATCAATACAATTCGTGCATCAAGAGAGCAGGATAAACCTAAGCAAAGGGATTGTTTTTAATTGCTATTGCTGCATGCAGCCATCTACATTTTGAATGGCAACTTTATGAGCACTCTGCGCTTTTTGTAGAGTTCCTGCCATAGGAATTTCCTTATTGTCTGGTAGGAATACTCCTACATTAAGTTATTGCGATCTGCGCTACCGTCGGTGGCTGCTATGTGCGAAGATGCCCGCTTTAACTACCTGGCACGCGTGTTACTCTAGGTATAGTCTGATCGCTATGCACTTTCCTTATCTTCACCGCGCCAGGTACACATTGGCCATTTTCGTTGCCCTGTGTGCCATGGCCCAGCTGTTCAAGGCGACGTTAGTCCCGAGTGCGTGGACGTACGGCATCCCGCTTGCTAACGGGGCGGGATTGAACACGATGATGTGTTTGCTTGTCTGTGCCTTGGGACTCTGGTCGAAAGGCAAGTGCCGCTGGGTTTCTGGGTATGTCGTGGTGCTACTGGCGAGTACGGTTATTGTGCAGACATGGGCGGGGATCTATCCCATGGATGGAATCTGGCGACTGCTGATCAATACCCAGTCTACGCCGGATGGGGGCTGGTCTGGCCGGATGTCCTTCATCTCGGCTTGGATTTTGACGGTGCTCGGCGTGTTGCTGGTGACCATGGACCGCGTGCGGTCGCATATTGGGGTCGTGCTTTACCAGATGCTGACGTGCCTGGTCGTTGTGGTCTCATTTCTGATGCTGTATGGGCACTCGTTAGCCTACATTTCCTTTACAGCGCCATACCAGACACCCTTGTACATGAGCTGGTCTTCGGCAATTTGCACGTTGCTGCTTGGTGTCGGTGTCGCATGTGCTTTTGCGCAAACGACAGTTTTTTACCAGTTTTATGACCGCCGAGAGGATCGCCAGATATTTTCGGCTATGCTCATCGTCGTCTTGCTTCTGACATTGGCCGCTGGCGCGGACGAGATATGGGTGGCGCTTGAGGGTCTCCATGGCTTTAAACAGCAAGCGCACGATATGGTTCGCCCATTCGAGTTGGAACGGCATCGCAATATACCAACGGCGATTCTCCTCCTGCTCGGCACCTTAGGGGCGATATTGCTGGTACGTCAAGTGCGCAGCATTGTGCGCAGGTTGCAGCATCAGGAATCGCTGATGCAACAAGTGATGCAATTGTTGCCTGTAGGCGTGGGAATTGCAGATAAAGCCGGCAAGATCATCTACCGCAATCCGGCCGCCCACCAAATATGGGAGGCTTATGAAATTGGCGGTGTGGAACAAGTATTCCAGGGATGGTGGCATGGCTCCGGATCGCCTATTGCGCCGACAGAATGGCCGCTGGCTCGCGCTATCCGCAACGGCGAGACCTCAATACGCGAAATCATCGATATCCTGAACTCCAGTGGTGGTCGCAAGACCCTGCTGAATTCAGCGCTTCCTTTGCATGATGGGTCGGGGGCCATTTCCGGTGCGGTCGCGGTCAATCAAGACATCACCGATAACCTGAAGATGGCGGACGAACTACTTCGGCACAAGGAGTTCTTCCAGATCGCGTTTGATCAGGCAGCCATAGGGATTGTCATTTTTAACCTTGATGGCGATTTTATTCAGGTGAATGAAGCCTTCAGCAAGCTCGTCGGCTATTCCAAAGCGGCGCTGATCGGGATGTCCTTTGCCGAAGTGAGCCATGCTGAAGACTATCCCGCCATCCACCGGATGATGCAGCGCTTGCTTGCAGGTGAAGTCCAGCAAACGCCTGTTGAAAGACAATTCCGCCATCGGAGCGGTCATCCGATCTGGGGCTTGTTGAGCGTGGCCGTCGCCCGCGATGAAGAAAATCGCCCCTTGCACCTGATCGGGCAGGTCATCGATATCAGCGAACGCAGGCAGCTGATACATGAACTGCAACGCTGGCATGACGTATTCAGGCATGCAAATTGGGGGGTGGCCGTCGGCAGTGCTGATGGTTCCAGGATCGAGCTGATGAATCCAGAGTTTGCACGGATGCTGGGCTATACGGTTGAGGAGTTGACGGGGCGGCCAGTCTCTACTGTGTTTGCCCCCGAGAGTCGTGAAAGCATGTTCGCACATCTGCAGCGCGCCCATGCGCAAGGGCATTACATTTTCGAGACCATGCATATCCGCAAGGATGGCAGCGTGTTTCCGGTGGAGGCCGATATTTCTGTGGTTTACAGCGACCGCAGAGAAGTGCTTTATCGTGTCGTCAATGTCAAGGATATCAGCCAGCGCAAAGCGGCAGAGCTTGCGCTGCGGGCAAGCGAATCCAGGCTGAACGAGGCTGAGCAAATCGCTCACCTGGGCAGTTGGGATTGGGATATTGCCACCGGAGAACAGATCTGGTCGGATGAGAGCTATCGTATCTTTGGGCTGACACCTGGCGTCGACCGGGCATCTTATGATCAATTCATGCACAGTCTTACGGAAGACGATCAGCGCTATATCAAGGAACAAGTCCATCTTGCACTGCACGATGGGCTGCCGTATTCGGTGGAATATCGGATTGTGCGCCCTGATGGCACGGTGAGGCATGTCCAGTCGCAGGCCCAGGTGCAACGGGATCAGAACGGCGTTCCAGTGCGTATGGTCGGCACCAACTTGGATGTCACTGAACTCAAATACTCCCAACAGGCCCTCGTCGCGAGTGAAGCCAAGTTGCGGGGTCTGTTCGAGCTGGCGCCCTTGGGGATTGCATTGGCAGATATGCAAGGGCGTTTTATCGAATTCAACGAAGCCTTCGAAACTATCTGCGGCTATCCGGCAGAAGAATTGAAGTGCTTGGATTATTGGACCCTGACGCCCAACCAATATGCCGTACTGGAAGCGCAGCAGTTGGAGTCGCTGATGACGCGCGGTCAATACGGGCCCTACGAAAAAACGTACGTGCGCAAAGACGGGACAAGCATTCCCGTTCGACTGAACGGGATGTTGATGAAGGGGCGTGACGGGCAGGATTACATCTGGTCCATGATTGAAGACATTACGGTCAGTCGCGAAGTTCAATCAAAGCTTCATGAAAGTCAGAAGCGTTTGCAGGCAATTACCAATCATTTGCCGGGTGTGGTGTTTCAGCTGGAAGAAAGTCTAGGAACCGGGGGGCTGCATTTCATCTACATCAACGAAGGCACCGAGACCTTGTTCGGGGTGGAGCCGCAGTCCTTGATTACTGATCCCATGGTGCTTTATCGTTATTTGCACCCTGATGATGTTTTGACGTTTGACGCCAGCCGCTGGCAAGCGCTGGACCACATGCAAGTGTGGGATTGGGAGGGCCGCGTGTGCTCGACGGATCAGCCTGAAAAATGGGTGAACGTGCGTGCCATGCCGCAACGCAAGGGTGATGATGACGTGGTCTGGGATGGCGTGATCCTGAACATCAATCAAACCAAGCAAGCCGAATTTGCGTTGAGTGAATCGCGGCAAATGTTGCGTGAGTTGGCGGCGGAAGACGAAGCGATGCGAGAAGCGGAGCGGAAGCGGATAGCGCGAGAAGTGCATGACGAGCTGGGGCAGACGTTGACGGCGCTGCGGATGGACGTGTCCTTGCTGCGCATCCGCTTTGGCTCGCACGATGCGGCGTTGATGGAAAAGGTGCAGGGGATGACGGAACTGGTTGACCGTGCCATCCAGAGCGTACGCAATGTTGCTACCAACCTGCGCCCGGCGGCACTGGACATGGGCGTGGTCTCTGCGCTGGAATGGCTATGTGACGAATTTACCGAACACACCGGCGTGCCCTGCGTCCTGCATTCGAGTGCTGAAACCTTCACGCTGGATGAAGGCCGCGCGGTCGCGATTTTCCGCATTGTGCAAGAATCCCTGACCAACGTGGCGCGCTATGCCGAAGCCAGCTATGTGGGCATAGCCATCGAACGGCGCGGCGAAGACCTCTCGATTGTTGTCCGGGACAACGGCCAGGGCTTCGACCAGAGCGCAACAACGACCAGAAAATCCTTTGGCCTGCTGGGCATGCGAGAGCGCGCCATTGCCCTTGGAGGCGATGTGGACGTGATCAGCGCCCCGGGGCAAGGGACGACGATCTCGGTACTCATCCCGATGAATGGAGAGAAGCGTGATGATTAAACTCATGATTGCAGACGACCACGCGATCGTGCGCAGTGGCCTGAAACAGATCTTTGCCCTTGCCCCGGACATTGAGGTGGCTGCCGAAGCCACCAATGGCGGCGGTGTACTGGACCAGCTGCGTCTCGAAGCCTTCGACATCGTGCTGCTGGACATGACCATGCCCGGCGTCAGCGGCGTCGACCTTATTTCCCGGGTACGGGCCCACCACCCCAGCCTGCCCATCCTGATCCTCAGTATGCACAACGAACCGCAAGTTGCCGCCCGCGCACTGAAGGCTGGAGCCAACGGCTACGTCACCAAGGACAGCGAACCGGAGAAGCTGCTGATTGCCATCCGCAAGGTGGTGACTGGCGGACGGTTCATCGACCCGGAACTGGCGGAGCAGCTGGCGTTCGACTCGGTGATGCCTGAGCGTCGTGATTCGCACACACGGCTGTCTGACCGGGAATACGAGATCTTCCGTCTGCTTGCGGCAGGCAAGGGGGTGAACGAGATTGCTGATCAGCTGGCGATCAGCAACAAGACGGTCAGCACGCACAAGGTGCGTTTGCTGGAGAAGATGCAGCTGGCCAACATGGCCGAGCTGGTGCGCTATGCCGTGGAGCACGATTTACAGTAAATAATTAATGCCAATTTTTGTCGAACGATACGAACAATATGAAGAAAAAAATAACGAAATTGTTCTTGTGGGTACGTGAACATCTCATTCGGGGGGGCGGAGGGAATCGTGCGCCTGCAGAGGGGGAAAGCCCAGCATCACAGATGGCCAGTGATGAGCGCTTGCAGTGGATGCTCGATCACCTGCCGGCCATGATCGCCTACTGGGGGTGCGATCTTCGTAACGTGTTTGCCAACAAGGTGTACAAGGAATGGTTTGGCTATACCCCGGCACAGATGCGCGGCATGCATATGCGGGATGTGATCGGCACCGCCTTGTTCAGTCAGAATGAGGTTTATATCCAGGGGGTACTGAGAGGCGAGCCACAACAGTTTGAGCGTTCCATCACGGATCAGGCCAGCGTCACAAGGTACACGCTTGCCAACTACATCCCTGAGATGCGGGATGGGCAAGTGCAGGGCTTTTTTGTACTGATTGCCGAGGTGACGGGGCTGAAGGAGGCTGAGGGGCGGATCAGCAAGTCTGAAGCCAAGCTACAGGCCATGTACGACAATCTCCCTTTTGTGGCATGGATGAAGGATGCCGATGGGCGATACCTGCATGCCAACAAGGCTTATCTGGCAAATGCCAATATCACCCATCTGGATCAACTCGTCGGTAAAACGGATTTCGATTTGTGGCCGGAGGCCCTGGCATACCACTACCATGAGACTGACCTGCAGGTCATGCGCTCCAGGCAAAAAATTACCTTGACCGAGCAATCCATCAGTCAGGGAATAGAACATTGGACCGAGACCACCAAATCGCCTGTGATCGATCCATCCGGCAATGTCGATGGTACGGTAGGGGTGTCAAAAGATATCACTGCGCGATATCGCATCGAAGAAGACTTGCGCCTGGCGGCGTCTGTGTATGAGAACAGCAGCGAAGGCATGGTTGTGATGAATGCTGAAAACAGCATCGTTGCGGTGAATGCGGCGTTTACCAGGATCACCGGCTATGCTATGGATGAAATCAAGGGAAAAACGCCCGCAATATTAAGTTCTGGCGTGCACGATAAGCTGTTTTATCAGCAAATCCGGGATGCGCTTGCGACGCATGGCTATTGGCACGGTGAAATCATCGAGCGTAAAAAAAATGGCGAGCCATTTACCGGGCTGACCACCATTAATCTCATCCCGAATAGTGAGTGCCAGTCGTATCGTTATGTGGCGTTCATCTCGGATATTACCGAAAGAAAGAAAATAGAAGATGCATTGCGGTTGAGCGAGGCGCGCTTGATCGAAGCCGAGCATATCGCGCACTTCGGCGGCTGGGAGTGGGACATCGCGACAGGGGCGCAGATATGGTCGGAAGAAACCTTCAGGATACTTGGGCTTACGCCCGGAATCGATCGGCCCGACCATGCGCTCTATATGCAGCAGCTGCCAGAGGAAAGCCAGCGCCTGATCAAGCAGAAAATCAATGCGGCGCTCCATGAGTATGCCCCGTATCTGGTGGATTATTCCATCATCAGAAGAGATGGCTCGCGTCGGTACATTCAGTCGCACGCAGAGGTGCACCGCGATGCGCAAGGCGTTCCGCTGCGCATGGTGGGGACGCACCATGACATTACGGATAGTTATCTGGCTTCTGAATTGATGCATCTGCGCGAAGCGGAATTTCGATTGCTGGTCGAGAATTCCCCCGATATCGTTGCGCGCTTTGACCGGGAATATCGCTATTTATACGTGAATCCCGCTGTCGAGCTTTCCTCCGATATTTCTGTCAGTATGTTCATTGGCAAGGCGCTGGGCAGTTTGGGCATGGCCGGCCCGATGACAGAGCGTTGCAAGAGAGCGATCGATGCCGTGTTTCGTGACAATCAAAGTCTGGATCACGAATTCAGCTTCAGTGTGCAAGGCTATGAACGGCACTTTCATGCGCGGGTTGTGCCGGAGTGTGACAAGGACGGTTATGTGAAAACGGTGCTTGCGCTAGTCCGGGATATTACAGAGATCAAGCAAGCCGAATTTGCGTTGAGTGAATCGCGGCAAATGTTGCGTGAGTTGGCGGCGGAAGACGAAGCGATGCGAGAAGCGGAGCGGAAGCGGATAGCGCGAGAAGTGCATGACGAGCTGGGGCAG
>Ga0265327_10000791_pt1 | contig 48748 bp, 42 predicted proteins | sample 41621metaG_FD_202089 | JGI IMG/M metagenome (GOLD analysis project Ga0265327, IMG submission 202089) | Rhizosphere microbial communities from Carex aquatilis grown in University of Washington, Seatle, WA, United States - 4-16-21 metaG | ecosystem: Host-associated > Plants > Roots > Rhizosphere... | reverse complement strand
CCTGCTCAGCTTCCTTCAGGATGCCGAGGATCTGTGCTTCTGTATGATGCTTTTTCATTTCCAGGTGGGGTCTATTCCACCCGGAACTCTCACTCAAACCACTTCAGTCAACGGGGAGCAGGTCAGGAGCATTACCGGCACGCCAGAGAAACTCGAATATGCGAGAAAACGGTATCGCACCGTTTTTGTGAGCCGCAGCATAAGGTAAGCACCTCGCTTGCACGAGAGACGGCTCCTCTTTCGACCAATTGATTAACTGAAGCATTCGTTAAGGGAACCCACTGTGGCATTGAGCGCCGGGCCAAAATGAAAAACTCCAGCGGTGGCGGCTGGAGCTTCTCGGAACTAACTGAAAAACCTTTGGGCCACCGAAGATGTCTTCACTGTATATATATCAGCGATGATGCTGAAACGTTAGGGGTCCGACTTTTTACAGCGAAGAAAATGGCGACATGTATTTGCCGCCGACTTTTTTCAGCGGAGCGATATAAGAAGTGGTCAGGACTTCTTACATTTTGTCACGTCGGGCATTTCGCTGCATAATGGCAGCAAGATTGAGAGGGCATGAAGCCAGCTCACTAAACTGAAAGTAGATTATGAAACGACTGACTGAAAAAACGAATGATGATATAAAACAAAACATCACTGAATCAGAAAAGCAGAACGCGACTGGGGCAGGGAGTGTTACCGAGGGCGACAAGCGCCTCGTTGATACGGAAACGGGCAAGCATCCACAGAATGTGGACTTGATGGCAGCAATTCAGTTCAACAACAAACGTATGAGCTACGAGGGCGCTGACCTCGCAATTCAGGCGCATTACGACGAGGTGATGGAATGGCTCTACGCGGACAACGAGTGCGGCGAACGCCATCCCTACTTCAACGGCGCGAGGCCCGATTTTTGCAACTGGGAAGGCCGATGATTCGCCCGATGGCGTGAGACCGCAAACACGGGAGCTTACGTTCCCGTGCTGCGGTTCTCGCCGTAGGGTAGTTCACCAAGATTCCACCATCAGCGACAACGAAAGGAGGTGAAACACTGAGTTTCGCTTGCCACGAACAACACACGAAATCACAGTCCAGATAACCCGCTGTTTCGCTCGACACGGACGTTCATTGAGCACCGAACTATTGTCTGAATGCCACGGTCTTACGCTGTGTCTCAGAAGCCTGTGCCTAACAGCATGACGGTTCGAGTCCGTCCTCGGGCACCATTTAGGAAGCCGCCGCGCTGCACGCCGGCGGTTTTTCTTTGGCGGCCCGGCCACGGCGAATTTCCTCGGATTCTTTTAATTGGTTTGGCCGGCTCGGGTGTCTAGGTATCCGGAGGCCTCGCGAAACAGGCCGCCGCCGATCACCGCGTGTCCCCGCAAAATCCAGAACAAGCCCGCTGGTTCGTCGATGAGGTCCTGCCTCACGAGCCCAAGCTCCGCGCCTGGCTGCATGCCCGGTTTCCTTCCATCGGCGACGGTGATGACCTGCTGCAGGAGGCCTATTCCCGCCTCTTGCGCGCCCACGGTTCGGGCCCTATCGCCAATCCGAAGGCTTTTCTGTTCGTCACCGTCCGCAACCTCGCCCTCAACCACTTGCGCCACCTCGGCTACGAGCGGCCGGCCGGTCTGGCGGAGGTGGATTGCCTGACCGTGCCCGATGAGGCCCCGGGCGTGCCCGAGGCCCTTGCGCACAAGGAGGACTTTCAGCACCTGATCCAGGCCATCCAATCCTTGCCGGAGCGGTGCCGGCAGATCGTCACCCTCCGCAAGATCTACGGCCTGTCCCAGAAGGAGGTCGCCGCGCGCCTGGGCATCTCCGAGCACACGGTCGAGGCGCAGGGCGGGATCGGCCTGCGCAAGTGCGTCGAATATTTCCGCCTGCAGGGCTACGGCCCGGGCTCACCCCGATGAATACCCCTCCCTCCAACACCCCTGAAGCCGACGCGATCGAGCGCGAGGCCGCGTCGTGGGTTCTGCGTCTCGACCGCCGGCTGACCGCCGCCGAGCAGGATGAATATTCCCAGTGGCTCGCCGCCGACCCGCGCCACCGCGAGGCCGTCGCCCTCCAGCGCTGGGGCTGGGAGGAACTGGATCGTCTTACCGGCCTGCAGACCACGGTCAATGCGCTGCCCGATCCCGACCTGCTGGCGCCGCGGCGTTTTTCCCCTGTCCGCAAATTCACCGGCTACTTGCCGCTGGTCCTGGCCGCTTCGACCGCGGTCGGGCTCTTCCTCTGGTGGCCGCATCCGGCGGCAAATCCGGCGCCCGAACCCGCGGCGGTGCCTTCCTATGCACTCGCGGCTCCGATCGAGCAGCGCACGCTCGAGGACGGCTCGACGGTCGAGCTCAACCGCGGCGCCGCGATCGAGACGCGCTTCACCGCCGGGGAGCGCCGCGTGTCGCTCCTGCGCGGCGAGGCGAACTTCACCGTGGCCAAGAACCCTGCCCGGCCCTTCATCGTCAGCGCCAGCGGCGTCGAGGTGAAGGCGGTCGGCACCGTGTTCAACGTCCGGCTCGGCCGGACCGCTGTCGAGGTGCTGGTCGCGGAGGGCAAGGTGCAGGTTCAGCAACCCGCCGCGGCGACGGCCGTCGTCACGCCGCTCACGATGGGGCAACACGCGGTCGTCTCGCTCGCGCCGTTCGCGCCGGCGCCGCAGGCCGCCAAGCTGAGCGCCGCCGAACTGGAGCAGAAGACGGCCTGGCAGCCGCGCTTGCTGGATTTCACCGCCGCTTCGCTGGGCGAGATCGTGGGTGAGTTCAACCGGCGGAATCCCGTGCACCTGATCCTCGGCGACGCCGACCTCGCCACACTGCGGCTGAGTGCGACCTTCCATTCGGACAACGTCGAGGGTTTCGTGCGCCTCATGGAATCCGACTTCGGCATGCGCGCCGAGTGGCGCGGCGAAACCGAGATCGTCCTCCGCAAGGTAAGGTAATCGCGCGGGCTGTGATAATTTTTTTAACGGAAAGCCCGGCGCCGCGGTTCTTGAAGGGCGAACCTTCATGAAAGCGATCACGTTCCCTACACCTCCCATCTTGCGCCGGGCCTGCCAGCTCGTGCTGTTCCTCTGCTGCGCCACCTTCACCGCCTTTGCCGCCGACGAAAAGCAGACCTTCAACATCCCGGCCGGCAGCGCGGCCCAGACCCTCAAGCAGTTCGCGGTGCAGGCGAAGCGCGAGATCGTCTTCGCCAAGCTCGACGACATCCAGACCCACGCGGTGCAGGGCGACTACACGCCGCGCGAAGCGATCGGCCTCATGCTGGCGGACACGGGCCTGATTGCGACGCAGGACCAGAAGACCGGGGCCTTCGCGGTCCGGCCGGAGACGGTGGCGGAAAAAAACGGCGCAAGCCGGCTCCCGAAGAACGTCGTCAAGACTGAGGGGCCGGCGGAAAAGGAAGCTCCCGTCCAGCTGGGCACCTTCACCGTCACCGGCTCGCGCATCAGCCGCCTGCAGGAGGAGGGGCCGCAACCCACGGCGACCTACCGCAGCTCGGACATCGCGGCGCGTGGCTTCCTGAATACGGGCGATTTCCTCCAGAGCCTTTCCTTCAACACCGGCACGACCAACTCGATCGGCGTGCCCGCCGCCAACCCGGTCAGCAACGTGCCCTTTGCCCGCGGGGCCGTGACGATGAATCCCCGCGGGCTCGGCGCCGGCCGCTTCCTCGTGCTCCTCGACGGCAAGCGCGTCTCAGCCTACGGCCTCGCGGACAACAAGGGTGGGGCGGTCTTCGACTTCAACAGCATCCCGAGCGAGGCCATCGATAGCATCGAATACCTCAAGGACGGTGCCTCCGCGATCTACGGTTCCGACGCCATCGCCGGCGTGCTCAACATCAAGCTCAAGCCCAGCTATTCCGGCGTGACGACCTCCGTGCTGGCCGGCAACACCCTCGGGCACGATACCTTCACGCGCAGCGCCAGCCTGCTCGCGGGCGACACGACCGGCCGCAGCAGCTACGTGGTCAACGTGAACTGGTTCAGGCAGAACAGCAATTACGCGAACGACTACGACCGCTCAAAGACGACGGACTACTCCTCGTTCCCCGGTGCCCGTGCCCAGAACAACAACAGCACCGCCGATTTTCCGTTCAACATCACCCTGTCTGCCGCGCAGGCCGCCGCCGCCGGCCTGAGCTCGGGCGCAGGCGCCTACGTTATCACGGGCGGGCAGCCCCTATCGGGCGCGGCCACGCTGGCGAACTTCACCTACTTTGCGGCCGGCGTGAACGCCACGACCAACGCCAACCGCTACGACTTCGCCAACTCCACGCAGCTGGTGCCGGACCAGGAAAACCTCAGCGGCCTGTTCAAATACCGCTACGAGGTCACGCCGGCCCTGACGGCTACAGCGACGGTGCTCTACAGCGACAACGTCACGAACATCGTCTACACCCCGATCTCGATCAACACGAGCTCGTCGCTGCCGCTCAGCGTTCCGGTCAACAATCCCTACAATCCGTTCGGCATCGTGCTGAATAATTTCCGCGGGCGCGGCAACTTCGGCCCGCTGCGCACCTTCGACGTCGAGTCGACCAGCGGCACCTTCATCGGCGGCCTCGAAGGACGCCTGCCCGCCGGCTGGACCTGGGAAGGCAATTTGATCCGCAGCACCAGCCTCGTCGATCAGGTCTACGGCAACCAGATCCGGACCGCTGATTTCCAGAGTGCGCTGAATGGCACGTTGGCGGGCTTCCCGAACGTCTTCTTCAATCCTTTCGGCGCTAACAATCCCGCGCTGCTCACCGCCCTCTTCGTCAATTCCAACAACAACTCCAAGAGCACGACGACCGGCGCCGATGTTTCGGCCGGCGGCCCGCTCTTTGCGATGCCGGCGCTCACGGGTGGCGAGTCGCCGGGCGACGTCTCCGTTGCGGTCGGCGCCGAGTGGCGGCAGGACAAGCTCGTCAACAACTCCGACCCGGTCGGCTACCTCGTGGCCATCGGCGACCTGCCCTACCGGGGCCAGCGCACGGTCAGCTCCGCCTACGCCGAGCTCGCGGTGCCGCTCCTGCGCAAATACCTCGAGCTCCAGATCGCCGGCCGCTTCGATCGCTACGATTCCTTCGGCAGCACGGTGAACCAGAAGTTCGCGTTCCTCTCGGAGCCTTTCTCCTTCCTCAAGCTGCGCGGCTCGTTCTCCCGGTCGTTCAAGGCGCCCGACATCGGCCAGCTCCGCCAGCCGGCCGTCATCACCCAGACCGCCGCGGTGGTCGACCCGCTGAACCCGGGCCTCGGCACCAACACCTACGCGCTGGTCTCCTCCGGCAACCCGAACCTGCAGCCCGAGAAGGGCCGTGTGTGGTATGGCGGCGTCGTGCTCGATCTCGACAAGGCCGTGAAGGGCCTGAGCCTCTCGGCCGACTATTTCGACATCGGCATCACGAATGTCATCACGACCTTCAGCAGCCCGACGGACTTCTTCAATTTCTTCCCGCAGCTGGTGCAACGCGACGCCGCGAACCATATTGTCCAGTTCAACGGCATGACGATCAACGCCGCGGGCTACCGCTGGCAGGGCGCGGATTTCGGCCTCGATTACCGGTTGCGGAAGACGCGGCTCGGCGACTTCACGCTGAACGCGCAGGCGACCTACATCGACACCTTCGCCTTCAACACCGGCACGAACCTCGGCTACGTGAACAAGGCCGGGCAATACAGCATCGCCGGCGCCGCGCCCCGCTTGGCCGGCACTTCGTCGCTCGCCTGGCGCAAGGGCAAGCTCGGCGCCTCGCTCGGCATGCAGTTCAAGGGCTCCTACGTGAACAACCAGTTCTCGCCCTCGTGGATCGAGGACAAGGCCTACCTCTTCAACGGCACCGTCTCCTGTGAACTCGCGAAGGGCTTCCGGGCCACGCTCGGCGTCAACAACCTGTTCAACACGGAGCCGCCAAAGAACGGCAAGGCGATTCCGAGCTACGGCTTCGACATCGCGACCTACGCGGCGTGGTCGATGGGCCGATTCGTCTACCTCAGGATCAACAAGGATTTCTGAGATGGCACCGCGCGGTCCCGGTGACATGATCTGTCCGATGAACCGGGTCGGAATGCGTCGGTGGTTTGGGCTTCTCGCCGGCTGCGTCCTCGCCGCTGCGGCGGCGGGGCAGGGAGCCCAACCCGGTGCGGTCGGCACGCTGCGCCTCATCGGTATGCATGCCCTCCCGAACCGCCTGTCGTTCCACGACACCGTCGTCGGCGGGCTCTCGGGTCTGGATTACAATGCAGCGACCGACACGTGGATCAGCGAGAGCGACGACAAGTCCGAGTTCAGCCCGGCCCGGTTCTACACGCTCAAGCTCCGCTACGACGAATCCGGGTTTGCCGCGGCCGAGGTGGCCGATGTCGCGCTTTTCCGCCAGCCGGACGGCTCGCTCTACCCCGACAAGACGGGAGCGGCCGCGCACGGTGGCGAGATTCCCGACCTGGAATCCATCCGCTTCGACCCGGTGGACGGCAGCGTGTGGTATACGAGCGAGGGCGACCGCCGGTTGGGCATGAATCCGTTTGTGCGCCACGCGGCCCGCGATGGGCGTTTCCTCGCCGAACTCCCGCAGCCGGCGATGTTCAAGGTGCATCCGGACCGGGAAGCCGGCCCACGGCACAATCTCTCGTTCGAGGGGCTGTCCTTTTCCCCGGACGGGCAGTCGCTCTGGCTCGCGATGGAGGCGCCGCTCTATGAGGACGGCCCGGTGCCGACGACCGCGGCGGGCGCCGTCTCGCGGATCACCCATTATGACCGGTCCGGGAAGATGCTTGGCCAATATGCCTATCCGATCGATCCCATCCCGGTCGCGCCCGCTGCCGGACGCTGGGCGGACAACGGCGTGTCCGAGTTGCTGGCGGTGGACGACCGACATTTCCTGGTGATCGAGCGGGCGGGGGTCCAGGGAACCGCGGAGGATTTCCGCTTCCACATCCGTCTCTATGAAGCGGACCTGGGCGGCGCGACGGACGTCCGCGGCTTCGCGGCCCTGGCCGGTGCCACGTATCAGCCGGTGGCGAAACGATTGGTGCTGGACTTTGACCGGCTCGGCCAGCCTTGGGTCGACAACCTGGAGGGCGTAACTTGGGGTCGCCAGCTAGCCAACGGCCACGCCACCCTGGTGCTGGTTTCCGACGACAATTTCACGGCGAAACAACAGACCCAGTTCTGGGCCTTCGAGGTGATTCCACCCGCAATCAAGGCGGACGACAAGTGGGACAAGACCTTCGAGGGTGTCATCCACGACGACACGCGCATCCATGGTTTCGTCGAGGGCTACCGCTGGCTGAGCAATTTCCACCTGTGCCGCGTGGAGTGGGAGGGTCGGGTCTACGGTTCCTCCGAGGCGGCCTATCAGTCGGCCAAGTATCCACCGGCGGAGCGCGATGTCTTCGTCACGCTCGATCCCGATGCCGCGAAGAAACTTTCGCGAATGAAGCCCTACGACACGGCCGCCTGGGAGGCCCGCAAGGAACGCTCCATGCGCGAGATTGTGTGGGCGAAATTCTCGCAGAACCCCGACCTCGCCACCCAGCTGCGCGCCACGGGGAAACGCCACCTGGAGGAGACCAACTGGTGGGGCGACAAGATCTGGGGTGTCTATCAGGGCGAGGGCCAGAACAAGCTCGGCCTGCTGCTCATGGAGACCCGCGACCGCCTCGCCGCCGCGGCGCCTGTTCCGAGATGAGCCGCACCGCACCGCGCATGAATTCTCGCCGGGCCATCGTCGAGAACTGGCTGCCGCGCTACACGGGCGTCCCGTTGGAGGAGTTCGGCCGTTACGTTCTCCTCACCAATTTCACCCGTTACGTGCAGCTTTTTGCCGAGTGGCACCGCGTGCCGGTGTGCGGGCTCGACCGGCCGATGCCGAGCGCCACGGCCGGCGACATCACCATCATCAATTTCGGCATGGGCAGCGCCACGGCCGCGACCGTGATGGACCTGCTCAGCGCCGTCAGGCCGGAGGCCGCGCTCTTCCTCGGCAAGTGCGGCGGCGTGAAGCACCGGGCGGGGATCGGCGACCTGATCCTGCCCATCGCCGCGATCCGGGGCGAGGGCACGGGCAACGACTACTTTCCGCCCGAGGTGCCGGCGCTGCCCGCGTTCGCGCTGCAGAAGGCCATCTCGACCACGATCCGCGATGCCGCCCGCGACTACTGGACCGGCACCATCTACACGACCAACCGCCGGGTCTGGGAGCACGACGAGGCCTTCAAGAAATACCTGCGGAAAATCCGCGCCATGGCCGTGGACATGGAGACCGCCACGATCTTCCTGACCGGTTTCTTCAACGAGATCCCCACCGGCGCGCTGCTGCTGGTCTCCGACCAACCGATGGTGCCCGAGGGCGTGAAGACCGCGGAGAGCGACCGCAAGGTCGACGCGACCTACGTCAACGACCACCTGAAGATCGGCATCGCCGCCCTCAAGCAGCTCATCAATGGTGGCCTCACGGTGAAGCATTTGCGGTTTTAGCCTACCCCTACCCATGAATCTCCTCGACTCGCTGGGCGCCCGCTTCGGACTGCCCCCGGCCGCCCCCGCCGTCACTGACCCCGCCGAGATCGACCGGCTTTATCGCTACTGGCGGCTGCGTGTCATGTATTCCATGACGACAGGTTACGCCCTGTTCTATCTGCTGCGGAAGAACCTCTCGATGGCCGCGAAGCCGATGATGGACGAGTTTGGTTTCTCGAACACGCAGTGGGGACTGATGCTGAGCGTCGCGACCATCGTCTACGCCGTCTCGAAGTTCCTCAGCGGCGTCGTTGGCGACCGTGCTAACCCCCGCTACCTGATGGCCGGTGGGCTGCTGCTGTCGGCGCTCGTCAACGTGGCCTTCGGCTTCGGCGCCGGACTCGGGGCGTTCGTCGTGCTCTGGGCGCTCAACAACCTGTTTCAGGGCGCCGGTTCGCCGCCGTGCTTCCGCCTGCTCACGCACTGGTTCAGCCCGAAGGAGATCGGTCGCGCCTGGGGCGTGTGGAACGCCTCACATCAGGTCGGCGGTGCACTCATTGCGGTCGGCGCCGGCTATCTGGTCACCGCTTTCGGCTGGCGTTACGCCTTCTGGGTGCCAGCCGGCCTGTGCATCGTCGGAGCCGCTTGGTTGTTCAACCGGCTGACAGATTCGCCTGAGGCCCTGGGCCTGCCGGCGGTCGAGGTCTATCGCGAGGGCGCGACGCTAGCGCCAGTCGCGGCGCGCGAGCAGTCCTTCTGGGGCATCTTCCGCGAGCACATCCTGACCAACAAGTGGGTGTGGATCGTGAGCTTCGCCAATTTCTTCATCTACATCGTGCGGATCGGCGTGCTCGACTGGGCGCCCAAGTATCTGGTCGAGGCCAAGGGATTTACGCTGAAGGACGCCGGGGTCTCGCTTTCGGTCTTCGAGATGGCGGGAATCTTCGGGGCCTACGCGGCGGGATGGATTTCCGACAAGCTGGACGGCCGACGCGGACCGGTGTCGGTGTTCTTCATGCTGCTTCTGCTGGTGGCCGTCGGGCTGATGTTCGTCGTGCCGTCGGGTCAGCGGCTGACAATGGCTGTCCTCTTTGGCGCCCTCGGTTTCTTCGTCTATGGACCGCAGATGCTGGTGGCCGTGGCCGCCGCGGATTTCGCAACGAAGGTGGCGTCCTCCAGCGCGGTGGGCCTGACCGGACTCTTCGGCTACATCGGGGCCTCGGTCTGCGGCGTGGGCACGGGCATGCTCGTCGACGCCTACGGCTGGAACGGCGCCATCTGGCTTTACGCGGGATCGGCGCTGATCGGATGTGTGCTGCTGGCCCTCACCTGGAGCCAGACCGCCGCGACGGCCGCACGGGCGCGGGGCTGAGCCCGGTCACCGCGGACTCGACAGGCCTGGCCGCCCTTGCTGCCATGAGGGATGGTCATCGCCCGCCCCGCTCCGCCCTCGTCGACGGCGATGAGCCGCGGCCAGGTGGCAGCGCTGGTGATCGGCGGGACGGCGCTGCTGGCCTACGTCAACACCTTCGCCGTGCCCTTCCTGTTCGACGACGGCGCCTCGATCCTGAGGAACGAGACGATCCACAGTCTCTGGCGTTCCTGGTGGCCGCCGAATGAAAGAGGCCTGACCGTCAGCGGCCGGCCGTTCCTGAACTTCACGTTCGCGCTCAACTATGCGGTTGGCGGCACCGCCGTCCGCGGCTACCACGCGGTCAACCTGCTGATCCACGTGCTGGCGGGACTCACTCTTTTCGGGGTCGTCCGCCGCACGCTGCAGCTGCCCCGGCTCGCGGCTCGATTCGGGGCGGACGCGCCCTGGCTGGCGCTGGCGGCGACGCTGCTTTGGGTCCTGCATCCGCTGCAGACCGAGTCCGTCACTTACCTGGTTCAGCGGGCCGAGTCGCTGATGGGCCTGCTTTATCTCGCCACGCTCTGGTGCTTCATCCGGTCGGTTGAGCCGGGTGCTTCCGGCCAATGGATGTGGTTCGCTTGCGGCGCCAGCGTGCTGGGCATGGCGACGAAAGAGGTGATGGTGACCGCCCCGGTGATGATCGCCTGCTACGACCGGGTTTTCCTGTCGCCTTCCTGGCGGGAGGTCTGGGTGCGGCACGGCCGGCGCCACCTGGCGCTCGGCGCGACGTGGGGCGTGCTCGCGGCGCTGGTGCTGGCCTCGGGCAACCGCGGGGGCACGGCGGGCTTTGGCACCAGCGTGCCCCCGACCACCTACGCCGTGACGCAGATCGGCGTCGTGGCTGACTATCTCCGGCTGGCGGGCTGGCCACATCCGCTGGTTTTCGACTACGGGCAGTTTTTGGCGAAGGGATTCGTCCAGGTGGCGTGGGCCGCGCTGCTCGTGCTGCCGCTGACGGCCGCCAGCGCCTACGGCCTCTGGCGCGGTCACCCGGCCGGCTATTGCGGGGCGTTTTTCTTCGCCGTCCTGGCCCCGACCTCGAGCTTCGTGCCGGTGGCCACCCAGACCATGAACGAGCACCGCATGTATCTGCCGCTCGCGGCGGTCGCCGTGCTGTTCGTGACGGGTGTTTATGCGGCGATCGGCCGGCGCAGCCTGGCGGCCTTTCTGATTCTGGCCGTCGCCCTCGGCGCGTCGACCCTGCGCCGGAATTCCACCTATCGCACCGAAAGCGATCTCTGGGAGGACACGGTGGCGAAGCGCCCCGGCAATGTCCGGGCCCTGGCCGCATTGGGCGCCGTTTATCAGCGCGAAGAGCGCCTGAGTGATGCGCTGGCCGTCATGCAGCAGGCCGTCCAACTCGCTCCGGAGGCCCCGGAGCAGCACAACAACCTCGGCAACGTCTGGATGAAGCTCGGTCGGTGGGAAGAGGCGGCCCGTTGTTTCCGGGATGCACTGGCTCTTTCGCCCGCCGATCCGTTCGCCTTGAACAACCTGGGCAACGCCTATCTCCAGCTCGGGCGCGGGGCCGACGCCCTGGTGCAGCTGAGCGCTGCGGTGCAGGCCAAGCCGGATCTCTTTGAGGCGCGTTACAACCTGGCCAACACGCTGGCAGAGGCCGGGCGCTTTCCCGAGGCGGCGCAGCATTTCACGACCTACCTCGCTGCCCGGCCGGACGACGCCGAGGCGCGGTCGAACTACGGCAATGTGCTTCTGGCCCTCGGGCACCCGGCCGCCGCGGTGGTCGAGCTGGACCGGGCGGTGCGCACGAAACCGGCGAACGCGGAGATCCGCAACAATCTGGGCGCGGCCTTGATTCAGGCGGGCCGCCCGGCGGATGCGCTGGTGCAATTCCGCGAGGCGATGCGGCTCGATCCCAACTTTCAGCAAGCGCGCGAGAATGCGGAGCGGGCCGCGCGACTTTTGGGCGGCTAGCAGCGTCGCGATTAGGCGAGCCGGTCGAAGGTTTCGCGCAGCGTCAGGCTCAGGCTGTCCTGCCGGGCCTGCATCTCGCGGTAAACCGCGCGGTGCTGCACGTTCGGCTCGCAACGCGTGGACTCGTTGAGGGCGACGGCCCGGGCGGCGAGCGTTGTCAGGTTGGTCTTGTCGCCGGCCCGCAGGCCTGCGCACCAGGCCGCCTGCAGGGCGCCACCGAGGGCCGCACCCTCGTCCTCGACCATCGCGACGACCGGCACGCCGAAGATGTCGGCCATGAGCTGGCGCCACGAGGCGGACTTCGCGCCGCCGCCGGTGAGGCGGATTTCCTTCGGCTTGACGCCCAGGGTGGCGAGGCGGCGCAGGCCGTAGTTGAGGCCGAAGGTCACGCCTTCCATGCCGGCGCGGGCGAGATGGCCTTGGGTCAGCGTGCGGCGGTTGAGCCCATAGAGCACCCCCGTGCCGTGCGGGACGTTCGGCGTGCGTTCGCCATCGAGGTAGGGGACGAGCGTCAAGCCGTCGGAACCCGCCGGGGCCGCGGCCACGGCCCGGTCCAAGGCGGCGTGGTCCCAGCCGAAGAGCGTGCGAAACTGCTCGGTGACGAGCGTGAGGTTCATCGTGCACAGCAGCGGCAGCCAGCCGCCGGTGGACGAGCAGAACGCCGCGATCTCGCCGTTGGGATCGATCACCGGATTCTTGCTGAAGGCGTAGATGGTGCCGCTCGTGCCGAGGCTGGCGGTGACAACGCCCGGCGCGACGTTGCCCGTGCCGATCGCGCCCATCATGTTGTCGCCGCCACCGGCGCTGATCACAACGTCGGGCGAGAAACCGTATTTCGCCGCGAGTTCGGGGCGGAGCGTGCCGGCGGCCTCGTGCGAGCCGGAGAGGGCCGGCAGCCAGTCGCCGAGATTCCGGTCGATAGCGTTAAGCGCCGGCTTCGACCAGGTGCGACGGCGGACATCCAGCAGGGCGGTGCCGGAGGCATCGCCGTATTCCATGAAGTAGTTTCCGGTAAGATGAAAATTCAGGTAGTCGTGCGGGAGCAGGACGTGGCGCAGGCGCTTGAAATTGGCCGGCTCGTGGCGCTTCAGCCACAGGATCTTCGGCGCGGTGTAACCCGGCAGGAAGGGCAAGCCGGTCTGGCGGATGACGGCCTTGGTCCCGCCCAGTTTTTTCGTCAGGAGGGCGCACTCCGCGACGGTCGAGGTGTCGCACCAGAGTTTCGCCGGGCGGATGACCTCGCCCTTGGCGTCGAGCGGCACGAAGCCGTGCTGCTGGCCGGAGACGCCGATGCCGCGCACGCGCGAGCGGTCGACCTTGGCGGCGACCTCGCCGATGACGGCGTCGAGGGCGGCGGTCCACTCCGCCGGGTGCTGCTCCATGTGGCCGGCGGGAAGGCCGGCGATGAGGGTGTGGGGCGCGCGCGCCTCGGCGACGACCCGGCCGGTATCGAGGTCGAGGGCGATGGCCTTGGTGCTTTGCGTGCCGCTGTCGATGCCGAGGTAGAGGCTCATGGGGTTCGGGGTTTAAAAAGCCAGGGCGGCAGGCAACGACGCCCGCCGCAACGTGACGGACCGATCAACCGTGCAGGTAGGTGTTCAGCAGGTTTTCGAGATACTCCTGCTTGCCCGACTTCGGCGACGGCTCGCCGAGCTTGGTGAGGACCAGTTTTTCGAGCGACTTGAAGCTGGCCTTGCCGGTTTCGATATCTCGGCCGAAGCCGGCGTCGAAGGAGCTGTAGCGGTCGGCGACGAAGCTGCCCAGACGACCGTCGGCGATGACGGTGCGGGCGAGCTTGAAGGCCAACGCGTAGGCGTCCATGCCGCCGATATGGGCGTGGAAGAGATCTTCCGCGTCGATGGACGGGCGGCGGAGCTTGGCATCGAAGTTGAGGCCGCCGGTGCCGAGGCCGCCGGCGTTCAGAATCGAGACCATCGCGAGCGTGAGCTCCTTGACGTCGGTGTTGAACTGGTCGGTGTCCCAGCCGAGGAGCGGGTCGCCGGAGTTGGCGTCGATGGAGCCGAGCATGCCCTGCGCCGCGGCGACCTCGATCTCGTGCTGGAACGTGTGGCCGGCGAGCGTGGCGTGGTTGGTCTCGATGTTGAACTTGAAGTGCTTCTCGAGCCCGTAGGTGCGGAGGAAGGCGATGCCGCTGGCGACGTCGAAGTCATACTGGTGCTTCGTCGGCTCCTTCGGCTTCGGCTCGATGAGGAACTGGCCCTTGAAGCCGATGCTCTTGGCGTAGTCGATGGCCATGTGCATGAACGCCGCCAGATGGTCCTGCTCGCGCTTCAGGTTGGTGTTGAGGAGCGTCTCGTAGCCCTCGCGGCCGCCCCAGAAGACATAGTTCTCGCCGCCGAGCTCCTTGGTGACCTCGAGGGCCTTCTTCACCTGCGCGGCGGCGTAGGCGAAGACATGGGCGTCGGGGTTCGTGGCCGCGCCGCACATGTAGCGCGGGTTGCTGAAGAGGTTGGCGGTGCCCCACAGGAGCTTCACGCCGGTGGCCTTCTGGAGGGACTTGGCATGGGCGACGATGACGTCGAGGTTCTTGTTGGATTCGGCGAGCGACCGGCCCTCGGGCGCGATGTCGCGGTCATGGAAGCACCAGAAGGGCGATTCAATCTTGGTGAAGAACTCGAAGGCGGCATCCATGCGCACCTTGGCGACGGAGACGGCGTCTTTGCCGGATTCCCAGGGGCGCACGATCGTGCCCGGGCCGAACGGATCGGCGCCGGCGCCGCGGAACGAGTGCCAGTAGGCGATGGAGAAGCGGAGGTGGTCCTTCAGGGACTTGCCGTCGATGATCTCGGCCGGGTTGTAGTGGCGGAAGGCGAGGGCGTTGGCGGAGCCGGGGCCTTCATAGGCGATGCGGGCGATGCGCGGGAAGTGGGCGGGGGCTTTTTTCATGGGAAGAAGGGGGGGAGGGACAAGGAGCATACCCGAAAGCCGGCTGAAACTAGTAACCAATATCCACATTATTCTTTTGATATTTAACACGACCAGGTGACGCTCGGCTGATTCCCATGAGCCTGCCGGCCAAGCCCCGACTGCGCGTTGCGCTGCTGATCGAGACCTCGAACCGCTACGGTCGCGACCTGCTGCACGGGGTGCACGACTGGGTGAGCGCCGGGGCGAACTGGTCGATCCGATTGACAGAGCAGGCCCGGCGGGCGCCCCTGCCGGCCTGGATGCGCACCTGGCAGGGCGACGGCATCATTGCCCGCGTCGACTCGGCCGAGATCGCGACCGCGTTGCGGCGCACCGGGCTGCCGGTGGTGGATGTGAGCGCGGAGCGGGCGAAGTCCGTCTTCCCGCGCGTGAGCATCGACAACCGGGCGGTGTCGCAACTGGCGGCCGAGCACCTGCTCGGGAAAAATCTCCGGCATTTCGCCTATTGCGGGGACGCGCAATACCTCTGGTCGCGGCAACGCGGCGAGGCTTTCGCCCGGGTGCTGCGCGGGCATGGCTTCCGGCCCGCCGAATTTCCCGCCAAGCGGACCGCCGGGGCCGGTTGGGAACGCGAGACGCAGGAGATCGCCACCTGGCTCGCCGGGCTGCCGAAGCCGGTGGGCGTGTTCGCCTGCTTTGACGGCCGGGCCCAGCAGGTCCTGGAAGCGTGCCACGTCTCCGGGCTGGCGGTGCCGGAGCAGGTGGCCGTGCTCGGGGTGGACGACGACGAGCTGGTCTGCGAACTCTGTGATCCGCCGCTGAGCAGCGTGTTGCCCAACGCGCGGCGGGCCGGTTACGAGGCGGCGGCGGTGCTGGCGCGGCTGATGGCCGGTCCCACGCGCGGCGCGGCCGACCTGAAGGAGATCGAGCCGGTCCGGGTTGTGGCGCGGCGTTCGACCGACGCCGTTGCCGTGGCCGACCGGCATGTGGCCGAGGCCATGCGCTACATCCGCGAGCACGCCCACGACGGAATCGGGGTTAAGGATGTGCTCCGCGCCGTGCCGGTGTCACGGACGCTGCTTGAGCGGAAGTTCGGCCGGCTCATCGGCGAGTCACCCCACCGTTTGATCAAGCGCCAGAAGATCGACCGGGCGCGACAGCTGCTGGCCGAGACCGACGTGCCGATCGCCCGCATCGCCGACATGACCGGCTTTGAGTCGCCGAGCTACCTGAGCGCGGTCTTCCGCCGGGAGACCGGCGAGAGTCCCCGGGAATTCCGGGACAAGCACCGATAGGGTGCGAGCATTTTGGCTCAGCTGTAGGCCTGGCGCTTGGCGCCGTGCCGTTCCGTGCGCGATGCTCCGGCGTGGCGACAAGCGCCAGCCCTACACAATTTTCCCCCCTACTGGATCAGATCCTGGATTAGCGCTTCCGGCTGCGGGGCGGTCGGGACGACCTTGATGGCGGCGCGGATCAGCTCCTCGGCGCGTGCGCCCTTCGCGTCATCGTTGACGTGCAGGGTGCAGAGCAGGGTGCCGGGCGCCACCGGTTCGCCGATCTTGATGAGGTCGGCGATGCCGACCGCATGGTCGACCTTGTCCGTAACCGCGGCGCGGCCGCCGCCGAGCGCCATGATGGCGTGCCCACACTTGAGGGCGTCGACCTCGCTGACGAAGCCCTTCGCGTCGGCCGGGGCGCGGACAGCGAGGAGTTTCTTCGCCGTCGGCAGGATCGTGTAGTCGTCGACCACGCGCGGGTCGCCACCCTGGGCGATGCACATCTCGCGGAACTTCGAGAGGGCCGAGCCGTCGGCGATGGCGGATTTCATTTTCCTCCGCGCCTCGGCTTCGTCTTTGGCGATACCGCCCAGTATGAGCATGTGGCCGGTAAGCGCGTAGGTGACTTCCATCAGGTCGACGGGGCCGCGGCCCTTCAGGCACTCGATGGACTCGATGACCTCCGTGGTGTGGCCGGCGGCCCGGCCGAGCGGCTGGCTCATCGAGGTGAGCAGCGCGCGGACGGGTTTGCCCGAGACGGCGCCGATGGCGACCATGGCGCGGGCGAGTTCGATGGCGCGCTCCTTGGTCTTCATGAACGCGCCCTTGCCGAACTTGATGTCGAGCACGAGCGAGTCGATGCCCTCGGCGAGCTTCTTGCTCATGATGCTGGCGCAGATGAGCGGGATACACTCGACGGTGCCGGTGACGTCACGGAGCGAGTAAAGCTTGCGGTCGGTCGGCACGACCTGCGGGGTCTGGCCGATCATGGCGGCGCCGACCTTGGCGAGGATGGCGCGGAACTCCGGCACGGTGAGCATCACGCGAAAGCCGGGGATCGCCTCGAGCTTGTCGAGCGTGCCGCCGGTGTGACCGAGGCCGCGGCCGCTCATCATCGGGACCTTGAGGCCGCAGGCCGCGGCGAGCGGGGCGAGGATCAACGAGACCTTGTCGCCGACGCCGCCGGTGGAGTGCTTGTCGACCTTGGCGCCGGGGATGTCGGTCAGGTCGATCACCTCACCGGAGCGCATCATCGCGTCGGTCAACCACGCTGTTTCCTGCGGAGTCATGCCGCGCCAGAAGATCGCCATGAGCAGCGCGGACGCCTGGTAGTCGGCGAACTGCCCGCTGGCGACGCCGCGCGCGAAAAACTCGATCTCCTCCTTGGTCAGCGCGCCGCCGTCGCGCTTCTTGATGATGATGTCCTGGGGAAAAAAGGAGGCCTGGCTCATGGGAGGGATACTCAACCGCAGGGCAGGCGGGCCGTCGAGGGAGTTTTAGCCATCTGTGGGAGCGAGCTTGCTCGCCAAGGTGGCAACCGCGAGCAAGCTCGCTCCCACAAAATCAGCCACGGCGGACGTTCTCACGCATAGCGCTCTTCCTTCCATGGGTCGCCGACATAGTGGTAGCCGCGGACTTCCCAGAAGCCGAGGCGGTCCTCGGCGAGAAAGGTGATGCTCTTGATGAACTTCGCCCCCTTCCACGCGTAGAGTTTCGGGATGATGAAGCGCGCCGGGCCGCCATGCTCACGGGTGACGGGCTCGCCGGCAAACTGCGTGGCCACGAGCACATCGTCGTCGAGGCAGTGCTCGAGCGGCACGTTGGTGGAGTAGCCGTCGTAGCCGGTGAAATAGACGAACTTCGCCTCGGGTTTCGGCTGCACGAGCTCGAAAAGCGTGGTGAAGGCCACCCCGCCCCAGGTGCAGTCGTATTTGCTCCACGAGGTCACGCAGTGGAAATCACTCGTGTCGGTCACCTGCGGCAGGGCGTTGAGTTCGGCCCACGAAAGTCTGGCCGGCTTTTCCACAAGGCCGTCGATCGTCAGGCTCCATTCGTGGAGCGGGATCTCCGGCTGCACGCCTAGGTCGAGCACAGGGAAGCCGGCGGTGAGTTTCTGGCCCGGCGGCAGGCGGTCGGTGGCGGCGACTTCGCGGGGCTTGAAACCGCGGGCCAGCTGCTTCTCCGCCCACTTCTGCTTGGCCTCGATGTAGCGCTCCTTGGACATGGCCATCCAGCTAAGTCCGGACTCAGGGATAGGCAAGGGGGCTGTCGTGCGAAACGACGGGCGGCGTGGCCAACGCCTGGGTCACGAGGGCGGTCTTGCCCCGGTAAAAGAGCGCCAGTCCGCCCTGATAGATGAGACAGGTGAGCGCGAGGACACCGTAGAGGAGATAGAACGCGAGACGCACAAGGGGGATGAGGTCGGCCATCTCGATCCCGGAGTCCTTCAGCATCGTCTTCATCTCGGGAGTGACGTTCCCGAGCATGGAGTCGCTGTCGTAGCTGCCCAGCCGGCTGGCGCAGTAGACGAGAATCACCGCCAGCAGGAACATCTGCGAGCGCACCAGCAGCCGCATGCCGCCCCCGGCATCGCGTCGCTTGAGCTTGTTGTGGCCGCGGATCTCCATCACGCCGGAGCCCACGACGAGCAGGCCGATCACGACACTCGACCAGTCGCCCAGCACCAGCGCGAGCAGGATGCCGAGCGCGGCGACGGCGATGACGCTCCAGCCGTTGAGCTTGGAGATGGTCAGGACGCGCTTCAGGGCTTTTTCCGGCGCGGAGAGGGTGGGCGTGGCCATGTGGTTTGACTTTGCCATTATCGGTCGCACACGGAACCTCTAATTTCAACCGCATGCCGCCACGTCCCCAGAAACCCTGGCCTTTCCGGATCGAGTATCCGCCCGAGCTGCCCATCAGCGCCCGGGCGGACGAGATCATCGCGGCCATCCGGGACCACCAGGTGCTGATCCTCGCGGGCGAGACGGGTTCGGGCAAGACCACCCAGATCCCGAAGATGTGCCTCGTGGCCGGCCGCGGCGAACAGGGCCGGATCGCCTGCACCCAGCCGCGGCGCGTGGCGGCGACCTCGGTGGCCCGGCGCGTCGCGGAGGAGCTGAACGTGGACCTCGGCCGCGAGGTGGGCTGCAAGATCCGGTTCGCCGACCAGACCTCGGGCGCCACCGTCATCAAGTTCATGACCGACGGCATGCTGCTCGCCGAGCTCCAGGCCGACCCGGAGATGCGCGAATACGACACCATTATCGTGGACGAGGCGCACGAGCGCTCGCTCAACATCGACTTCATCCTCGGCCACCTGCGCCGGCTGAGGCTGCGCCGGCCGGAGCTCAAGATCGTCATCACGTCGGCGACGATCGACACCGAGGCCTTCTCCAAGGCCTTCGACGGCGCACCCATCATCGAGGTCTCCGGGCGGGTTTATCCGGTCGAGGTGATCTACGCACCGCTGGAAGAGATGGAGGACGAAGGTAGGGCGGGCACTCCGCTGCCCGCCGAGCGGCGCGGAACGGAGTCCGCGCCCTACCCCAAAAAGAAACGCCCCGATGATTTCACCTACATCGACGCCGCCGTCGAGGCGGTCGAGCGCGTGCTGAACGAGAGCAACACCGGCGACATCCTGGTCTTCATGCCGACGGAGCGCGACATCCGCGAGACCCGCGACCTGATCGAGGGTCGTCGCGGCGCGCGGCTGGAGGTCGTTCCGCTGTTCGGCCGGCTGACCAACGCCGAGCAGCAGCGCGTGTTTTCAACGTCACCGCATCGGAAGGTGATTGTCGCGACGAACATCGCCGAGACCTCGCTGACGATCCCCGGCATCCGCTTCGTGATCGACACCGGCCTCTCGCGCTTCAGCCGCTACACGCCGCAGAGCCGCACGCGGCGGCTGCCGGTCGAGCCGGTCTCGCAGAGCAGCGCCGACCAGCGCAAGGGCCGCTGCGGCCGCGTGAGCGACGGCGTGTGCATCCGGCTCTACTCCGAGCAGGACTACCTCGGCCGCCCGCGTTTCACGCAGCCCGAGATCCAACGCAGCAACCTGGCCGACGTCATCCTGCGGATGAAGGCGTTCGGCCTCGGGGACATAGAGGAGTTTCCCTTCCTGAACGCCCCGCCAGCGAAGGGCATCCGCGCGGGCTACGCCCTGCTGCACGAACTCGGCGCGATCGACGACGCGGGCGTGCTGACCGACATCGGCCGCGAGCTCGCGCATCTCCCGGTGGATCCGACGGTCGGCCGGATGGTGCTGCAGGCGCGGAACGAGAAGGCCTTGCGCGAGGTGCTGATCATCGCGGCCGCGTTGAGCATCCAGGACCCGCGCGAGCGTCCGATGGATCTGAAGGAGCAGGCGGACCAAGCGCACCGGCGGTTCACCCATCCCGACTCGGATTTTCTCACCCTGCTGGCGGTCTGGGAAATCTACCACGACGAATTCGAGAAGATGACGCTCGGCAAGCTGCGGAAGTTCTGCACCTCGCATTTCCTGTCGTTCATGCGCATGCGCGAATGGCGCGACGTCTACGCGCAGCTCGAGGACACGCTGCGCGAGCGGAAGAACATCGCGTGGACGTCGGTCTACGACGGCGTGAAGCCGGGCGAGGAGGTGAAGTTCGCGCCAGCCATGCCGGCCTACCGGTCGATTCACCGGGCGATCCTGTCCGGCCTGCTCGGCAACATCGCCACGCGCACGGACGACGGCGACTACCACGCCGCGCACGACCGGCGCGTGGCGGTTTTTCCGGGCTCGGCGCTGTTTGAGCGGACGGAGCGGAAGGCCGATCCCCGGAAAGGTGCGTCCGGCAGCCACGCTCCATCCGCGAAGCCGAAGGTCGCGAAGTGGCTCATGGCGGCGGAGGTCATGGAGACGGCCCGGCTCTATGCCCGCACCTGCGCGCGGATCGACCCGCAGTGGGTGCTCGACCTCGGGTCGCACCTGCTGCGCGTGGCGCACAGCGAGCCGTTCTGGAACGCCGAGGCCGGCCGCGTGCTCGTGAAGGAGCGGCGCCGGCTCTACAACCTCGAACTCGAGACCCGCTCGGCCAGCTACGGGAAGATCAACCCCGCGCACGCGACGGAGATCTTCATCCGCGAGGGCTTGGTCGGCGACACGATCACGTGGCCGTTCGACTTCCTCGCCTACAACCGCCGGGTGCGGGAGGAGACGGAGACGGTCCTCACGCGCACGCGCAGCTCGGGCTACATGAACATCGACGAGGCGCTTTACCGGTTCTACGCGGCGCAGATCAGGGACGTGTCGTCGGTGGGCGAACTCGTGGACTTCGTCCGGCACCAGCAGACGACGAAGCCGAAATTCCTGTTCCTCGGGGAAAACGATCTCCGGCCGCCCGCCGACACGGAGCACAGCGCGGAGGCGTTTCCCGAGGCGATGCCGGTGGACAACCGCGTGCTGCCGCTCGCGTATTCCTACCAACCCGGCAAGGAGGCCGACGGCGTCACGGTGCGCGTCACGCTCGCCGAGGCCGAGGCGCTGACGCCGGCCGCGCTCGACTGGGCCGTGCCGGGACACCTGCCGGAGAAGGTGGAACTGATGCTCAAGGCGCTGCCCAAGGAGCAGCGGCGCGGACTTATCCCGCTGACGGAGACTGCACAAAAGCTCACCAAGGATCTGGCGCTGCTCAGCGCGCGGGCCGCGCCGCCAACCCTGGCGGCCGCGCTCGCCGAGCTCCTGTCGCCACGCCTGGGCGTGCGGATCGACCCCGCGTTGTGGACGGCCGGGCTGTTCCCCGACCACCTGCGCGTGCGCGTCGAGGTGGTCGACAACCAGGACAAGGTGCTCGGTGCGAGCCGCGACCTCGCCGAGATCCAGGCGCAGCTGCACACCCGCCAGCGCGACGTCAGCAAGCACGCGGCGACGGTCGACAACGGCGCATGGCGCGCCGCGCGGGCGAAGTGGGAAGGCGAGCCGGCGAGCGAGTGGAAGTTCGGTGATTTGCCGGAGAAGATCGTCGTGAGCGAGCACCACGGCGTGCCCGTGCACGCGTATCCCGCGCTGAAGGCGCTGGCGGGCGGAGTCGCGGTGCGGCTCTGCGCCACGCCCGAGGAGGCGGCCACGGTCACGCGCGAGGGCCTGCGAAAACTCTTCGAGACGCAGCTGCGCTTCGACCTCGGCTGGTTGGAGAAGGACCTGAAGGCCCTGCGCATGCTCGGCCCGCTGGCGGTCACGCTCACCACGCCGGAGGCGCTTCAGCAGGACGCCATCGAGTCGATCCGGCGCTGGGCCTGCGGTCGCGCGGTGCGGCCGCTGCACGCGGCGGCCTTCGCCCGGCAGCTCGAGGAGGCCAAGCAGAGCCTGCGGGGGCTGGTGCCGAAGCTCGGCGACTGGCTGAAGGAGACGTTCAACCTGCGGCTGGCCCTGGAGACCAACAAGCAGCCTTATCCCGGCATGGCCGAGGACCTGGCGGCGCTGCTGCCGCCGGATTTCCTGCGACGGATGCCGTTCGAACGGGTGGTCCACCTGCCACGCTACCTCCGCGGCATGCAGGCGCGGGCCGAGCGGTGGAAACGCGACGCCGCCAAGGACGCGTTGCGGGCGAAGGAGCTGGCCCCGTTCGTGGCGGCCGTGAAGAAGGCGGGCCCCAAGGCCGAGGCGGTCCGCTGGCTGGTCGAGGAGTTCCGCGTGAGCCTGTTCGCGCAGGAGCTGGGCACGGCGGAGCCGGTGTCCGCGGTGCGGCTGCAGCGGGCGCTGGAGGAGCTGGGCGAGAAGCCGGCGCCGGCCGGCGTCCCGGCCAAAACAATCGCGCCTACTACCGCGGATAAGAAACGCGCCCCGCTCAAGAGCCTGGGATCGCTGGACCAGCTCTTCCGAAAGTAGCCGTGCGGGGTTTTTGCGATTGAGAGCGGCCGGCCCGGGGGTAAGCTCCGCGTTACCCCATACCCCATGAATACTACGATCGCTACATTGTTGGAACACAAGGGCGGCAGCATCTTCACCATCCCGACGACCGTGACGGTCTCGGAGGCGGTGCAGGAAATGAACGCCCACAAAGTCGGCTCCGTGCTCGTGATGAGCGGCCTGCGTCTGGCCGGCATCTTCACCGAGCGCGACGTGCTGCGGCGCGTCGTCGGCGCGAATCTCGACCCCAATCTCACGCCCATCACGAAGGTCATGACGGCCGACGTGCTGACCGTCACACCCGACATCACGGTGCAGCAGGTCATGGATCTCTTCACGGAAAAACGCTGCCGCCACCTGCCCGTCGTCGAGAACGGCAAGCTGCGGGGCGTGATCTCGATCGGCGACGTGTCGCGCTGGGTGGCCAACATCCACCGGGCCGAGGCGGAGTCGTTGCGCCAATACATCGCCGGCGGTCTGTCGACGTGAGGTGGGCGGCCGCTGCGCTCGTCCTTTCGTCGGTTTTGTTTTGCAGCGGCTGCCTCGTGGTCGGCGCCACAGTGGCGGCGGTCAGCGCCGTCACCGTCACCACGGTCAAGACCGCGGGCAAGGTAACAGTGGCGACGGTTGGGGCGACCGGCCGCGTCGCGTCCGCGGCGGTGAGTTCGTCCGGCGAGGTGACGGCGCTGACCGTGGAGACCGCCGCGCAATTGGCGCGAGCCGGTGCCGTGGTCATGGTCGACGCCGGGACGGGCGCCGTCACGCAGATGCCATGGCAGCAGGGCATGAAGCTCTATGCGGCGGCGCAGGCCGGGCCGGGCGGCGTGAGTTTCAACACGGCGAGGATCTTCCGCGACGGCCGGACGGTGGCCGCGGACCTGCGCCAGGCCCGCGCGGCCGGGCAGGCGCTGCGCGCGGGCGACGTCGTCGAGTTGCGGCGCTAGGGGGTTTCCGCCCCGCCGGATAGCGCGAACTGGTCATGGCTGCCGGGAATCTTTCCCGCGGCGCGGCCCGAGGGGGAAATACCCTTGCGGGCGGCCGGTCCGATGTGACTTTCTTCCCGCCATGACCCCACCCAAAGCTCCCGGCCGGCCGGCGGAGGCGGTGCGCCAGGACATCGCGCTCCGTGTCGAGGCGGAGATGACGCGGCTGCTGTATCGGGCGGCGGGGTTCGGGCTGTTTTCCAACTTTGTTCTCGCGCTGGTGCTCGTTGCGGGGGTGTGGACCTACTTCCCGAAGCGGCTCACGCTTGGCTGGCTCGGCGTCATCTTCGCCGTATCGGCGGGGCGGGTGCTGCTCAACTGGGCGTTCATGCGCAAGGCGCGGCCCGACGCGGAGCTGACCGCCTGGCGGGCGGCGTTTGTGGCCGGGGTGGGCGCGGCCGGCCTCACGTGGGGCGCCGGCGCCTGGTTCTTCCTGCAGACGGACGAATTGCTGCCCCGGTGCCTCGCGGTCTTCATCATCGCGGGCATGAACGCCGGCGCCGCGCGTTCGCTGGCCTCGGTGCGGCACAGCTACATCATCTATGTGATCGCGACCCTCAGCCCGGCCCTGCCGGCGTTCTATGGCTACGACCAGACGGGGAGCTCGACGCTGATCGTGTGCGTGGTGACGTATGCGCTCTTCCTGATCAACACGGCCGCGCTGCATCATCGGGACCTGTGGAAATCCTTCTCGCTCGTCTTCGAGAACCAGGAACTCGTCACCACGCTGAGCGAGGCCAAGCAGCGCGCCGAGGCGGCCAACCAGGCCAAGACGGAATTTCTCGCGACCATGAGCCACGAGATCCGCACCCCGATGAACGGCGTCATCGGCATGATGCAACTGCTGGAGGACTCGCCGCTCACCGAGGAACAGCGGCAGCAGCTCGGCATCGCCAGCAAGTCGGCCGATACGCTGTTGCGCCTGCTCAACGACATCCTCGACCTCTCGAAGGTCGAGAGCGGGCAGTTGGATTTCGAGGAGATCGAGTTCAGCCCCTCGGAGCTGAGCGAGGAGGTGGTGGCGCTGTTCAAGCCGCGCGCCGATGCCAAGCGCCTGACGCTGCGCTATCGCGCGGGGCCGGACCTGCCCGCCACCATGGTCGGCGATCCCGTGCGGATGCGGCAGGTGTTGCTCAACCTGGTCGGCAACGCCGTGAAGTTCACCGAAAAGGGCGGGGTGGACGTCAGCTGCGAACTGCTCCGGGCCGGCACACCGGCGGCGCGGCTGCATTTTCGCGTCACCGACACGGGCATCGGCATGGACGAGGTGACCCGGGCGAAACTGTTCCAGAAGTTCACGCAGGGGGACAGCTCGATGACCCGGCGCTACGGCGGCACGGGCCTCGGCCTCGCCATCTCGCAGAGCCTGGTGCGCCGCATGGGCGGGGAGATCAAGGTCACGAGTGTCCCGGGCTGCGGCTCGGAGTTTTATTTCGACCTGCCGCAGCTGGCGGCGAAGGAGTCCCGGCCGCCGATCGCCCCGCCCCTGGCCGCCGGGGCGTTGCACGGGCGCGTGCTGGTGATCGAGGACGACTGGGGCAACCAGCGCGTCATCGAGATGTTCCTGGGCAAGGCCGGACTGGAGCCGGTGATGGTGGACAACGGGACGCAGGGTGCCGAGCGCGCGGTCCGTGAGCCCTGGGTCGCGGTTCTCCTCGACCTGCAGATGCCCGGCATCGACGGCCTCGAGGCGGCCCGGCGCATCCGGCGCCAGCTGGCGGGCCGTCCCCTGCCGATCATCGCGCTCACCGCCAACGTCCGTCCGGAGGACCGGGAGGCGGCAGCCGAGGCGGGGATGGACGATTTCCTTGCCAAGCCGGTGCGGCGGGCCGAACTGCTGGCCTGCCTCGAGCGCTGGGTGAAGCCGGCGCAATAGTCATATAGGAAATTGCCGGTAATGGATCAGTTTGCCGTAGGTCGGGCTTTATACCCGACATCAGGCGCGGCGTGTCGGGGGTAAACCCCGACCTACAATAGTCTGGGGAGTATGACCGACCCAGCGGCCCCACCACCAAATTCGCCGGCGGGGTTGTTTTTCGGGCGTCGATGGACTACTCTCCGCCCATGAAGTTCTCCCACGTCCTCACGTTCACCGCCGCGGCTGCCGCGGCCCTTTCCCTATCCGCCAAGATCGTCACCAAGCCGGTGGCGTATGAGCACGCCGGCGTGAAGCTCGAGGGCTATCTCGCCTACGACGACGCGAAGGTGTCCGCCGACAAGAAAGCCCCGGGCGTCCTCGTGGTGCCGGAGTGGTGGGGCCTGACCGATTACGCGAAAGGCCGCGCCGAGCAGATCGCCAAGCTGGGCTACGTGGCCTTCGCCGTCGACATGTATGGCGCGGGTGTGACCACGACCGAGGCCAAGAAGGCCGGCGAACTCGCCGGCCAGTTCTACGGCAAGCCGCTTATGGCCGAACGCGCCCAGGCCGCGCTTGACCAGCTGCTGGCGACCGGCCTCGTCGAGGCCGATCATGTGGCGGCCATCGGCTACTGCTTCGGCGGGTCGACGGTCCAGGCGTTGGCTTACTCGGGCGCGCCGCTGGCGGGCATCGTGAGTTTCCACGGCGGGCTGATCCCGGTCCCGGCCGACGCGGCGGCGAAGACCAAGGCCAAGATCCTCATGTGCCACGGCGCCGTTGACCCGTTCATCAAGCCCGAGGAACTCGCGGCCTTCACCAAGGCGATGAACGACGGGAAATTCGACTACCAGTTCATCAGCTACGCGGGGGCCGTCCACGCCTTCACGAACCCCGGCGCGGACAAACTGGCCGCGGCCAATGGCCTCACGGGCAACATCGCCTACAACGCTGCGGCCGACAAACATTCCTGGGCGCACATGAAGCTCTTCCTGAAGGAAGTGTTCGGCAAGTGAGCCGTCTCACGGTCTACGTCTACGGCAAGTGCAGCACCTGCCGCGATGCGCTCAAGTGGCTGAAAGCGCACGGGGTCGCCTGCGTGGAGAAACCCATCAAGGAGACTCCGCCCACGGTGCCCGAGCTGAAAGCCATGCTGGCGGGCCAGCCCGGTGGGTTGCGCCGGCTGTTCAACACCTCGGGGATTGAATACCGCGCTCTCGGCTTGGCGCAAAAACTGCCGGCCATGCCGGTCGACGAGGCCCTGCGGCTGCTGGCCGGCAACGGCATGCTCGTGAAGCGGCCCTTCGTGCTGGGCCCCGGGGTCGCCTTGGTCGGGTTTGACGAAAAGAAGTGGAAGGACACCTTGCTGGGGAAATGAGCACCAACGGCGTCAATCGGATCGAGGTGCGGCTACGGGAGCTTTCCCAGTTGTTCAACTCGATGGATCCGTCCCCGTTCATCGACCGGGATCTGGACGAGGCGGCGGAGGAGTTCATCGTGGGTTGGGCCCGGGAACTGCCGCACAACGCCGATCTGGAGCTGGTTATCCAGCTGGCGACCATGCCGCCGCCCGACCGCGTGGCCGGCACCGAGGAGGCGGTGCGGCACTATTTCGCCAGTCGGGCTGAGGTGGCAAAACGGGAATTCCGCCAGCTGCTGCGTCGCGGCCGCCTGAGCATGATCATCGGACTGCTCTTTCTGGCCGGGTGCTTCGGCCTGGGGGAACTGGTCCAACGACTGCCTCTGGCGGCCTGGAATGAATTTGTTAAGCTGGGCCTGCACATCGTGGGTTGGGTGGCCATGTGGCGTCCGCTGGAGATTTTCCTCTATGACTGGTGGCCGCTCCGGAGCCACCAACTCCTGCTGGAGCGCCTCGCGCGCATGAAGGTGAGCCTCACCCTGCCCGTGCCCTGAAGCGGAAGGGTAAGATTTGCTGTAACTTTCCGCCGGCCGGCGTGTTTTCAAGGGACACGACCCTATGAAATCATTGATTACCCTCCTCACCCTGGGGACCCTGCTGGCGGCGCCGGCGATGCTCCAGGCCAAGATCACCCGCACGGTGGAAAAGAGCTTCACCGTCCAGCCTGGCGGCAACCTGAGGGTCCAGACCCAGGGTGGCGACATCAAGGTGCTCACCGGTCCCGGCAACGACGTGAAGGTCACCGCGACCGAGGTGATCCAGGCCGACACCGAGGCCAAGGCGGACGAACTGTTGAAGGACCTCGACCTGACCATCGAGCAGACCGCCGACAACGTCACGGCGAAAGCCAAATACGAGAAGGAGCATGGGGGTTGGCATTTCGGCAACTGGCCGCCGGTCAGCGTCAGCTACACCGTCGTCGTCCCTTCCCGCTACAACGTCGACCTGAACACCTCGGGCGGCGACATCTCGGTCGCGAGTATCAACGGCCAGGCCCGGCTCCGCACCAGCGGCGGCGACCTGAAGCTTGAGCGCGTCGACGGCGAGGTCGACGGCGGCACCTCAGGCGGCAACATCAGCCTGCAGGAAGGCACGGCCCGCGTGAAGCTCTCCACCTCCGGCGGCGACATCCAGGTCGACCGCGCCGGCGGCGAGGCCGACCTCTCCACGTCGGGCGGCAACATTGTCATCAACTCCGTCAAGGAGCGCATCACGGCCTCGACTTCCGGCGGCGACATCAAGGCCAGCATCGAGGGTGCCCTGAAGGGTGACTGCCGGCTGACGACGTCTGGCGGCACGGTCAAGGTGACGGTCGACAAGACGGCGGCCTTCGACCTGAAGGCCCGCACCTCGGGCGGCGACGTCGATGCCTCGGGCCTCACGATCACCATCGAGAAGGGCGGCCTGCGCAAGAGCAGCCTCGCCGGCAAGGTCAACGGCGGCGGGCCGCAGCTCTATCTCGGTTCCAGCGGCGGCGACATCCGCATCCGGACCAACTGATTCGCCAGGTAAACGGTAAAACTGGTGTGTGCAAAGGGAGCCAGCGCGAAAGCGCTGGCTTCCGATTTTCGGGTGGCTTCACTCGCGGCGTGGGACTCATCGATACGCACACGCACCTTGATTCGTTCGCCCGGCGCGGCGACCTGCCGGCGATCCTGACCCGGGCCCGCGAGGCCGGGCTGGAGGCGATGGTGACGATCGGGACCGATACCGACGATTGGGCACTTTATCGCGGTCTCGCCCGGGAATATCCCGGCGTCGTGCATTATTCCGTCGGGCTGCATCCCTGCAGCGTCGGGGAGGATTGGGCGGGCAGGGTGGCGCAGCTGGAAGGTTTTTGGGGTAGGGCGGCGAGTCCCTTCGCCGCCGCGGCGCGGACGGAGTCCGCGCCCTACCCGGTTGCCTTGGGCGAGATCGGCCTCGACCGGTTTCACCTGCCGAAGGATGCGCCGGCCGAGGCGGAACGGATCTTCGGCTGGCAGCAGGCGGCTTTCATCGAGCAGCTGGCCCTGGCGAAGCGGCTCGGTTGCCCCGTGGTCATCCACTCTCGCGGCGCGTTCAAGGAGTGTGTCGGGATGATCGACACCTCCGGGGTCGACTGGCGCAAGGTTGTCTTTCACTGCTTCACCGAGGGACCGTTGGAAATGGCGGAGCTGACCGGGCGCGGCGGCTACGGATCCTTTACCGGGGTCATCACCTACAAGAACGCCGAGAATGTCCGGGCGGCGGCCTTGGCGCAGGGCCTGGACCGGCTCATGATCGAGACGGACGCGCCCTACCTGACGCCCATGCCGCATCGCGGGAAGCCCAACGAGCCGGCCTACCTGCGGCACACGGCGGAGTTCACGGCCGGGGTGTTTGGGGTCAGCCATGAGCGGTTGGCCGAGGAGACGACGTCCAACGCAAAGCGCTTCTATTCGATCTGATCGCGGAGACGCGGAAGCCGGAACGGCGGAAGCCTGCAGGGCAGTTTGATTCGATCAGGATGGCTAAGCTGATGTAGGTCGGGGTTTATCCCCGACCGGTCGCCCTAGTGTCGGGCATAAAGCCCGACCTACGGTAAACTGCATGAAAAAAGCCGGTCGTTGGACCGGCCTCCGTGTCTCCTCACTTTCGCGTTGCAGCGATCCGCCTCAGGCCTCGTCGAATTTCTTGGCGAACAGCGCCTCGAGCTCGGCCAGCATCTGGGGGGCGTCCTCGCCGGTGGCCAGGAACTTGACCTTCGTGCCCTTGGCGGCCGCCAGCATCATGAGCCCCATGATGCTTTTGCCGTTCACCTGCTCCTCGTCCTTCTCGACGAAGACGTCCGCCTTGAATTTGTTGGTGACGCGCACGATCATGGCTGCCGGACGGGCATGGATACCCATCTTGTTCTGCACGAGAAGGTCCTTCACGTGGGTGGCGGCTGACGTTGTATCACTCTTTTCCATTGCGGTTGGGCTGGGTGGTCGGGTTAAAGGGAAACGCAAAACAGCCGGTCGCGCCCCGGCCTGCAACCTTAAAGACCCCCGTATGCCTGCCTTTGCCATCATTGTGCCCTGCCGCCTGGAGTCGACGCGCTTCCCGCGTAAATTGCTTCATCTTATTAAGGGAAAGCCGCTTGTGTTATGGGTGGCGGAGCGGATTACGGCCCAGGCACCCGATTATCCGCTGTGGTTTGCGGTGGATCATGAAATGTTGGCGGAGTGCCTCGAAGGAGCCGGTTTTCGGGCCATCATGACCGGGGCGAACCACCCGAGCGGCACTGACCGCATCGCCGAGGCCAACCGCACGGTCCGGGCCAGCTACGTGCTCAACGTGCAGGCGGACGAACCCTTGGTGAGCGGCGGCCAGCTCAACGCCCTGGCCCGGCTGATCCAGGGCGACTGCCCCATGGCGACCTTGTGCACGCCGTTCAAGCGGATCGTCGATTTCTACAACACGAACCAGGTCAAGGTCGTCATGACCGAGACCGGCCGGGCGATGTATTTCTCGCGATCCCGGATGCCGTTCTCGCGTGACCTCGGCCTGACGATCGACGACGCATGGGTGGTTGCCAATCCCTGCTACAAGCACCTCGGCCTCTACGCCTACAAGGCCGACTTCCTTGAGAGATTCGTCTCCCTGCCCCCCGGCAAGCTGGAACAGATCGAGAAACTCGAGCAGCTCAGGGCGCTCGAAAACGGCTACCCCATCGCCATAGCGGCCACTGACGACCCCACCATCGGCGTCGACACGCCGGAGGACGCGAAGAAGTTCGAGGCGCATCTGGGGTGAGTGGATCTCCGGGTGACGGCATGAGTAAATCCCCAGCGAGACTCAGCGGACTGCTCGTTCTGGCCGCCGCCGCGTTTTTGCTGTCGGGTTGCATCAGCTCCATCCTTGCGGACCGGGCGATCACCGCGCCCAACCAGCAGCATCCGCCCAAGGTGGTTCGTGATGCCGCCTACGCGGCGCGTATGGACGGACTTTATACCCAGGCTTGGCGCCTGCCGGTCGGGCCGCCGGCGGCCGAGCTGTCGGTCGCGGTGCTGGAGCCGGGGGACTACCATTTCAACTACCGGATCGAACTGCGGCAGAACGCCAGCGGCCGAAAGTATCTTTCGCCGCAGTCCGACTGGGCCAAGCCGGCCGCGGCCGCCGTTGTCCCCGTGGCCAAGGGCACGGTGCTGCTGTTGCACGGCTACATGGACAGCAAGGAGAGCATGCATCACTGGGCGGTCGCGCTGGCCGAATGCGGCTACCGCACGGTGCTGGTGGACTTTCGCGGGCAGGGACGTTCGACGGGCGACGTGATCAGCTTCGGCCAGTTCGAGTGTCGCGACTTGGCGCAGTTGCTGGACGACCTGCAGAAACGCGGGCTCTTCACCGACAGGATCGGCGTGCTGGGCGTCTCCTACGGTGCGAGCATGGGCCTGCTCCTGGCCGCGCATGATGCGCGCGTTGGCGCGATGGTGGCGCTCGAGCCGTTCAGCAGCGCGGAGACGGCCGTGGTGGAGTTCGCGCACGGCGTGGCGCCTTCCGAGGCCGCCAAGATCAGCGCCGACACCTTCCAGGCCGGCGTGGCGAAGGCGGCGCGGCGCGGGAATTTTTCGTGGCAGGAAGGCGACGTGCTCGCGGCCATGAAGCAGGTCAAGGTGCCCGTGCTCTTCTTCCACGGCGCCAAGGATCGCTGGCTGTCACCGGACAACAGCCGCCGCCTGCTTGCCGCGGCCCCGGACGGCAGCCGGCTCACCCTGTTGGACGGCGACGACCACGTCTCGTTGTCGATGCGGCTCAATCCGATCGCCACCGAGGTGCGGGTCTGGCTGGACGAGCATTTGAAGTGAAATGTAGGGCTGCCGCTTGCCGGCACGCCGCTCGGTGGGCGCACCGCGGCGTGGCGACAAGCGCCAGCCCTGCAATCGGAAATGGGCTGCTACGGCTGCCGGCTACTCACGGCCGTCACCCACAGGACCTCGCAGGAGTGCGCCCCGGTGTCGTCGCGGGTCAGGGAGGAGCGCCAGTGGTAGTTGTCTGCGCCCGTGATATCCACTAGGTAGCCTTCGAGGCTGACGACCTCGTGGCGCTTCACGGCGAGCAGGCGGCTCTTGATCGCGGCATCCGCCGGCAGGCAGTGCGTGTTGGCGGAATGCGTCGCGATCAATCCTGGATCCAGCGGCGCCTCTCCGGGCCAGCTGTATTCATACCAACGGCCCGACTGGCTGACCGAGAGATCGTTGATGACCTTGGCGATGGACATCGGCCCCCAGCCGAGAGCGAGGTCGAGCGGGCAGAGATCCGCCTCGCGGTCGTTGCGATAGCGTTCCCGGCTCAGGACCACCGCGGTGATCGCATAATGCGCCAGCGGGGTGATCGTGTAGCCGTCCTGGACGAAACGCGGCGGCAGCTTCGCGGTGGTCTGCACCGGTTCGCCTGCCGCGGGCATCCCGCGCCAGCGCGCCGGGGTCTCGTGGAAATACCACCACCCCGCGGCGACGAGCAGGATGAGGGCGACGAATTTCTTCACGCGGGTGATGTCGTCCCAAAGGCGGTCCTGAGGCAAGTCTCGGCGCCGATCGACTGTAGTGCACTCAGGCCACGCCGGCCGGCTCGGATTCCGGGACCGCGGCCGGGCCGGGCGAATACGAAGCGGAAGAGGATCCCGTCGCCGGCTGGCCCTGCGCGGTCGAGCCCTGCACGAGACCGAAGAGCTGCTGGGCGATATGCTGCATCTGGACGGACTGGGCGTTGAGTTCCTGGGCGGCGGCGGCGGTTTCCTCCGACTGGGCGGCGGTCGACTGGGTCGCCTTGTCCATCTGGACGACCGCATTGTTGATCTGCTGGATGCCGCTGGTCTGCTGCTCGCTGGCGGTGGCGATTTCGGCTACGAGCACATTGAGCTCGCGGGCCTTGCCGAGGATGTGGTCGAAGCTGCCGGCGACCTGACCGCAGATCTGGACGCCGTTGTTGGCGCGCTGGAGGGAGTCGGAAATCTGGTCGGAGGTCTCGCGGGCGGCCTTGGCTGAGCGCTGGGCGAGAGCGCGGACTTCCTCGGCGACGACGGCGAAACCGGCACCGGCCTCGCCGGCGCGGGCGGCCTCGACGGCGGCGTTCAGGGCGAGGATGTTCGTCTGGAACGCGATCTCGTCGATCGTCTTGATGATCTTGGCGACGCTGTCGCTCGAGGACTTGATGGAATTCATGGCGCCGACCATGTCCTTCATCTGCTTGGCCCCGGTCTCGGCGGAATTGCGCGTTTCGTCCGAGAGCGAACGGGCCTGACGGGCGCCCTCGGTGTTGCGCTGCGTCATGCTCGACAGTTCCTCGAGTGAGGCGCTCGTCTCCTCGAGCGAGGCGGCCTGCTCGCTGGAAGCGGCGGCGAGGGCCTGGCTCGAGCTCGAGATCTCGGCGGACGAATTCGAGGCCAGGTCGGCGCCTGACTGGAGTTCCTGGGAGATCTTCAGCACGGGTCGGGCGATGCGGGTGGCGACGAACAGCACGACGCCCAGCACGGCGATCAGCGTGATGCCGCCGATGAGCAGCGAGGTGTCGCGCAGGGAGCGCGCGGTGGCGAGCACGCGGCCCTCCTGGATCGAGACGATGACCGACCACGGTGTGCCCGTGTCACCGATCATCACGGGCTTGGCCACGCGGAAGACGGTGTCGTTGAGCGTATGGGAAAAGGTCTGCACCACGAACTCATGGCCGGCCGCGACGTCACCCAGGCGGGGCTGGAGCCAGGGATCGAACTTCGGTCCGGGCTGGCCGAGGCGCTCGGCATCCGGGTGCGAGGCGTAGAGCCCGGTATGCGAAAAGGTCGCGGCGTAGCCCGTGTCCATGATCTTGCGCACGCTTTGCCGGCCGGAAATGGTGGCGAGATCCAGGTCGATGCCGACCACGCCGAGAAATTTCCCGTCGACCTTGATGGGCACGACGATGCTGGTCATGAGCACCTTTTTCCCGCCGGCCTCGTAGCTGTAGGGCTCCATGATGACTTCTTTGCCCGACTTGCGCGCGATCTGGTAGAAGTCGCTGTTAGGCGTGCCCTCCATGTAGTCCTTCAGCGGCTGGAGGGCGGTTTTGCCGTCCTTGCGGAACCAGTAGGGGATGAAGCGTCCCGTCTGGTCGTGCCCGGCCTTCTTGGTGAAGTCGGCATCGCGGCCGTCGAAGGCGTCCGGCTCCCAGCAGGTCCACACCGTGAAGAAGTCGGGCGTGCTTTCCAGCGAGGATTTCAGGATGAAGGAGGCGGCGTCGCGGTCGACGGCGGCGTCGCTCGACTTGATGCCGGCATAGGCCGAGGCGAGGCTGCGGGCCGAATAGAGGGCGTGGTCGAAGAAGTTCTGGATTTCGCCCGCCTCGTGCTCGGCGTGGGCGCGGGCCTCGGACATGCCCTGCTCGCTGGCGGCCTGGCTGGTGCGGTAGGTGATGATGCCGATCGTGGCGCCGAGTCCGAGGACAACGACGGAACCGATCATCAGGATCATGCGGGCTTTGAGGCCTTGGAATTTCATGGGCGTGGCCCCTTCACATCGGCTGCGAATGCCCGCCATGGAGCAATTTATGCGCAGTCGGTGCCGATGGAGGCGGCCGGACGCGGGCCGCCCCGGCTTGTCCCGCGTCGCTAATCGCTTGGCCCGGACACAATAGAGCCGGCTCTCGCGCAGGAGCGCCGGCTCTATTTACAAAGGTTAAATCTTCCCGGCCTTCCGTTTCTCGACCATCCGGTGGAAGTCCTCGAAGAGCGGATCGGCGTCGTTCGGGCCGGGCGCGGCCTCGGGGTGATACTGCACGCTGAACACCGGCAGTTCCTTGTGGCGGAGGCCCTCGACGGTGTTGTCGTTCAGGTTGATCTCGGTGACGACGGCGCCGCGGTTCTCGAGCGACTTCGGGTCCGTGGCGAAACCGTGGTTCTGGGCGGTGATCGAGACCTTGCCGGTCTCGAGGTTCTTCACGGGCTGGTTGCCGCCGCGGTGGCCGAACTTGAGCTTGAAGGTCGTGCCGCCCACGGCGTGCGTGAGCATCTGGTGGCCGAGGCAGATGCCGAAGATCGGGTAGTCCGGCAGCAGGCCGCTGACGGTCTTGTGGATGTAGGGCAGGGCGGCCGGGTCGCCGGGGCCGTTGGAGAGGAACACCGCGTCGACGCCGTATTCGCGCACCTGCTCCGCGGTCGCGGTGGCGGGGAACACGTGCACCTCGAAGCCGTGGCGCACGAGCTTGCGGTAGATGGTGTATTTCGCGCCGTAGTCGAAGGCGGCGACCTTGAACTTCTTCGCCGGCGTGTGCGTCGTGCCGCCGGTGGTGCCGACCGGGAGATACTGGGTGTTGTGCCGGGTGGCGTCGTCGGCACGCCACGCGTAGGGCTGCTGGCAGGTGACGTCCTTGACGTAGTCGCTGCCGGCCATGTCGTGCCAGGCCCGCGCGCGGGCGATCGCCTCGGCGTCGCTGAGCGGGAGCGTGCTGAGGCAGCATTTCATCGCGCCGTCGACGCGCAGCTTCTTGGTCAGCGCCCGGGTGTCGATTTCGCTGATGCCGGGGATGTCATACTTGCGGAGATACTCGTCGAGCGACATCCGGCTGCGCCAGTTGCTGACGATGGGGGAGACCTCGCGGACCACGAACCCCGAGCACTTCGGCGTGCGGGACTCCTCGTCCTCGGCGTTGACGCCGTAGTTGCCGATCTGCGGCGCGGTCATGGTGACGATCTGGCCGAAATAGGAGGGATCGGTGATGATCTCCTGGTAGCCGGTCATCGAGGTGTTGAACACGCATTCGCCGGCGATGGTGGCGGCGGCGCCAAAGGCCGTGCCACGGAACACACTGCCGTCTTCGAGGGCGAGAATCGCGGGTTTGTTGGCGGACATTAAAGAGGCACGAAAAGGACTTCACCCCTGCCTGTCTAGCACGGATGCGGCGCAAATGGGTGGAACCGGGCCGCCGGCCCAGTTTTTGCCCGTGCAAGTCCTGAAACGCGTCCGGCCTGCCAGCCATAGCCTTGGCGAAGGCTGAAGGCCGCGTTCCACCAATCAGCGCAGCTCTTATTCCGGGCCGGATTCCGCCGTTTGACAGGGGGCGGAATCCAGCTAGCTCTAGAGGTCCCAACATGCCCTACACCGAAGACCGCTCCGCCTGGTTCGAAGGACAGGGGCTTTGGCAGCATATCCCGCAGTCCGACTGGAAGGACTGGGTCTGGCAGCTCAAGAACCGGATCACGACCCTCGAGCAGCTGGAGAAATACATGACGCTGACGCCGGAGGAGCGCGCCGGCTGCCTCTTCGCCAAGGACAAGCTCGCCCTGGCGATCACGCCCTACTTTTTCAACCTGATCGACCGCAACGACCCGAACTGCCCGATCCGCAAGCAGGTCATCCCGCGCATCGACGAGAGCGTGATCTCCTCCGGCGAGATGTTGGACTCGCTCGGCGAGGACGAGCACTCGCCCGTCCCCGGTCTCGTCCACCGCTACCCGGACCGCGTGCTCTTCCTCGTGACCGATCGTTGCGCCGCCTACTGCCGCTATTGCACGCGCAGCCGGCTCGTCAGCAACGCGCAGGACTACAACTTCCATCCCGAATACGAGCAGGCCCTCCGCTACATCGAGGCGCATCCGGAGATCCGTGACGTGCTCCTCTCGGGCGGCGACCCGCTGCTGCTCTCGGACAAGAAGCTCGACCACCTGCTCGGCCGCCTGCGCGCGATCAAGCACGTCGAGTTCATCCGCATCGGCTCGCGCATCCCGGTCTTCCTGCCGCAGCGCATCACGCCGGAGCTCGCGGAAGTTTTCAAGAAACACGGACCGATCTGGATGAGCATCCACGTCAACCACCCGAAGGAGGCCACGCAGGAGCTGAAGGACGCCTGCGAGCGCCTGTCGTTCGCCGGCGTGCCGCTGGGCAACCAGAGCGTGCTGCTCAAGGGCGTGAACGACGACGCCGACGTCATGAAGGCGCTCGTCCACCGGCTGCTGCGCATGCGGGTGCGGCCCTACTACATCTACCAGATGGACCTCATCACCGGCGGCGCCCACTTCAAGGTGGATGTCCGCAAGGGCATCGAGATCATCCGCGCGCTGCGCGGCCACACGACGGGCTACGCGGTGCCGCAATACGTCATCGATGCCCCCGGCGGCGGTGGCAAGGTGCCGGTGAATCCGGACTACGTCGAGAGCATCACCGACGATGAGGTCGTCTTCCGCAATTTCGAGGGCCGGCAGTTCCGCTACCCGCTGAAGGCCGTGCCCGTGAAGCAAAACGCCGGCATCGTGATGCCGGCGGAGATACACCTCTGATTTTCTGTGGGCGGGGTGCCCTCACCCCGCGAGGCATGGGCGGCAAAGCTGGCCGCGTGGATTGGTGGAGGGCCCGTCTCCCGACGGGCCGCGGCCGATCAGGAGATCGGCCCTCCAATTTTGTATCTCACTTCAGCGTGAACGTGGCCGCGATCGTCGCGGTGATCGTCTTCTCCACTGAACTGGTGTCGTTGTTTCCCTCCCAGCTGGTGGACGACGAATAGAGCGGGTTGATCTGCACCACGCCCATCTTGGCCGCGCGCAGTTCCCTGATTACGCCGCCGCCCTGCGCCGCGATCTGCTCGGCGCGGGTGCGGGCATCCTTGGTCGCCTCCGCCATCATCTCGATCTTCGCGTCGCCTGCCTTCGTGTAGATGAACTGCATGTCGGCCGAGACGAACGCCACGCCTTGCTGGAGCAGCTCGCCGGTCTCCCCGGCCATCCGCGGCAGTCGCTCGACGTCCGCCGAGCGCACCTCGATCCACTGCGTCAGCCGGTAGCCGACGCGCACCGTAACCACCGACTCGTCGTCGTTCGCCTCATTGCGTCGCTTCGCGGTGATCTCGCGGATCTGGACGGGCTGCGCCGTGAACTCGGCCAGTCCGCGTGCGCCGAGGAATGCAGTGACCTTCGCCAGGTCGGCATGCAGCTGCTGCTGCGCCTCGAGCAGGGTCGGGGCGTCGACGGAAAAATTCGCGTGCCACACGACGAGGTCGGAGCGCACGTTTTTGCGCGCGGAACCGGTGACGTTGATGGCGGAGGACTCGGCGATGCGGGTCCACGCGCGGGCGAGCACAAGCGAGGCGAAGCAAAGGCCGGTGGCGAGGAACAGGCCTGCGAGCAGGCCGAAAAGATGCGGACGGGAGGTTGACGGAGCGTTCATGGATTCTTGCGTTTATGACATAGCGGGGCACGCCGTCGTGCCCTGAATCAGGAACCTCACCATCGCGTAAGCAATTGCCCTCCAACGCAAAATGCCAGACATTTTCCGGATTACTTGTTCACAAAAATTCCTTCCGGAAAGATTCAACGTTTTTCAAACCGCTGCGTCTATCTGAGCAACAACAGTGCAGCGTTTAGAGAACGGACCCTGTTGCATAGTTCTTACGGTTTGCTTGGTGTTAGGTCATGCAGGGCGTCCCGAAAGGGGCGCCCTTCATGTTTATCCAGGCCTAAAACGGCCTTCCAGAGGCTTCCAAAGGCCCGGAAAGGCACCCAAATCAGTAATGGATTAGTAATGGAAACATGCTTTTGGGGGCAGCCAAGACTGCTCTTGGCTTGGGTCCCTAGGCAAAAGATTTTCCGAAAAGAAGCGGAGATGTGCTGTAAAATGGTGGGCATGGAAAAACCCAGAACACGCCACAGAGTAGTCCGCGCAAGTAGAGCCGTTGAAAAAGTGACAGAGCCACCTATTTGCGTGAACAAGCAGGGCGCCATCCAGATTCTCGGCAGCCCAACAGTCCTGGCCGACTTGGAGTCGGATGGGCTGGTGGTCACGCTATCAGACGGCCTGAGAAAGTGGTATTCGATCATAAATCTTAAAAGAGCTGTGCTGGAGAAAGTCCGGCAAAGGCAGGCGGCGATTAAACTCGGTTGCCGGAAGGGGCATATTCTTATACCCATGCCAGAGTTCGTGCTCCAAGGAATCAATTTACTGTCCGATCAATTAAGGCTAGCGCTCGGCACGGCTTAGGACAGGTCCTCACTCATTTAGACTTGGCGAGTAATGCATCCGTAACAGCGCTCAGAGCACTGGTGACCAAAGGATCATTCATCGCCATCAGTTTCCGGATCTTGGGCTCCAGTGGGCCTAAAATCCACGAGAGGTCAATTTGGTCATTGTTCTCCAGTGCTACGCGAACCATTGCCGGAAGGGCAGCAGGCTTTACTGGTGAAGGTCCCTGACGTGTCGTTCCCATATTCAGAGTAATTTCTACTAGTGTGTCGAAAAGGTAGGCGACCATCAGCTGGCTCCTCATTTCCGTGGAGACCTTGCTGAGTATCTTGCCGGCGAGTTTGGGTCCAGCGGGGCGTTCCCCGCTTAGCAGTTTCCGGAAATTAGCTACCTGAAGATCAAATTTAGCGGCCCAAAAAACCTGCGACTCGCCGGAAGCCTCGATCATTGCCGCGAGCTTGTTCGAGAAGGCAGACACGAAATGGGCTGGGGAAGTTTTCTTCATAGGAGAATTCAGGATTTTGCTTGCACGGAGTTATTTTAAGACTCCATAAGGGTCAAGTCAAGACTCCTATGAAAGTAAGATACCTAGCTCGCGACCTCCGTCGCTTCCGTCGCTGCCCTCACGGGCGCCTCTATTCCGTCCTCAAGAAACATTTTGGCCATAGCCTGAAACGATATCGTTGGGTGGATAGTCGCTACTACCAGTCCAGGGGAGTCGATCTCATCGTAGAGCTTAAAGATGGTCGCACGCTATTGATCGAGTTGAAGCAGCCCCAGCAACGTCCGTTGGATCTGCATGCGGTCAGTATTCCACTCGAAACTTGGTCGAGCCAGGAGGCGAACGCTCGCGGAATCCTTCTCAAGGGAGGAGCGGAGGCGGACTATATCCTATGGATCTATCCAACAGGCGCCTCGTTTTTAATGGCATTCCGGACATTGGCTGCCGTTTTCAGAACGCGGGAGGCTCGCTGGAAGGATCGCTTCCATGTTCATCAATGCAAGAATCACGGCCTATACGGAAAATCGTATACCTCGGAGTGCGTTTTCGTCCCATTTCAGGAAATCCGCATGGGCATGCGGCGCCACTTGCGCCGGCACGGAATCAACTATGAACCCGGCATCGCGCCGTGACACTGGCGGTTCCATCAACCGACGTCGGCGCCCTCAAGGGCCGCTGGCAACTGGCCTGCGCCTGCATCCGGCAGGAGAGTGGGCAAGCTGGAGTATTTCAGGGTTTCGATAGCTCCACGGGGCTGATTGCGCGATGCATAGCCCGTTACGCAAAACGGAATCTGGGCATTTCTCAGGATGAACAGACAGCGCTTCTGGCCAAACTCTGGCCGGGATGCGTGGGGCGTCACCCAGGGCTTGCGGCCCAGCTTGTTCATGAAATCGAGTTCGCGTTGGCGCGATCGCCGCGATCGCTGCTAAGCTATCTTAAGCAGTCCCAAGTCTGCAAGTGGCAGCCGCGGGAAAGGCAGGCCCTACTCCATCTCTCGCTGAGCTGGTGTAATACCGGGGAGCTTCGTGAGGCGATCACAGAGCAGCTCAGAGCAACTCTGAATACCTGCGCGGTTAGCGATGAAATTGACCAAGCTCCATTGGATGCCTACATCTCACCAAGTCAGCGTCTGGGCTATGAGGCACTCCTCGTTCGAGGAGAGATGTTTTTTGCACCTAGGTTTCATTCGCTGCGGATACAGCCTCGGCTTAACCCGTTGATCGCTGGTCCCACGGGTGCGGGTAAGACGTTCATTGTGGAGGCTGTCGCCAAGAAATTGGAAGCCAGCTTCATGAAGATCTGCTTTGGAGACTGGATTCCGATCGGGGCAACCGAAGGAGTGCCGACCATGAAGGCCATCTACCGGCGTCTCGAACAATCGCCACGCGTGCTTCTGCTGCTGGACGAGCTCTGTAAATTTCGACCGGAGTATCACGGTGGGTGGACCCGATCCATAGCGTCTGATCTTTGGCAACTGCTCGATCGCAATCCAGGGGCAATCGACTACGCGGATCCGGCGCTGAAAAATCAGGATTTTCGGATGCTTCTTACTGAGCGATTGTGGATCGTTGGTGCCGGTACTTGGCAGGACATCCAGCGTCCGTGCAACTCCATCGGCTTCTTGAGCAGAGAGGAGACGACACTCCAGGAGCGAATTGTCGCTGATGGTCGCATCCCGGACGAGCTCTTGTTGCGGTTCAATCCGCAGCTTTTGCAGCTGCGCTATCCGCTCCAAAGCGAGACAGCTGAGATATATGTTCGCTCTGGAATTGCCGAATTGGCGAGTGCAGCTGGCGTCACGCTCAACCCCGCCAAGCATGACTGGGGCCGCGGTGGGATGCGTAGCCTTGAGGATTTGGCAACGAGCCTGCTGCTTGAGCTGCATCGCTTGGCCCGGCCGCACCCCGTCGGTAACTTATGAGCGCCAGAGTAAAGCTTTGCTGGCGTAAGCGCACTCAATGGATGAGATTTGCGAACTATATCAACCGCGCAAGCAGCCAAAGGCTAAAGGGACGGATGGGGCTCATCGATTGCGAGTTTGTGTATTCGGCTTCTCTCATGGCCAGACTGTCAGCCCTGCAGTCAGCCGCCGGGGTGCCACCTGTGGAGATCTTGAAACAAGTCTCGGTGATAACCAGGGAGGCGCGGCTTTGCCTTCGACCCTATAATCGCGCTGACCTCAAAACTGAGCTGATAATCGAGCCCGTCGAGGCGCCGCTCTGGTTCAGGGAGTGCCATGTGCGACTCGAATTGATCGCTCTTCAAAAACCGGATCTAGTATTGATCTGCCTGCTTTCGGAAGCGCCAGTAGACGACTGCTTTTGGGTGGATCGTGTGCTCAACGCTGTGAGCTTAAAAATGGCCGCGGACGATGATATGGCCATGGGGTAGAGCAGGGGATTCCGAACGAACTGGAGATTGCGTAAGTGTGGTCCAGGAACTCCGTTCCTGTGCCGCCGCCACCCTTACTCCCACGAGAAATCATCTGCCCAAGCGGGGTATGAATCGAAACCGGTTCGCGATCTTGTGATCTGCTCCGCTGCGCGAATGCGCCGGGCGAAAAACCAAATACAAAAATGGACAAACCGTCCCACTCCAAACCAGCTTCAAACCTACTTCCAGTACTGCCCTCTCGGGCCGAGCTGAAATTGGCAGACGCGGCTCATATCCCACCCAAATACAATTCCCTTGATGATCTCGCGCACGCAATCACTGGGAATGCGTTAGTGGAAATCCAGAAATTCATAGCCTTGGGGAATCCCCTGGACGATCCCGAGCAGTCATCGTGGCTATGGTTACGCGCTGACGGAAGCATTGATGTCGTTTACGACACTGATACCGACAAACGGGGTCTTAAAGGAGCGGCGAAAAACGGTCTCTTCCTCGAGACATTCAAATGCCGCCACGATGCTACGCCGAATTCCAAGTTCCATCATTGGATACTCGACGAGGAAGGCGCGTTTGTTGGCGACATCGGCACCAAATTGACGGTGACCAATCCTATGTGGGATCGGCACTCCGATAAGGTGCCTGGCTGGAGCCGATACTTCGAATCGGTCATCAAGATCCTTGATCTGCAACGCTTCAAAGTGGAGCCTTACACGGCTGATCAACTCAGGCTTGCGATAGAGGAGGAGACTTACTCAGCGGCCCTACAAGGACGGGTCCTCACCTGGATTACCCGTGGTGATTACCTTTATACGTTGGAGAGACTAAACGCGCAGGGACTTGTCGAAGCAATCAAAGTCCATGGGAACAAGTTTATTTGGGCGTTCGGTCGTAAGAACGTGTATGCCGCGCTGGTGGCGAGAATGAAAGACGTTCTCGCGAGAAGTGCAGCCGAAGCTAGGAGATAACACAAAGCCCCGATTTACTCGGGGCTTTTTTCCTCGGTAACGCTAGTGGATTACGATGCTGCTGCTTTTCACTGCTGTTAGCGTCTTTCGCGATCCGCTCTGTATTGTTCATCTACTCTTTTGGCGCGTGCTTCGTTTTCTAGGGTCTCGGCCCGGGTCGTAGAGAGCCTGGCCTGCTCAATTTCTTTTCGATCTTCCTGTTTGGCGCTGTGACGAAGATTCGCAGCTTCTTTTCGGCGCCATCTTGCTTCCTCGCGCAATTGCGCGGCACGATTCCTTAGATCATCAGGAGTCATAATGTCCAACTAGGCGAAGAGAGCTTTATGCCACCTGACAATACGTTTGGGTTTTACTGGCTGACCGCTTGGTAGCATCGGTGGCTCTGGCATGGCATCGCTTACTTGGAGGCGATTGAGGGCGGCTAATTGCTCGGCTATGTAGGCAGGTTGCTCGCCCGATAAAACACGGGGAATTCCTATGTCGCTCGCGGAGCGTTCTGCTTGCTCCGTCGCGCTAGTTTCGGCATCAGCGATCCGCAGATAGAGGAGAATCCTTTTCTGCTCTAAGTCGCGCTTCCGGGAAGGGCTACAGCTTTTTAGCTGCTCAGTGATTTGCCGTAGCTCCCTCTCTGCATCTAGAATGCTAGCGGGTTTGATTGGAGCCGTCACCGGATTCCGGGGGCGTGGTTGAGTCGTTGGCGATGCACTCACAAGATGACTAGGTGAGGAATTCAGCGTGTTAGTTTGCCATGTCGGGCGTTGATCTGGACGTATACGATCAGCTTTACGCTCTGCCGCTAACTTGCGTTCTAAGTTGGCCGCTTCAGATTCTAGCCGCTCGGCTTCTTCGACGAACTGGTTGGCGCGTGCCTCATGGTCACGTGCCTGATAACGAAGATTGTCTCCCCAAGGCATAACGGTTGGCCTATTTGACAGGCTGGTAGTGCAGCTTTCCAATAGTGACTTGACCGCCTTGGTAAGACCCGGCGAACGTGCTGTTGGCGGAGCTAGTAAAGTTGATCTTGGTTCCGTCGGTGGAGAACGTTCCTGTCAAGTTGTCCGCAAAACGTTTCCAAAAGGGTTCATCGCTCTGCAGGCCTTGGATCGCGATACGCTTTTGGATGTTGAGCGAGAAAGTGCCGTTTGGCTCAAGAATGAGAACACACGTCCCATAGATGGTTGGTGCAGCGTCTTCCCTATCTCGGGTTTCGCCTGTTGTCTCATAGCGCCCTTGGATACTGGGCGGCGTTTGTTCGGCCCGGTTGCAGCCTACGATGGCTATGGCCAGTCCCCCGATCAAAATAGCAAGGGGCAACAATTTGGTGCGACTCATAATGCACGTTACGAACGTGGCGTGGGCAGTATCAAGCCGAAACGCTATTATCGTAGCGTGTCTGATTCTTTCGCTCTAAACGCGCTTAGCAGCAATCTGCGGCACTTCCGCTTGGAGAAGGGACTCACCCAGGAACAGTTGGCGGAAAAAGCAGGCGTTACTTACCGGCATTACCAACAAATCGAAGGCGTCGACCGCCCCGGGTTGCGAATCGTGACTGCAGAAAGACTAGCGAAGGCTCTTGAGCTTGATCTCGCCAGCTTGTTCCAGAAGCACCCGGGCGTTCCGATACTGATGGGGACCAGGACCGACAAAGCGATGCACCGAGCACTGATCGCACAAGAGCTAGGTAAGGCGGTAGAAAAGAAGCCGCGCTCGAAGAAGGTCTGAATTTCAGTAGGGGGTATTCGCTGTCTGTTGGTGGAGATCAGTGAATCTTTGGAATAATGTTATTTCCCTTCAGGCCGAAATATCCGGCTGCAGCCAATAGATGGGTATCGTTTCCGTAGACCACCTTTAGTCCTTGGCTCGCGGCAGTCGCCAAATGAAGCGCATCGGCCCCCCGCAGGTAAACAGTAGCAGGTAGACCTGCATAGACGTCACGAATTTTCTGCAATATCTGGTCTCCGGCAGGTAGCCAGCGGATAGCCCCCGCTTGATGGTCGGTTTCGAACTGGGCCAGCATCGCCCGATAAGACTTCAGCGTAACGGTACCTTCGCGATACTTGCGGTGGAATGCGGCAATAGCCTCCGCTTGACCATGCTGGGCGCACGCCACGTGGTCGGACTCCGCCAGGGCTCGCACAGATTCAAAGCCGGGATCTTCGTAATAGAGCCTGACCAAATAGCTTGTATCGAGATAGATCACCGCTCGTCCCTTTCTGCCGAAATTGCGTCCGTCGAGTCGCGCCCACCTCTCAGCTGGGCAGCCACAAAGGCAGGCCGCAACTTGCGCTGTGAAAAATATGGCGCAGCAGGGAGCGGGTTGGCTGGTACCAGTTTGGCAACGACCACGCCCCGCTCCGTGACCTGTAATTCCCCTAGTTGGGCCGCCTTGCGCACCCATTGGCCGGTCTCGTCATGGAGTTGGCGTATGGTGATGTTCATGTGTCACCATGTGACACATGAACATCGACCTGTCAAGAATCGAAGGCTGTGCGCGCGCGTCTACTCTCTACGAAAATTATGGAGCACAGTCGCTGAAGAGTGAGAATGCTTAAACGGTTTGAGCACTAGCGTGAAATTGCCGGAATAGCTGGATGCCAAACAGACCGCTTAATCCTAGAGGTGCAGCTCGGCGCTTACCCGGTCCCGCCATTTTGAATACACGCCTTGAGAGTATCCTGCTTATTCTCCGAAACTCAACACGGTCACATCCAGAGGGACGCCTTCGACAAGCTGAAAAACTTGTACGGTTCGGCTGACTAACACGTCTGGTTTGCGTTCCTTAGATAGGACGTGGCAACTGCGTGCTTTATCGATCACGCTTTGCGCGATTGGTTCAACGGCTGGGCTTGAGACTCTGCTTAGTCCAGCCAGACGAGGTGTGCAGGCCTCCAAATCCTGTTCTATGGCCAGGCCGATGCGCAGACCGAGTTGCTGGCATGGTGCCAACTGATCTTTTGCGGCGTTCACGAAGGTGTTGAATTGCGCCACCCAAGGCGCCCGCAGCACGGCATTGGCATCGGGAGCCTCCACGGCAACGACGGCGGCCAGCCCATCGCCGTATCGCGGAGAGACGTACACACCAGTCTGCGGCCCGGCCATTTCTTCCAGGCTGGAGAGGATACGGTTCACTACGGCACGAGCGCGGTGTGCGTCCAGGCCATACTCTACGCTGCTCTTGGCAAAATCGAGGCTGAGTCCGACCAAAAAAGGCTGCGGTGCCCCGGTCGGTATTTTTTCAGGCAGTATTGTGATCTGCTCAATCTGGTCAGCTGGAACCGGTGCGCCGGACCAAACGGCTGTCTGCGGTTCACCGCCTTGCAAATTAAAATAGGCCCATTTTTGGCGATAAAGCGACACAAGGCCGATGTGCTCATTCCTGTCCTTGAACAGCTTCTTGGCGACGGGATCTTTGCTTTTGGCCATGCCGCCACACCGGTTTGGGATGTCGCCATATACTGTCTCGACCGCCCTGGGCCCGTCCAGCAGCACCCGCCCAGATTGTGGTCCAAAGAGCCAACTGCCGCGCAGCCGGCCGCACCCCACGGCGATGCGCGTACCAGAGGCCACTCCTTCGGTTCCTTCCTTTCCGAGTATGTGTAGCGCGTAGCCAATTGTGCTCTTCATGGCTCCGAACGCGTCATCATAGGCTTTGTGCATGGGCTTGGGAACGGGCTCGAGCCAGCAAGCCAAGCCAAATCCTTCGGCTGGTTCAAGTCCGCCTAGATGTATGTGCGCGGCGACTGCGGCACGAGCGAATGCCCCGTAGACCAACCATTGCACATTTGCTGGGCATTTGGGGACTGCAGACCAGCCCACATACGCAAAGCAGCCGGGGCGATCATAGTGCAGGGCGATGTGGGCTTCGAACCGCGCGCGTGCGCCGCTGCCGAGCCGGCCACTCGTAATGGGTACTTTGGCTCCGACGCCGCCGAGGATGCGGCCAAGATAGTTGAATTCCATCTCCTCTCGGGCGTGGTGGCGAGGTTCGCCGACAGGCGACTGAGGCGTAGTGATAGGAGATACAGGGCTCATGATGAAGTGGTTTGCCATCCAGCCGCCTTGATGGCGTCGGCGAGGGGAAAGAGGTAGTTGATGTCAGGACGCAGTTCACTGAGCCGATATTGTAGAGCCCAGAGTTCGGTCACATGGTGCATTGGAATTCGTTCGGACCCCGGCTTTTGTCGTGCAGAAAGGATGGCTCGGACCCTGCGGTTCATCTCCTGTAGTGCAGGGACTTGTTCCGGAAGGATGTTCGGCCCGTGCGTGCTATAGACGTGAAGCAGTCGAACCATGAACCGAACCATAGCGTGGATGATCATTGGTTGGGCAACCTCTTGGCCATAGGCGAAGACGGGAGTAAGTGGTGCCGGCTCTCCGGGCCGGCTGACATAATCCCAGACCTCCGTGCATGCCGTATGGGTATGGCCCTTGCGCATGCCGCTCAGACAGTTTTGCAGGCTTTTGGCGCTGCGTTTGAGGGCCGCCTCGATCATCGCGTCCGCTTTCGATCCTAGGCTGGGCTCATTGACGGCCATCTCATCCAAGCAATGTGTCCGGTAGACGTCCATGGCGGCGACGGTCACCAAGAAGCGCCGAGCGAAGTCGTAAGCCATCGAGCGGGCCTCGGTATCACGCCACACGGCGGCGCAGTCACAAGCCAGACCGCTGATGGCGGTGAGCAGATCGACGCCATCGCGGTCTTCTTCAAATAACCGGAGCATCGGAATGAAAGACGCCAGTTCAAGATATTCGCTCCAAGAGCACGCATCAGACCACCGTTTGAGCGTGCTGGCGATGTCGCCAATTTTGCCGGCGAAGGTCAGGGGCTTCCCTGTCAGGTCGTTTGTGCCGGCGGCGATCTCTTCCGGCAACGCGCCGAGATTGACCAGGAGCTCTTGCTGCCAAAGTTCATGGAGCGCTGTCGACTTGAGGGTCTTGTCCAGTTCGGGATAGGAGCGCGCGTCACGGAAGAGCCGATAGCATTCATTTGCTCCTTCCGCCGAAGTCACATCCACGTGGCTCACTCGCCAGCGCGACACTTGGGTCTGCCAAACATAGCCACCAACTTTGTCGGGATGTTTTGGGCGAAGTTCTTCGGTGATACTTGTTCCGGGAATCGCGAAATACTGCTCCGGGTTTTGGCGGGTGGGTTCACTCCACCACCGATAGTCCAGCACCTCTCGGCCTAGGAATTCCGCCGTCCATTGGTGGACGAACTTGGGCACCTCGCGTTGCGTGGGAGCTCCCGCACGCAGGCTCGCCAAGGTGCCGAGAACGGCCATGCGCTCGACAAAGGCGTGACTCATCACCAAAGCCGAAAAACTAGGCCAGATGACCGTTTCCGCGAAGACGCACTGCGCGACCTCGTGCATCACCGTGAACATCGCCAAATAGAAGTGGCGCACCATTCTCGGTGAGAAGGTCGTTACCATCACGGTGGGTACGGGGTGGTTGTTGGCGCTGAATACACCGTTGCCTGAGGCGTAGCGGTATTCCGATGGCTTGTCAGACTTAGCGGTGAAGACCTGCAGCATGCCCGTATGCTCACGGCACCGGTAACAGCGGAAACTTGCCGCCATGAGTCGGCCTAGCATGTCCAGCGCTCCGATCAATTTTAGCGGGACCTCGATCGAAGATGGGAAGAAACGCGTGTGAGCCGCCAACGACAGTGAAACTCGCCGGTCGAGTTCGTCGCAAACTGCCCGGAAGAAATCACCATAAACTGACTGGCGCAGGTAGAACTCGGAATCGACGGCGGCCGCTGACCTGACCTCGCATTTTTAAGCCGCCAAGGGAGTTAGTCTGGGCCACAAGCAAAGGACCCAGACCATGAAAGGAGTAAAATTCACGACGGAAGATAAGATCCGCATTTTGCGGACCGCCGACG
>Ga0265327_10000790_pt1 | contig 48766 bp, 33 predicted proteins | sample 41621metaG_FD_202089 | JGI IMG/M metagenome (GOLD analysis project Ga0265327, IMG submission 202089) | Rhizosphere microbial communities from Carex aquatilis grown in University of Washington, Seatle, WA, United States - 4-16-21 metaG | ecosystem: Host-associated > Plants > Roots > Rhizosphere... | reverse complement strand
GACCCCTACATTATCAGTGTAGTGCTCTAACCAACTGAGCTACGGGACTGCAATTTTTCTCTTGCCAGTTAGGAACAACGTCTCGCTCTGGGTAAAAGTTATGAAGAAATAAAAGGCAAACGCAAAGGTCTGTTCCCAGACAAAATAAACCCTTCTCTAGAAAGGAGGTGTTCCAGCCACACCTTCCGGTACGGCTACCTTGTTACGACTTAGCCCCAGTCACTTGTTTTACCCTAGGTCGCTCCTTGCGGTCACGAACTTCAGGTACCCCAAGCTCCCATGGCTTGACGGGCGGTGTGTACAAGGCCCGGGAACGTATTCACCGCGTCATTGCTGATACGCGATTACTAGCGAATCCGGCTTCACGAGGTCGAGTTGCAGACCTCGATCCGAACTAAGACCGACTTTAGAGATTAGCATCCGGTTACCCGGTAGCTGCCCTTTGTATCGGCCATTGTAACACGTGTGTAGCCCTGGACGTAAGGGCCGTGCTGATTTGACGTCATCCCCACCTTCCTCTCAGCTTACGCTGGCAGTCTCATTAGAGTTCCCGGCATTACCCGATGGCAACTAACGATAAGGGTTGCGCTCGTTATGGGACTTAACCCGACACCTCACGGCACGAGCTGACGACAACCATGCAGCACCTACAAAGATGTTCCGAAGAAAAGCGATCTTTCAACCGCGGTCATCTCTATTTCAAGCCCAGGTAAGGTTCCTCGCGTATCATCGAATTAAACCACATGTTCCTCCGCTTGTGCGGGCCCCCGTCAATTCCTTTGAGTTTCAACCTTGCGGCCGTACTCCCCAGGTGGATTACTTAATGCTTTCGCTCAGTCGCGTGCCCCGAAGGGTACACAACGAGTAATCATCGTTTAGGGCGTGGACTACCAGGGTATCTAATCCTGTTTGATCCCCACGCTTTCGTGCCTCAGCGTCAATCATAGTTTAGTGAGCTGCCTTCGCAATCGGTGTTCTATGTAATATCTATGCATTTCACCGCTACATTACATATTCCGCCCACCTCAACTACATTCAAGGCCTACAGTTTCAATGGCAGTTCTACAGTTAAGCTGTAGGATTTCACCACTGACTTATAAGCCCGCCTACGCACCCTTTAAACCTAATAAATCCGGATAACGCCTGCATCCTCCGTATTACCGCGGCTGCTGGCACGGAGTTAGCCGATGCTTATTCATACAGTACATTCAATGCCCTACACGTAGAGCGGTTTAGTCCCGTACAAAAGAAGTTTACGACTCGTAGAGCCTTCATCCTTCACGCGGCATGGCTGGGTCAGACTTGCGTCCATTGCCCAATATTCCTCACTGCTGCCTCCCGTAGGAGTCTGGTCCGTGTCTCAGTACCAGTGTGGGGGATCATCCTTTCAGACCCCCTAGACATCGTAGTCTTGGTGAGCCGTTACCTCACCAACTAACTAATGTCACGCATGCCCATCTTTTACCGCCGGAGCTTTCAAAAAATCCCGATGCCGGAATCTCGTTGTATGGGGTATTAATTCCGATTTCTCGAAGCTATCCCCCGGTAAAAGGTAGGTTGCATACGCGTTACTCACCCGTGCGCCGGTCGCCACCAAGTATTGCTACCCGTGCTGCCCCTCGACTTGCATGTGTTAAGCCTGCCGCTAGCGTTCATCCTGAGCCAGGATCAAACTCTTCGTTGTATAAGAAGATTATTGATCATTTGACTGATCTCGGGGTTGTATTTTCAAAAGATTGCTCTTTTGCTTTTTGCTTGCCTTTTGCTATTTCTTCAATAAATTCAAAGAACTTGTTTCTTATATCTTGTTTGTAACATTGCTGTTACAATTTTGTCTTGCTTTTGTCTTTTTTTGAGAGTGCAAAGTTATATACCTTTTTGTACTCTCCAAACTTTTTCGTCAAAATATTTTACCTTTTTTTTTAATCTACAATTTTATTGTGGGCTAAACATAAATTGAACGCAAGCGTTCGTAGTCAGATAAAATTTTCAGAATGTGTTAGAACTTTTTTGCTTTTGAAAACAGTGTGTGGTGCTGTCTCCTTTTTCGCTTTTTTTTCGGCTGCAAAGATAAATGCTTTTTTCTCTGCTTTGCAAACTTTTTCCAGCTTTTTTTGAAAGTTTTTTCTAACTTTCTTAGAACTTGACTTTTATATTCCCTTTTAAACTTGTTGCAGTTGTTGGTGCTGCGAACTTTATTTTCGGGGCTGCAAAGATAACGACTTTATTTTCGCTTTTCCAAATCTTTTTTACTCTTTTTTTATTCTTTTATTTTAATGCGTTGAGTGTGTCTTTATTATTTTTTTGTGATATAAATTTGGCGATGTTTTTTAACTTTGTGAATGTTTAAAATTTAGATAATCGATGCTTGAAAAGTGGAAAATTTATTTAAATAATAATTTCTCAAAAGTAAATAGAATAGACGATTATGGAACGCTGTATGAAAAATTTATTTCTGATTTTCCTGCACTGCGCAAGCAATTGGGCGTTTATTATACTCCAAAATATATTGTCGATTATATTGTACGTAATACAGTTGGAATACTGATTGAAGGAAAAACGCCAGAGCAAATAGCGGAACTGCGTTTTGCAGATATAGCTTGTGGTGGTGGTTCGTTTTTAATTGGTGTGTATGATTGTTTACTCGAAAATCACAACAAATATTATCAGCTACACGCTGACCTTGCAATGAAAGATATGTGCATAGAAAAAGATGGATTTTGGGTGTTAAGCTTACAACAAAAACAACAAATACTGCAAAATAATATTTATGGTGTGGACATTGATCAAATGGCAACTGAAGTTACGCAGCTTTCGCTGATTTTGAAAATGCTGGAAGATGAAACAACCGCTACGGTAAACGATATGCAGGTATTGTTTTACCAAAAGATTTTGCCTGACATGAGCAAAAATATTATTTGCGGCAACTCTTTGATTGGGACAGAAATTTTAACACAAAACGTTTTTAACCACGACGAAGAGCGCAAACTAAACCCCATGAATTTTGAAGATGTTTTTAAGGGCATTCAATTTGATGCAATTGTAGGGAATCCGCCGTATGTTTTTACAAGAGATAAAGGTATTTCTAAAAACGAAAAAACATATTACCATACCTATTATAATTTTCAATCTGCTCAATTTAATACTTTCGGCCTTTTTATAGAGCGTGCATTTAATTTTCTAAAGACAAATGGAACATTAGGTTATATCATACCCAATAATTGGTTGACAATAAATTCTTACACTAATTTGCGGAAATTTATTATTGATAAAATGGGTAATATTTGCATTATTAATATTTTAGATAAAGTTTTTCAAGATACGAATGTTGATACTTGCATTGTTTGTTTTGATAAAAAGAATAATGAAAATTTATTGATTGCTGAAATGCAAAATCAAGTACTTACTTATTCTAATACAATAAAAACTACTGCTATATCGCCACCGGAATATATAATTCAAATAAATTTTTTGAAAACTTCGGATAATTTCAATCTATTAAAGAAAATAGAAGAAAATACGACACAATTGAAAGATTATGCTACTGTATCAACCGGCGTCAAGGTATATCAAACCGGTAAAGGTTTACCGAAGCAAACAGATTACGAAAAAGTCAACAGAATATTTCATTCATTCAAAAAGGAAAATAAAAACTTTGCGCAATATTTAGAAGGTGCTGATGTCGGACGATATTATTTAGGCTGGTCTGGAGAATACGTCAGTTATGGCGATTGGATTGCAGAACCAAGAAAATCTGTTCCTTTTAATGGAGATAGAATTTTAGTGCGACAAATTCCATCAAAATATACTTATATGTTGAATGCCGTTTTTGTTGATACTTCTTTTATAAATGATATAAATAGTATGGTAGTATTTAAACCTGTTGAAGTTAGTTTGAAATTTTTACTTGGCTGTATTAATTCTAAATTAATTTCGTTTTGGTTTGATAAAAAGTTTGATAAAATGCAACGAAAAATATTTCCGCAGTTTAAAGTAAAAGAATTATCAATTTTTCCAATCCCTAAAATCAATTTCGAAAATCCTATCGAAAAATCTGCGCACGATAAAATCGTTTCATTGGTAGAGCAAATGCTTGTCGCCAAAAAAGAAATAAAGAACACCAAAATAGCAAAAGATAAAACCTGCTTGGAGCGCAAATGTGCCTCGCTCGACAACGAAATTGATGCCGCAGTTTTTACATTATATGGTTTAACAGATGATGAAATAAAAATAGTTGTCAAATAATATTTTGATGATTTTATAATTTTTAATAGCTCTGTTTCAGCAATATAATTGATTTAATTCTAACTCAACTGTTGCATTAATTTTGAAATGATTCAATTAAAAGGGTAAATCATCTTCATCAATAATTGTTTTACCAAAAGGATTAATATCGTCAATTTCATGTATTGGATTTTCTTCGTTGCTTTTCCAAATAATATCCATTTTATCAATCGCTAAAAAACCTATTGCATTTAATTCATTAATTATTCTGTTACAACGTTTTTTATCTTTCTTTAATTCTTTGGTAAGGAATTGTGTTTTAATATAATTTCCCAGCGTTTTTATTTTACCCGGTCGATTACGAACGGTAATTTTACTTAATGCGTCTATAACGCTGGCTGTTATGGCAGCATCTATTTGAGGGGTAGGATTAGGATTCTCTTTTTTTATAGGTTTAGCAATGGATTTTATTTCGGGTTTAATATTTTTAATTTTATTTACAGGCTCTTCTTCAATACTTTTCCAGTTTACAGCATCTTTTTCGATATTCAAAAAACCTTTATCTTTTAATTCATCTATTATCCGGACTGGTAATATTTTATCTTTTCGTAATTCTTTTGGAAGTAATTGTTTGTTAATGTAATTACCAAGTGTTTTAACTGTTCGCGGACGACTGCGTACAGATATTTTTATTAGTGCATCCATTACTCCGTCAGTCATATTATTTTCGATGGGAAAAGTGGGTAATGCAATTGTGTCTTTGCCAACACGCTTACAATTAAGTCCACCGGCAGACAAATGTTTTAATAAATTATCATATCCTTTATCGTTGCTCAATATGGTGAAATCGGTAAATTTTCTTTCAGCATATATTCCGAGATAATAACAAATATGAAAATCGACGTTGTTTTTGTTTATTCCAACTGCCTGAACAATTTCGACATTTTTAAGCGTCAGGAAAAGTTTTACTTCATTCACTTTAAAAGCCGTTTGAAGTGAGCCAATGAAAATAATTACTTTATCTGCATCCTTCAATAAATTTTCGTAAGGCAAAGCCTGTATATTTTCGTAATCAATTAAATAAATCATAATTTTTAGTTTTTTTTTACAAATATACTCAAAATTCAAATTATTGAATATTTCAATACAAATAATAAAATAAGATAGTTCTATTCGATATTTTAGTTGATTGTTATTAAATGTTCTACAAACATTTTTGCACGTAACATTCAACACAAGAATTAAATATGTAAAACTTTAGTTAATTAGAATTGAGCTATAAATCTTTTACCTTAATCAATATTAGTTTATTTACGAAGGTGCGATTTTCGCGGAAAATAAAATCCTTTTAATACATATTATTAATTAGTTTTGAAAACTGTTCGCGGTAAGTAATTCCGATAGGAACGGGCGTTTTATTAATAATAACACGCGCTTTTTCAATGACAGCAATATGTTTAATTGAAATAATGTAAGATTTATGAATTCGTATAAATTGGCTGGATGGCAAAAGTTCGATAATTTCATTCATTGTATATAATGACATTATTTTTTTATTTGCAGTAAAGAAATTCATATAATTACCTGCCCCTTCAATGTACAGAATTTCGTCGAACGAAACTTTGGTTTTTTGTGTACCACTTTTGATAAATATAAAGCCATTCGGTTGTTCTTTAACCAGTTCGTTTTTTATAATTTGGTTTTTATCATTTTCCTTTTTCGAAATATCAATAACTTTATTTACAGCTTTTAGAAAACGTTCATACTTGACGGGTTTGAGCAAGTAGTCAACAGCATCGAAATCGTAACTTTCTGCACCATATTCTGAATAAGCTGTGGTAAACACAACTTTGGGTACTGTTGACAACGATTTTAGTAATTGAATTCCAGATAATTCTGGCATATTAATATCGAGAAATAGTAAATCAACGGAATTGTTCATTATGTAAGATATTGCTTTGAAAGGGTTTGTAAAACCACCGGCAAATTCTAAAAAAGGTGTTTTAAGGATGTAACCTGTAATTAAATCGAGTGCGAAAGGTTCGTCGTCAATTGCTATACATTTCATACAATCATTTATTTAAGATTTATTTCTAACAATGAATGATAAATTTCATTTGCGGTTTCAATTGTAAGCTGATGTTTACCGGGATAAATAATTTGCAACCGCCGTTTGACATTAATTAATCCGATACCCGAATCGGATTTGTCGTGTGAAGTTGGTTTATTTATCAAAGGATTTTTAGTTTCGAGAATTAATAAACCGCTCTGCAAAGTCAAGTCAATTGCAATACTTGATTTTTCGTTCAAGCTAATTCCGTGTTTAAATACATTTTCGATAAATGGGACAAGAATCATCGGCGCAATTTGATGATTATTCCAATTGCCATTAATGTTACACTTAATATTAGTGGCTATTTCGACTGATAATCTCTGAATCTGAAGACTGATAAAATTTTCGATATAATTTATTTCTTTTTCGAGCGGTACCTTATCTCCATTGCTTTCGTAAATTACGTAACGCATAAGCACAGAAAGCTTTTCGATGATGTCGGCAGTAATTGAGTCGCTACTTTTTATGGCGCTGGAATATGCCATATTTAATGTATTGAAAAGAAAATGCGGATTAATCTGAGCTTTCAACATTTTCAGTTCTGCATGTAAACTATCCTCGATTAATTGTTTTCTGTCATTTTCTTGTTTCAACCAATTTTTTGTAAATCCATAACCCAAAGAGAATGAAAAGATAATTAATTTTAATACAAAATTCAATAATGTTTCGGACCAGAAAGGTTCTTTTTCAGTCGAGAAAACAGAAATGAAACAAAAATGATCGACAACGCTGTTCATCAACGAAATGGAAATATATAAACTTAATCCGGCTAAGAGATACGTTTTATAATTGTTTTTTGAAATATATCGCGGTATCAAGTACAATGAATTAAAATAAAATAAGAATAAGTTAATCATTGTCCCGAAAATCAATGGATAATAAATTGAACCATTTTCTTTTCTGAACTCGCCTAATGTCTTTTCTTGCGAAATAAGCAAGATAAAGAATGTACCCCAAATAATGAAGTGAATTGCCGGTTCGATGTATTTTTTGAAATTGATATTTTTAATCATAAAGCAGTTTTGAAAAATTAAAATTGAAAAATTGTTTATAAATCATACATCAAATTTCGACAAACAAAATAACAAAAACAAATGAAATTGACGTCTGCCTAAAAAACTATTTGAATATGCGTTTTGACAGTTCAAATTGCATTGGTGTATTCTTTTTGGTAAGTCATATAATATTCATTTGAGCTTGTGTAAATTATTTGCGACGGCAATGTATGTGAATTATATTTGTTGTATAAAATTATAACAATTAAAATTTAAACGTATGAGAACTAAAAATTTAATTTTAGCAATTCTATTTCTACTGCCCATTGTTTTATTTGGGAATGATGGTACTCCCAAAACATTACAAGGTTCGTGGATGGGAACTATATCGACCAAAGATTTTTCTTTGCGCGTGATTCTAAAATTTACCATTAAAAATGGTAAAATAAAAGGTCTGCTTGACAGTCCAGATCAAGGATTTAAAGACTTAGGTCTCGATAAAATCTGGATAAACAAAGATAGTATTTTTGTCGATGCAACGAAATCGCTAAATGCAGGAATTATTTTTAAAGGTTTAATACAACCCGGCGATTCGGTGATTGATGGTGTCTGGGGTGGTGAATTACCATTAAAGCTGCGACCTACACAGTTTGTTTATATGCTGAAAACAAATCTGAACCCAGAAATAAAAGGCTATAAAATACTCAACATTGTAAAAACCACACCAATTAAAGACCAACAAATTACCGGCACCTGCTGGAGTTACGCAACTACATCATTTATTGAAACGGAAGCTATTCGTCTTGGAAAAAATCCGGTTGTATTATCTCCTATGTTTTTTGTAACACCAACATATATTGATAAAGCTGAAAAATATATTCGTATGAATGGTAAAAGCTATTTTGGTGAAGGCGATTTAACATTCAGTGTTCTGAAAGCTTTTAAAGAATTTGGTGCAATTCCGGAAAATGTTTATTGTGGAAAAATTGATACGTCAGAAAAACATAATCATAATGAAATGAATGACTCATTACTTGATAAAGTCAAATTTTATGTGAATTCCGGACGAGGTAAGATGACCACACCGAGCTACAGAAAAGACATCGATCAAATTTTAGTTAGGACAATGGGGAAAGTTCCCGAAACTTTTTCATATCAACAAAAGAATTATACTCCCAAATCGTTTGCCAAAGAAATGATTGGAATTAATCCTGATGATTATGTAGAAATTACATCATTTAGTCATCATCCATTTTATTCAAAATTTATATTAGAAATAGAGTCGAACTGGAATAATAATTATTACTTAAATCTACCAATTGAAGAATTTAATAAAGTTATAGACAATGCTTTATTACACAATTATTCTTTATGCTGGGATGGCGATATTTATGAAGGTTTTAGTGATGGGATGGCAATTTTGGATGATAACAAAGTCATTACGCAACAAATTCGTCAAGATGCATTTGATAATCAAACGACAATAGATGTTCATAATATGCACATTGTTGGAATCGCCGAAAACGATAAGGGAAATAAATTCTATATTATCAAAAATTCTGCTGATGCAAAAAATTGTGGTGGATACTTATATATGTCTAAAGAGTTTTTGCTGAAAAAAACAATTTCAGTCATGGTAAATAAAAATGCAATACCAAAAGAAATTTTGGGCAAAATAAAGATTGCTCTATAATTTTTATTAAAAACACAGCCGCGTTTCCAAAAGATGGAAACGACGGCTGGTTTTGTGTTTAAATCGCCTATTTATTTAATCAATTCAATTTTACTGATAAATTGTGTATTGTTTTCGTTTACCTTAATGATATAAGAACCGTTTGAATATTTCGAAATATCAAACTGATTGTTGCCTGTAACATTTTTGTACGTAGCAATTAACATTCCGTATATATTATATATACTCACCGAAGCATTAGTAATTCCCGTCAACTGAAATCTTCCATTTGCAGGATTCGGATAAACCGAAATTGACTGTTGATTTATCGTTGAAACCGCATTGGGTGTTGACAACGTTATTACGAATTGTTGTGTACTTGACAATGATGTTTCGTCCATAGCTTTAACCGTAATGTTCGCATTTCCAATATAACCTGTCGGCGGAGTTATTGTTAAAGTTACGCTGGTAGTGGTTGTATTTGTAAATGCGAATGTAAATCCGTTTACATCAGATGTTGCACTCCATAAAATGAATGTTGGTTGCGAATCGGGGTCATTATAATTGACAGTTATTGTAGTAGCAATATTTTCTTTACTCGAAACCGCACTGATAGCGGCAACAACCGGCGGTTGTTTTACAGCCGCAACATTGATTACAAAATCTTGCGATGTTGTCAATCCGTTCGAATTTGTTGCGGTAACAGTTATTACGCAATTACCAACGTAGGTTGACGGCGGTGTAATTTTTAAATTGACAGCCGTTGAAGTTTGACCGGAAAATTGGAATGTCATGTTTGGTACAACAGGATACGAAGTTGCAGTCCAGGTAACGGTTGTCTGGTCAGAATAAGTTATTGGAACTGTGGTATTGCTTCCTTCGTTGAACGAAATATTATTGATACTGCCAACAACCGGAGCTGTTTTAACCGGAGTAATGTTTAAAACTGCGAAAGCCGTAACAGCGCTTGTGCCATTCGAAACTAAGAACGAAATATTTTCTGAGACTGTGCTGTTTGTTGTTGCAGTGTAAGTTCCATTCATTACAGACAATCCACTTTCCGAAGTTACAGTTGACCATTCTACTGTTCCGTATTTTATGTCGCTGTTGGTTGGCGTAATATTGAGCGGTTGGAAGTTTGCTAAATCGATACCTACCAGCGAAATATTAATTGGTTGTCCGGGAACGACATTGTTGTACGTAACATTTTGCGCTAAAATATTACTTGAGCCTTTTCCGTCTTTGCCGCTTGGCAACATTATTTTTATTACGCGGACTTCGGAATTTAAACCACCTGCATCGGTTACATAATAATAGAAATAATCGACCATATTGGTGTTTGTCATTTTAGAATATTGCCAGAACGTTCCAGAAACATTCGACAGTTTTCCGCCCAAAGCGCCTTCGCCATCGGCTGCGTCATACGATAAAATGAAATTTACTTTCAGACTGTCAATAGGAGTTTCTACGTCGCTTATTAAACCGGCAATATTGATTAATGTCGAACCAGAATTGTCGAAAGTAAATGAACCTGAAGATGCTGACGGTGGATTGTTAACCGCAATGACGTTTATATAAAGTTTAACTTCTGTTGACCATAATCCATAGGAGTTTCTGACTTTATACGAAACGGAATCCATACCAAACCAATATTTAACCGGTTGATAAATAAACATGTTTCTTGCCAACATAAAATTATCGGCATGTGCGGGATTTTGTACCAACTGAAACTGCAGATTCTGATATGGATCGATGCTGTCTAACGCTGGTAATGGAATTGTTAATAAACCATTTTCGTTTATGCTGACGGTTTTTACAATTCCTTGTGGCGGTTTGGTAACCGTATTGCTAAGAACTACCAAAATAAAATTTTGATTGCTAATTGCAATACCATCGGAAACTGCAAGCATAACCGAATATGCTCCAACTGCTGTTGGTGTTCCACTAAGTGTGGCTTTGCCGTTGGCAAGCGTTCCCAACGTCAACCACGATGGCAATACCGGCGCTGTTATTGTCAAAGTATTGTTGTCTTCGTCGAAAACTGTTGCGTCATAAGAATAAAGCGTACCTGTTTTTGCAAATATAATTGGTTGCGAAGTAAAGACCGGCGGATCGTTCTGGTTGACGACAGTTATAGTAAACGATTTATCGGTTGTGTTATTATAAATGTCTAATGCTCTGACAACAATCGTGTAGGTTTTTTGTATTTCGTAATTAAAACTTATTTGACAATACAACGAACTGTCTTGTATGTAAAACAATTTGTTGTCGTTTTGCAAACTGTCGTTATCAAAACCAGTTAACCAATATTTTAAAATGTTCTGTGGACTGTTGGTTATTGCATGGAAATTTGTCAACTTGGTATGCGCTGGAATATTTTCGTTAATATTGTTCAACACAATCGAAAAATCGGTTGGTGCATGAATGGTTGCCAGTGTTATATTTTTAACGACATTTGCATTGCTGACTTGTAGTCCGTCATAAACCGGAGCGTATCCGTTTGCTTTGACGTAATACATCATTTGACCCGGCGCTATACTTGGGAAAATTGCCTGACCGTTTGCATCGGTAGTCATATTGATGTCGTATAACGAAACCAAAGCGCCGGCAATTTTATTTGTGCCGTCGGTAACATTGAAAGTTACTGAATATTTGGTAGCAACTGGCTTTAATGTAACAGTTTTACTAACCGAAGCGCCATTTATAATTATTGAATCGGATGTTGACAAATATCCGGGTTTGCCAACACCTAAAACATATTTACCGTTGACAAGATTGTCAATTTCAATCATTCCGTTTTCGTCGGTGAATTGCACAAAATTACCAAATTTTATGGCAGTATTTTGAATGGGAATGTTTGCTGTGTCAACGACTGTAATTGTTGCGGAGTAAGTTACTGGTATCAAATTAAACTTACGCAAAATATTTGTATTAACAACTTCTATCTGAACTTTTGTTGTTATAAATCCCTGAGATGAAATCGTAGCTGTGTAAACACTTGCCGCATAATTGTTGAATTGTGCAAGTCCGTTGCCGTCGGTATTTCTGATTGTGGTATCAATAACAACTGTTGCATTCGGAATTGGTTTTGCGCCGTCCCAAACTGCAATTGTAATGTTATAAGCTTTGCCAACCGACGAAATGGTTACAGGTTTAATAACATTTTCAAAAACATCAATTGCGCCTTTAGAATCATTGAAACCTGTTTTGCTAATGTCGTACATCAGACCGGGTCCTTGAACTGTATTGGAAAACGTTGCAACACCGTCGGCATTGGTAAGTAAATTCTGATTATTAAAATTGACATTCGCACCTGCAACAGCAACGCCCGTTTCGTTGACAACCTTGAATGTTACAGAAAATTTAATCATACTCAAATTTAAATTATCGACAGTGTCTTTGGTAACATTTATCGTAGCTTTAACCGGCAAGTATTGTGGTTTAAGAACGGAATAATTCATATTTCCTGCCAGAACATTTACGAAAACTGCTGTTCCTGTCGAATCAGTCATTCTTGACATATCTCCAAGACTTATCAACGCTTGTGGAACAACTTTGCTGCCGTCTTTAATAACAAATGTTACTTTAAAGACTTTTATTAGCGTTATAGTAATTGTTTTATTTGACGTTGAGCTTACCGTTACAGCACTTTGGTAGAAACTGTATCCGGCGCTTGTTACACTCATATTATGGACGCCGACCATAACATTGCTTATTTTCAACGTATCGTTTGTTGTTGTAAACGATGTTGCGTCAAACTGAACAAGTGCGCCCGGAATTTTATTTCCTTGTGCGTTTTTTACTAAAACTTTAAGCGTATAATTTGTTCCGGTTGCGGGTGACATTTTTACAGCAATTGTTAATGCAGTAACTCCAAGTGTAAAAGTTCCATTTGATATAGCCAAGCCGTCTTTTAAAACATAATAATTGTGTACGCCAACCGGCAAACCCAAAATGATGGCTGTTCCTGTAGAATCGGTTGGTACTGCGCTTCTCGAATCAATTAATATTCCGGCGCGTGGAACCGGTTTACCATTTTGATCGATAACTGTAAATGTAACTTTGGTCGCTGTTACCGGAATCGGTTTCATGATAATTTTGTAAATCTTATCGGACAGCGTATCGATGGTTATGCTAAATGGTGTGTCGTAATATCCGGCTTTTGATAATATCAGATTATAAGTCCCAACCTGTATATTGTTTTGTCTAAACAGACCGTTGGCGTCGAATCTGATGGTATCTTTGCCCATCGCAATAAATGGATTGGGTATTGGAAGATTATTCGGATCGATAGCATAAATATTCAGGAAGTATTTCGAACGAATAACTATTTGCAAATTAATATTTATAACTAAGTTTGTATTTCCAAATAAAACACTGTCTTGCACATTATTGTAATTATTATTATTTCCTGCCGATACGTTGTAGTTAATCATTCCAAACGGTAGATTGGTTGCAACTACAGTTCCAGTTGCATCGGTCTGGAAACCCCACATATTATTTATGCTTACATAAGCGTTTGGAAATGGTTGTCCCTTTTCGTTAAAAACATGAAAGGTAATTGTTTTTGTTGAGGCTAATTGTAGAATTGCTTTTATATATTGGTCTTGGGAGTTACTGGCGGTTATTTGAATATTGAAACTTGTGTAACCCTGTTTATAAACATTTGCGTATAGTTGTACGCCCAATGGTAAACCTGTTGCAATAAATTGTCCGGTACTGTCTGTTGTGCCAGATGGACCGTTGCAATTAACTGTGGCGCCTCTTAATGGTTTACCGTTTTGATCAACAACCATGAAAATAACTCTTTTTGTTGATAAATCTTGCTTAGTCATTATGGTTGTAAACGTTGTGTTGCCGGTTAAAGGGATATTTCCATTTGTGCTGTTATAACCCTGACACCACAAATTCCAGTTATGATTGCCCGGAGGTAACATTGTAAAAATGGCAGTTCCGGTATTGTCTGTATTGTTGTATTCAGCATTATCAATTCCGACGCTTACATTTGGAACCGGATTTCCATTATTATCTTTAACAATAAAAGTCAATGTCAAATTTCCGGTGTGCATGATAGCGCAATAGATTGTTTGTGTGGTATTGTCTAACTGAAAACCATTCATTCTTGTATTGAAACCCGTTTTTGAAATTGTGTAGTTATGTTGCCCAGATGGTACTTGCGGAAATTTTGCGTTTCCCGACGCGTCAGTCAATTGGTCGGCAATTGTGATGTCTTGAAAATGTATTGTTGCTCCTTGAACTACAACATTATTATTATCTACGACATTAAAATAAACGTCATAAAAAACAACCGGATAAAGCATAATCGAAAACGATTTACTTGACGGACCTGATACAAATGGATTCATAATAGTTGCAAATCCGGCTTTCGAAATTGTATAATTATGATTGCCATCGGGAACGTTTTGGAAAACGGCTGTACCTGTTTGGTCAGTAGTCATGCTTACCATTTGATAATCGTTTATCTGAATCGTTACTCCGGCAAGTGCAGCACCATTATTGTCAACCACTTTAAATGTCAGATTATTTGCAGCTACGGCATTTAGAATTATCGACACTGTTGCATTTGCTCCGTTGCAAGTAAATATTCCGTTATATTGTTGATAACCCATTACGTTTGCAACGTAGTTGTATGTTCCATTAGGGACTTGTTGCAAGATTGCTGTTCCTGTGCTATCTGTCATAATGTTCATCAGGTTCGTTACCGAAATGTTAACGCCTCTTAATGGAAAGCCATTATTGCCTTTGACGACAAAAACAATATTTGGCAATAATTTATTCAACATAACATTAAACATCGTACTGTTAGCATTCGATGTAAATTGACTTGTGCTTTGCGAAAAACCGTCTTTTCTGATGTAATAATAATGCAAGCCATCTGGTATATTTTTAAATACTGTTGTGCCAGTAGAATCGGTCAATTGCGTTATGGGTGGTACCAAATCGACAATCGAAACAGTTGCGCTCGGCACTTGCTTGCCGTTATTGTCAATCAATTTGAATGTAAGATTATTCGTTGATGTTACTTGGTTTAATTTGACGGATATAGTTTGATTAGCGCCGGTAACTCTAACCGAATCTTTGGCTTGATTAAAATCGGTTCTGGTAGCAACGTAGGCATAATTTCCATTCGGAACTTGCAAAAATATTGCTACCCCCAGAGAATCTGTGGCTTTGTGTAGGTCGTTGAAAAAAATATCAACACCGGGTATTGGCAATGCCGAAGCATTTTTTACAACAAAGGTAATTGTTGACTGCGCCATGCTTTGCAGTGCTATGAAAGCGATGACAAGTAGTAATGTAAATTTTTTCATAAATTTAGTTTTTATTAATACGGAATTTGGTTTAATAGAATTTACGCATAGAAATTTTGCAAGCGAATGACGGAACATCTTACTATATATAGCTTAGTAAATTATCATTTCGTCATTACAATATTAATAAACGATTATTTTTATTTCAAATTATATTTTTACCGAATTTTTAATAATGATTTAGTATATCGCAAAAAAAAACGGCAGACTGAACATCTGCCGTTTGATTAAACACTTAGCAATTACGGTTATTTGATTCCTTGTTTTTTTAAGAAATCGCCAAGAATATCATTTAAGTTTGGACTGCCAATTTCTTGTAAATCGTAATAAACGCGCGTGTTTGGTTTTGTTATTTTAATAATGCGGTTCAAATCGATTGGCGTTGCTATGACCACCGAATCGCAATCGGTATTATTGATTGTTGTTTCTAAATCTTTTAATTGTTGATCGCCGTAACCCATTGCCGGTAGCAGCGTTCCGATGTTTGGATATTGAATAAAAGTATCAGTCAAACGACCAACTGTGTAAGGACGTGGATCAACTAATTCTTTTGCGCCAAAGCGTTTTGCTGCAACTACACCCGCACCAATTTTCATTTCGCCGTGCGTCAATGTTGGTCCGTCTTCTACAACTAAAACGCGTTTGCCTCTGATTAATGCCGGATTGTCAACTTTTATTGGCGACGCACCGTCAACTACAATTGCGGTCGGATTTACTTTCTCAATGCTTTCTCGGACAATTTGTATTTCATCGGGCGCAGCGCTGTCCATTTTATTTATAATAACGACATCGGCAACACGCAAAGTAACTTCGCCCGGATAATATCTAAGTTCGTGTCCGGCGCGGTGTGGGTCTGTAACGGTAATCATCAAGTCTGGTTTATAGAATGAAAAATCGTTATTGCCACCGTCCCATAAAACAATGTCGCAACCATCCGGATCGTTTTCGGCAGCGCGCAAAATTGCTTCGTAATCGACACCGGCATAAATAACATTTCCGCGTACAACGTGTGGTTCGTATTCTTCCATTTCTTCGACAGTACATTTGTGCTTTTTTAAATCGTCGATGGTAGCAAATCGTTGAACTTTTTGTTCAACCAAGTCGCCATAAGGCATTGGGTGACGAACTGCAACGACTTTCAAACCATGTTCCATCAAAATTTCGATTACACGGCGCGACGTCTGACTTTTGCCGCATCCTGTGCGAATGGCGCCAACTGCAATAACCGGTTTTGTACTTTTAATTTGTGTTTCTCTTGGACCAAGTAACATAAAATTTGAACCGGCTGCATTTACAATTGCACTTACGCTCATCACTTTTTGATATGTTACATCGCTGTAAGAAAAAACACAATCGTCAACGTTCATATCTTTTATCAATTTTGGAAGTTCTTTTTCTTCGAAAATTGGAATTCCGGCAGGATATAAATTGCCGGCAAGTTGGGCTGGATATTTTCTGCCTGCAATATCCGGTATTTGGTTTGCTGTAAATGCAACTACATTGTATGCATCGTTGCCTCTGAAGAAGGTGTTGAAATTGTGAAAATCGCGACCTGCTGCACCTATAATAATAACATTTCGTTTTGTCATAAAAATTTGCCTCCTGTTATTTAATAATTAAGTTTTTAAATTTAAATTACAGATGCAAATATAATCGTTTATGTCAATCGCAAAATGTGTTTAATGTCAGTTGTCTTTTTTTTAATGAAAATTTGGATGAAAGATGTTTGTTTTTAAAGTGTTATACAATGATATGTTAAGAAACATGTTTAACGCTTTGCCAAAGTTTAAAACTTTGACAAAGCTAAAAGTTTATTTAGCGACAATTATTTTCTTAACAATCGTTCGTCCATCAATTTGAAGTCTGCAAAAATAAATTCCGTTTGCCAGATTATCCGTTTTCAAATTGAAATAATAATTTCCGTCGTGCAACGATGTGTGGTTTATAAAACTACGCAATTGTTTGCCGTACAAATCAAAAATATCAAGCGAAATAAAAGCTGTCGATTGCAGTCGGACTGTAATGAGCGAATAATTTGTTGCCGGATTGGGCGCGACAGTCAGTTCATCTTTTGGCAACTGTATATCATTGATTGATTCCACCGCGTCGGCAAAAACTTTGAGTGTGTAATTTTGATAGACTGTATCTTTTTTATTTGTTACTGCAAGACTTATACTGACGCTGCCGGTATCGGTAATTGCCGGTTTGCCGGTGAGCAATGCAATGCGATTGCCATAATCGGTAAATGTCAACCACGATGGTTTTTGGATGCAACTGATTTTTAGTGTGTCTTTAAAATTGACGTCATTGGCAACAATATTATAATTGTAAACCGAATCTTTTATTGCATTGACGTTTGGTTGAGAAATGATGGCAGGTAAAATTTTAGACGGAACTTCGGGCAATACAATGTAGTCAATCCATGCGCAATCCTGATACATGGAAGTCGATTCGTCTTTTGCATATTCCCATTTGAAAACATGCGAACCGGCTGTAATATTATATGTTTGTTGCGTCCATGTTCCGTTGCCAGACCACGCGCCGGTTTTAACTCCGTCTATATAAAAATTGAGAAAATCAAAGCCGGTTTCGGATGAAACTCTTTCGTAAAAAGAAATTGTTCCAGCCGGTGTTGTCTTGCTATAAGAAACAGCAGAAGTCTGACTGTCGCCAATGAAACCGGATTTTAGCGATAATCTTCCGTCCGAAGCAGTCGCATTCGAAATTGTCCAAGGAGCGTTGCCGGACATTGAAAATTGCGACGGTATAACTGAATCTTCGAAACTGAGTGGATGTACCGGCAGCAAAATAAAAATTGCCAAAGTATCTTTTGCCGAAATGGTGTCAATTTGCATGACGGTTGCAAAATTTGTTTTACTAACTGTTACAGAATATAAATTTTCTAAAATTCCCTGCAACGCAAATTTTCCGTTTTTATCCGTCGTAGTTTGCTGTGTAGGCGTTGTCTGTATATTTATTTTTGCGCTGTCAATTGGCATCGAATTATATCCATTGTAAACTACGCCGCTGAAATTGTAAGCTTGCGCCTGTTTTAAAACAGCATTGATAATTGTAGTCTGATAATTCGATACTGTTATATTTGTAAAAGTCTGCGAAATATAACCCGATGAAGAAATTGTCATAGAATATGTTCCGGGTGCAATTAAACGGTGGTAATCGCCAACTTCGGGGTCAGTCGAAACTTGCGAATTATCTGTGTCGTGATTCGAAATAGTGATTTGAGCATCGAGTGGCAAACCTTTGTCGTTCGTAACAATGCCACGAATACCGTAAAGACTTTCGGCTATAAAATTTATGAAAGAACTTTTTAAATACGTCCAATAGGTTGGTAACGATTCGACTGCAAGCAATTTGTCAAACGACATTTCTATTGTAACATCTCTGCAACCTTTGTACCAGTTGCAATAATCCTGCAAACCACCAAGAACTTGGTACCAATCTATACCATCTGTAATTCCATTTGTGTCACCGGAAACACCGGGAACCATAGTTTCCGACATGTAGCTCGACGAAATTACGTGTGTTGAGTCTGCAAACTCGCGCGAAATATGTTGATACCATGCGTCGTCCGGATGACGTTTTTGCCAAGCGTCCCAAGGATAATTTACAACTTCGTCGCCACTGTGAAAATTGGCTGAGTTTACAAAATGATGCTTATTCATAAAGTTCATCATATTTTGCACTTCGGTCGGATACGTTCCGCTGATTGCGGCTGGCGCTTGCGGAAAAGTACGGTTCAAATCCTGACTTAAATAATTGTATCGCTGCGCACCCGCAACGCTTGAGTTCCCACCATGATATGTTCCATCGGGATTAAAGTCCGGACAAATCCACATTTCAACATTATTGACAAGATTTGTAACTTTTGCGTCTTTGTTATAATTGTTTATAATGTAATCAATCAATCTGAGCATTAAAGTAAAGCCAATGACTTCGTCGCCGTGCATGGTGCTGCTGTAAAAAAATTCCGGTTTGTTTAAATTTTGATTGACATTGCTCGAAATTTTCAGGAACAACATTTGACGTCCGGCATTGGTGTTGCCAATTGTATCCAATCTGCAAATATCCGGATGCGCAGTTGCAAAATTCCGCATCATTTGTGTATAAACTTCATACGTAGGGTAGCGATTCCAGTTTTTCATCGAATCGACCGACGTTGCCATTGTCAACGATTTTGATTGCGCTGCCAAATTTGGAATAATGGTATATTGATAACCAAGCGCTTTAAAATTTTCAAACTCAGCTTTATTTGCATACGCAAATACCTGATTATTTTTGACATTGTCAATCGAAATAATTTTAGTCAGCATTTTTATTTCTGACTTTGCCGTGATGTTGAAAGTGAAATGATATTCCTGCGACTGACTTGTAAAAGAATAACAAACAATAAGGAATAATATTAGGAATAATTTTTTCATTCAATTTTCTTTTAAGTGTAATCTTATTTAAACGCACAATTTGTTGGTTAATTTTAGTTCATATATGGTTTACTCCCCGATTTCACAATTTTTCACATTTGTTGTGGTAAATTGTATAATTCGATGATTAAAAGATATGATTAATTTTCTTCGACTGCCGGAGCGTCAATCATAGCGTTCCAACCGTGCGCTTCGAGCGGCAATGCAAGATTGTCTTTCGTAATCAAATATTTTCCGTCCGACGCGTCGCAAATATGACCAATGATTTTGAAATATTCGTTGTCTTTTATTTTTTCGAAAAGCGCTACCGGAACGGTGAAAAGCAATTCGTAATCTTCGCCGCCATTGAGCGCACAAATGGTTTCAGCCAAACCAAATTCGTCCGACATTTTTTTTGTTTCGTAAGCAATTGGAATTTTGTTCTCGTAAATTTTACAACCGACATTCGATTCTTCGCAAATATGTAAAAGTTCTGACGACAAACCGTCAGAAATGTCAATCATCGACGTTGGTTTGATTTCGAGTTTCAATAATTCCTGGATAATATCGCCACGCGCTTCGGGTTTAAGTTGACGTTCCAGAATGTAATCGTTGCCGCTAAAATCGGGTTGCATATTTGGATTGCTTTTGAAGATTTCCTTTTCGCGCTCCAGCAATTGCAAACCCATGTAAGCCGCGCCCAAGTCGCCGGATACGCAAATCAAATCGTTTAACTTTGCGCCATTCCGATAAACAATTTCGTGCGGATTTGCTTCTCCAATTGCCGTTACGCTGATAATTAAACCTTTTTGCGACGCCGATGTGTCGCCACCAATTAAATCGATGCCGTATTTTTCGCAAGCCAAGTGAATTCCGGCGTACAATTCTTCAACTGCTTCGACTGTAAATCTGCTCGACATTGCCATAGAAACCGTTATCTGACGCGGAATTGCATTCATTGCAAAAACGTCCGACAAATTTACCACAACGGCTTTGTAACCCAAATGTTTCAGCGGAGTGTACATCAAATTGAAATGCACATTTTCGACTAACATGTCGGTTGTAACAACAATTTGTTTGTTCGGATATTCCAAAACTGCCGCGTCGTCGCCAATGCCAAAAATGCTGCTTGGATGTTTTAGTTTTACGTTTTCTGTAATTTTTTTTATTAGACCAAATTCGCCGATTTCTGATAATTGTGTAAGTTTCATTTTTATAATTGATTTATTTTGCTGATTAAAAATTGTGGTCGGTAAATTATTTGCATTCCATACGCATAGTCGATTAATTTTTGAATAGGAATGTAATACACATCGATGTTTGCGTTTAAAAAAATATTTTTGCCAATTTGTTTTGAATACGCAAATTGTAGTTTGCTGAGTTTTCTGTTTTCTTCGGTGTAAGTAGCGTCAATTGTCGAAATGGACGAAAACATTGGTGCGCCGTGTTTTGCAAAAAAATCGTGTCCGTCCCAATAAGTAAAAGTCGCAGAAAAAGATTTTAATTTGACAAAAAATTGCGGATAATATCCAAAACCTTTTTGATATTGCAAAACAGATTTTTGCGAAAGATCGTTGAACGTCAACATAAAAAAACGAAAACCAATGTTCGAATTTTTGTCAACCGAATTATATTGACAAGTTAATCCGGTTGCAGTGTTTATCAAGGTTTGTAATGGGACAGATTTTAATGTATCGATTTGTCCGCCTTTATGACAAACCAATGATTGAAAAGAAAAATCGATGTTTAATTGCGGCGCCGGATTTAAAAGCTCAGCCCTTGTTGACGTTCCGACGCTCATTTCTTCTTTGTACGGCGATTGGTTGAAAATAAACTTTTCCCATGTCAACCAAATGTCCGACTGAATGTGCGAATAATTAAATAAAAACTGCAAACCATTCTCAACGTTGTTGGTAAAATATCTTTCGGGTTGATAAATTGGATCAACAAGTTGATGGTATTTCATCGTTCCCATTAAAATATTTATTTCGTTTGTTGGTTGATATTGAAACGTCAGAACAGGCATGACAGTTGTAAAATTGTCAAGTCCAGAATATTTTAACAAATATCCGCCGACCGATATTTTAGTGTTAAATGTTGGATGATAAATAATTTCCGGTTTCGCTGAAAACCCGATTAATGTATAACCAACAACAATTTTGTTAAAATATTCGTTGTTAATTAGAAAATTTGAATTGTCCATTTCCAAAAAAAATTTGCTCGAATCGGCTGCATTCAATTTATAATCGTGATATTTTTCTAATGGAATAATTTGTGCATCCATCATTTTGGAAGTCAAACAAAAAATGAGAATATAAATTAAAATTGCTGGTTTTTTCACAAAAAAATTTTCGCAAAAATAAAACTTTAAGTTGAAAAAATATATTTAGTTTTGTTAAGGTTTTGAAATTTTAAAAATAAAAGATACCTTTGTCTTTTATTTAGAGTTTGTAAAATAAAAATATAAAAATATGAGCGCTAATCCCAACCAAGTTATAAACGATTTAGCAACACAGGAATACGAAGCCGGTTTTATTACCGACATCGAAATGGATATTTTTCCAAAAGGATTGAACGAAGATATTATTCGAAAACTTTCGGCTGTTAAAAATGAACCAGCGTGGATGCTCGAGTTTAGATTGAAGGCTTTTCGTAATTGGCTAAATATGAAAATGCCAACCTGGGCAAATCTTAAATTTGACGAACCCGATTATCAGGATTTGAGTTATTACGCAGCGCCACGCAATCGTGCAAAATACAACAATCTCGATGAAGTCGATCCGGAATTAATAAAAACTTTTGCAAGATTAGGCGTTCCGATGGAAGAACAAAAATTTCTGGCAGGTGTTGCGGTCGATGTAGTTATGGACAGCGTTTCGGTTCACACAACTTTTAAAGAAACGTTGAACAACATGGGAATTATTTTTTGTTCCATCAGCGACGCCATTCAAGAACATCCCGAATTGGTAAAACAATACATGGCAAGCGTAGTTCCGTACAACGATAATTTTTTTGCGGCATTAAATTCGGCAGTGTTCACCGACGGTTCTTTCGCGTACATTCCAAAAGGCGTAAGATGTCCGGTAGAATTGTCAACATATTTTAGAATCAATGCCGGCAAGACAGGTCAGTTCGAACGCACATTGCTTATTGCCGACGAAGGAAGTTACGTCAGCTATCTCGAAGGTTGTACGGCACCAAGTCGCGACGAAAATCAGTTGCATGCCGCTGTTGTCGAAATTGTGGCGCTCGAAAACGCGCAGGTAAAATATTCGACCGTTCAGAACTGGTATCCGGGCGACAAAGATGGCAAAGGTGGTGTTTTCAATTTTGTTACAAAACGTGGAATCTGCAAAGGCGATTTTTCGAAAATTTCATGGACACAAGTCGAAACCGGATCGGCAGTTACGTGGAAATATCCGAGTACAATTCTTAAAGGAAATAATTCGGTTGGAGAATTTTACAGCGTTGCCGTTACCAAAAATTTCCAGCAAGCTGATACCGGAACAAAAATGATGCATATCGGAAAAAATACGCGCAGCACAATTATTTCAAAGGGAATTTCGATGGGCAACAGCAACAACAGTTATCGCGGATTGGTGAAGATTGGCAAGGGCGCAGAAAATTCGCGTAATTATTCGCAATGCGATTCGTTGCTGATTGGCAGCAAATGCGGCGCACATACTTTTCCTTATATTGACGTCAGCAATCCATCGGCAGTGGTGGAGCACGAAGCAACTACATCAAAAATTTCGGAAGACCAAATATTTTATTGCAACCAACGCGGCTTGAAAACCGAAGATGCCGTCAGCATGATTGTAAATGGTTTTGCAAAAGAAGTGTTGAACAAATTACCAATGGAATTTGCTGTCGAAGCGCAACGTTTATTGGCTTTGACTTTGGAAGGAAGCGTTGGTTAATTAAGAATTAAAAATTCCTAATTCTTAATTCTTAATTCTTAATTCTTAATTATTTTCAATTATTTCATTAACTTTGTAAAAACAGATTGTTTATTAACCCTAATATTTATTTTATGAGAAAAAATATTCTTTTTAAATTGTTTGTTGCTGTTTGTATTTTTATTACAGGATTCGCAACAAATACAAAGTCGCAAGATTTTTCGCAAGTTTTAAGAGGCGGTGTTAAAGATGCAAGTTCAATTTTAGATGGATATATTGGTCCGTTGGGAACTGCGGTTGGCGCCGGAATGAACTCTGGTTGGTACAACACTGCTAAAGCGCACAGTATGCTTGGTTTTGATTTGACATTGTCGGCTTCGTTAATTATGGCGCCAAGCGACGCTAAAAATTTCACGTATAACAACGGAACTTCGGTAAAATTAATAGACGGTACTACATCAGCCACTTCTCCCACAATATTTGGGAGCAAAACAAATGACATACAAGTTGGAATAAGTAATCCAGCTTATAATTCTGCTACTATGCCAACAAGTGCTAAATATTTAACAACATTTAATTTGCCGCAAGGAATGGGTGTCGCATTGATGGCAGTTCCAAATCTACAACTTAGGGTTGGTATTTTTAAAAGCACTGATATTATTGTAAGATATGTCCCAAAAGAAACAGTTGACAAATTTTCAATTGGATTATGGGGTGTCGGATTTTTGCATGACGTTAAACAATGGATTCCGGTTGTTAATCTTTTACCATTTGATTTATCAGTTCAAGCCGGTTATTCAAAACTTGATTTGGGTTATAATTTCCCCAATCCTACTTTACCAACTGCCGTAGTAAATGGCAAACCTATTTATTATAGCGGCACACCAAATATTCCGTCAAATTCAACCTATGCTAATCAGGGCATGTCATATTCTGTATCGGCATGGAATGTCAATGCAATCATTTCTAAAAAATTATTATTCTTTACGCCCTACTTGGGAGTTGGCTATCAAAGCAGCACTGCAAATTTAGCAATTAATGGGAAATACCCTTTAGTTGTAAGTATGGATCCAAGTACACAAGCAACCTACATTCAAGACGTTGATGGACCAAGCAGCACTGTTACTGCAAGCGGCGCAAAAGCAACAATCGGTTTTCAATTAAAGTTTTTTGTTATAACGCTTCATGCTGACTATACAATGGCGAAATATTCGGTTGCCACGGCAGGTTTAGGATTTACATTTAGATAATCATTAAAATCATAGTTAAGTTTGTTCAATAAAAAAAGCGTATGTGAATACGCTTTTTTTATTGAACAAAAATAAGTTTTTGTTTATAATTTTCCTTGCTTAATTTTTTCAGTGAATTGCTTCCATTCGGCACCATTGGCAAACGATTTGCTTACCGGCAGTTTTTCAGATTTACCGCTTTTGTTGAGATAAACAATATTATTGTCAACACTCAAATCTGCAAATGAATCGAAACTAATTCTGCGACTTTTCGTCCCAATGATTGTTTTTACTGTGATGCTGTTATTTCGCACATACAGATATTTCCGCGTAACTAAAAATACTGCAATCGCTAAAAATAAAGCGCCAACCCACATTTTCTGGTCGCCATAATAAATAAATGCGCCCACTGATATAGCAAAGAAAAACACGCTGTAAAGTCTATTGTAAGGTATTTCCATAATCTTAAAATTTCATTTGATTTATAATGCAAATTTATACAAAATCCTTGCAAAATAAATATCTTTTTGATTATATAATGATATTTGGTGATGAAACTCACTTTTTAAAATGCCAATTATTATTTTTTAATCATTATTTTAAAATAATTTTGTTCAAAAATAATTTCGTTGCATTGATAAAAACGCTTATTTTTTTATTAAGTTTGTAGAAATAATAAAAGACAATTTATGAATGCATCATTAATTTCTGTTTCGATATTCTTTGTTTTAAGTTTGATCGGCGCAATTGTTTTATTCAAATATCTCAAATCGTCGGCAACAATCAAAAAGTCGGAATACCAAGCCGGTGGCGCTATTGCAGGATTTATTCTTATTTATGGCTTGCTTTACACATCTTACACATCCATATTAAATAGTAGCAATGCTTACCAGCGACAAGAATGGACAATTATCGGCAAAGTCAAAAAAGATTCGAGCCGGTTGAACGACGGTGTTACAGTTACATTTTATCCACCGACGCCCAATTGTATTTCGACGAAAATCGGCGAATTTCGTTTATCAGATATAAAGTTTACGGCAGACGAAATAAAAAATCTTTCGCTCATCGAATTACAATTTGTTGCACCCGGCTATCTTGACATGATGGAACGTGTTCCGAAAGAAAAAATTCAAATTCTTCCCGACCAGCATGAAATAATTATAAAAGATACCGTTTTAATGGAAAAAGAATAATTATTCAAACAAAAGTTAATTAAAAATATTAAAGGAGGTCAATAAAATGAAAAAACATTTTTCGTTTATCTTATTTACAATAATTTTTATGGGAATTGTTTTTCCCACACAAAGTCAAAACAAACCGATAGATCAGTTTGCCAATAAATCGCTCGTATTCGGTTCGATATTGCTGCAAAGTTCGTCGTCGTTGATCGAAGTGAAAAACGCCGAAGTGCAACTCGTTGACCAAAAAGACAACATTATCGAAACAACCTTGACATCGGAAAACGGAAAATTTATGATGAAGAAAATTTCGTTCGGCAAATATTTTCTCAAAGTCAAAGGTCAGGCAAATAAATTTTATTCGTTTAAAGACGGCAAACCACAAGACATTAAATATCCTGTCGAAGTAAAGGAACACCGCACTAATTTGTCCGAAACGGTTGTTTATCCAATAAATTAAAAAGACAGCCATTGATTTAAAAATCGAAAAGGAGTTTTCAAATGATTATTGACTATAAAACAGCGGTCGAAAATATTCGACACGAATTGAAATTGTATATCCAGCAATGGAATCTCAAATCGTTGGTAATCGGTCAATCCGGCGGCATCGATAGTGCTTTGTCAACAGCATTAGCAGCGCCAGTCTGTAAAGAATTGTCCATTCCGCTTATCAGCCGCAGCATTACCATCGTAACTAACAAACCCGACGAACGCGAGCGTGCAAAAAAAATGGGCGAACTGTTTTCTTCGGACTTCATGGAAATCGATTTATCCGAATTATTTTATACCATCAAAGACGAAATAGAAGAAAAACCATTTGACAAACAAACCGAAACACATGATTATAAAATACGCATCGGAAATATTAAAGTACGGATGCGAATGGTTTATTTGTACAACCTTGCACAGCGTTACAAAGGTCTTGTTATTTCGACTGACAATTATACCGAACTTTTACTTGGTTTCTGGACGCTGCACGGCGACGTGGGTGATTACGGCATGATACAAAGTTTATGGAAAACCGAAGTTTTTGAAATGGCGCGTTATGTGGCATTAGGTTTGCAGGATAATATGCAGACTCAAGCATTGCTTAGTTGCGTCGATGCCATTCCAACAGACGGTTTGGGCATAACCAACAGCGACCTTGATCAAATTAAAGCCAGTACTTATGCCGAAGTTGATAACATTTTAATCGATTACCTGCGCAATGGTCAAAACAGCAAATATGTTGAACATCCGGTTATACACCGTCATAAAAACTCAGAATATAAACGCAATAATCCTTTTAATATTCCGCGTAATAAAATTACACAGGAACCTTTGTTTTAACGGTTGCCGTTTTGAGCAATCAGTTATTTAGTTATTATAAATTATTCATCCAATTTATTAATTTAAAACTTACGTTTATGAGATTGAAAATTCATCCAGAAACACCAAGTCCGCGACAAATTGAGAAAGTAGTAGAAGTACTTAAGCAAGGCGGCGTAATCATTTACCCAACCGATTCGGTTTACGGTATTGGTTGCGATATTAATAATCAAAAAGCAGTGGAGAGGGTCGCACAGATCAAAGGCATAAAACCGCAAGACGCCAACTTTTCATTTATTTGTCATGACTTGAGTGATTTATCGCAATATACAGTACAGGTTGATAACCGCGCATTTAAACTGATGAAGAAAAATCTGCCCGGTCCGTTTACATTTATTTTAAAAGCAAATAACAAAGTTCCGAAACTTTTTAAGAGCCATAAAAAAACAGTCGGCATCCGTGTGCCCGACCATAATATTGCACGCGAAATTGTGAAGGAACTTGGTAATCCAATTATGACGACATCCGTTCACGACGATAAAAACACACAGGAATACGCCACTGACCCCGATTTAATTTGGGAAAAATTCAAAGAGCGCGTTGATTTGTTTATTGACGCCGGACACGGTAGCCACGAACCATCTACAGTTGTAGATTGCGTGGAAGACGAATTCGAAATTGTACGACAAGGGAAAGGCGTTTTTGAGTAAAACTTTAAGATGTCATCTTGTAAAGATGGCATCTTGTAAACCTGCCATCGTTTCCGTTTTTTGGAAACATGGCAGCGTTTAATTTTATATCCGAACCACAACTATAAAAATAGGAAAACTTTTATTTGTACCATCTGCCGCAATTCTGTTTATTGTAAAACAATGGTTGTGTGCATAAAATTTAAATCCATGACTTTTTAAATTGCTCAAAAGTTCTTCAACATCAAATCCTTTATGACCTGTAAAAGTTGCATCGTGGAAAGTGCCGTCTTCATTATATAAATCAGCAATTACCAGATAACCGTTGTCGTTAAGTAAATTAAAAAATCTTTTGAACAACGCATTTAAATCCATAACATGATGCATAACCATTTGCGAATAAATGATGTCGAATTTTTTATCAGCAAAGTCGGAATGTTCCAAATCGAAAAACAGGGGCTTTAAATTTTTTATTTCGAAGTTCTGAATTTTTTCATTCATAACTTTCACCATTTCAGCAGAATTGTCCATCAAAACAATTTCTGCAAAAACATCTTTCAATAAAAAACTAAGCGCTGCTGTACCGGCGCCGTATTCCATTGCCTGCATTCTATTATTCAACGGCAGCAATCGTTTTATTTGTCCGGCAATTGCTTCTGACCGTTCCAAGATGACCGGATTTTTGTCCCAGTCGCGCGCTTTCGCATCAAAATCGCTCATAATTATTTTTATATTATTATTCGTCAAAGTTAACCAACAAAACTTATTTTTAAAAATGTTTATCTTGGTATAAATTCTGCAAGAATAAAATATTAAATTTTTGACGTTTAAATTTAATTTATTTGAACGTTTTTTCGAAAAAAAAACTAACTTTACTTTGCTAAAAATTAGTAAAAATAAATTGCAAAGTACATAACATAAATAAATTGACCATAAATAAATTCAAAAGCATTTTATAAAATTATACATTTATGCAAAATATTATAAACCGATTAAAGAAAATTTTCAAAGCGCAAGTTATTTTATTTGTTCTGTTATTATTTACAGCAACAATTTCAGCACAGCCATTCCGAATTACAACTTACAATCTGGATAAAGGATTGCCAACCGATTTAACCAAATGCATTGTACAAGACGCGCTCGGCTTTATTTGGATTGGCACAGATGACGGTCTGGTTCGTTTCGACGGCAAAAATTCGCTCATCTTTAACCGACAATTGCCAAGCAATTACGTAAAAGGTCTTTACAAAACATCGAAAAACAAAGTCTATGCAATAACCGACCTTGGCATCACAGAAATTATCAGTAGCGCCGATTCCACAATTTTAAAAACCATTATTTACGGTATCGCCACAATTACAAGCAACAGCGACACAACGCTCAATTATCCAAAAAGTGTTTTCGAAGACAGTCATGGAAATTTATGGATTGGCGATTATAATAATGTCATGTTATACAAAAATGGCAAAAAATCAAAATATAAATTCGCAGCTGGCGAAGCATCCAGCTCTTATATGCGCTCATTCAGTTTTGCCGAAGATGGTTATGGCAAACTCTGGGTAACATCGTTTCCCGGACATCTATTTTATTTCGACGAAAAAAACAATGCCTTTGTACAGGTAAACACTCCGTCGGCAATGCAGTCAGTTTCGGATTTTATAACTTTAGATAAAGGCGTTTTATTAGCTGGCTCGACAAACGGCGTTTTCGAAATTAAAACATCCACCACGTCTGGCGACGTCTCTATAAATTTATTGACCAACACGCCACAGGTTTCGTGTCTTACAAAAATAAATCAAAATAAAGTTTTTATCGGCACCTGGAATGCAGGCTTATATATAATGAATCGTTCCGATTCAAAATCAACAATCGAAAACATCGGGCTTTTCGCAAAAATATCAATCAATCAGTTTTATTATTCATCGAACAACAGCGATTTGTGGGTTTGCACCAACGATGGCGTAAGTCTATTACAGCCAACATTTTTTGCGGCATTAAATATTGAAAATGCCGACGCCGTCAGCGGACCGGTTGATTACATCCAATCAATATCGCAAGCACCAACCGGTGAAACTTATGTGTCATCAGGACCTGGCGTATTGTTAGTGAAAAATGACGAGAAAAAATTATCAAGCCGATATCTTACTACCTGGCGGCAAAACGGCTTTGTTGCTCGCATTCAGGCAACAGAAACCGGATTATATATTGGCGACTCAAATGGAAATATTTATTTTTATGACTCCAAAACATCAAAATATCAACAATTGACAAAAGAACCCATTGGTCGATTTTGCATGTTTTTGACAGCCGATAGAGATAAAAATATTTGGGCTTGTCAGGAAGAATTTTCCGGACTCGTAAAAGTTACTGCGCAAGGCGACATTGTAAAATATCAAAAAGAACAAGGCATAAACTCTCAGATAAACATTGTCCGTCTGGCGCCGAATGGCAGATTATACGCAGGTGGCAACAACGAATCGTCATATTTATTTATATACGACGTTTCAGCCGATTTATTTAAAAATATCAGCATTCCCTTGGGAATAAAAGATGCAGAAAATTTTAAAGTGAACGACATAGTCATCGATAAGCAAGACAATGTTTGGCTTGGCACCTCGCATGGATTGTTCAAATATCACGACAAAAAAATTGAGAAAATCGATTTGGGCGACATTTATTCCGGCGAAGCAATTAAAGCGCTTGCCACCAGCAACAATGGTTTATGGATTGCCAACACTTACGGCATTCTGTTTTACACAAGCAATTCGATATTTTTTTATGATAAATCGAGCGGGTTACCGGCGAACACCGTTACAATTAGAAATCTGTTTATTGACAGCGAAAACCGTCTTTGGGCAGGAACAGCAAAAGGTGCAAGCTATTCTTTAAAAACTGGTTCGACGGCAAAAAAATCTACACAACCTATTATTTTAAATATTAAAATTGATCAACAAAAAACGACTTACTCAGTTGACAAATCATTGACAGTAACAAACCATTCGTACATCGAAATTGAATATGTTTCGTTGTCATTCCCAAGCGAAAAGATAAAATACCAATATCGCGTTGCCGATATATCACAGAATTGGTCGAAAACATTTACCGACAAAAAATTAGTGCTGCCACCACTTAGTTTTGGAAAACACACAGTCGAAATACGTGCGGTACAAGATGGCGGCGATTATCAATGGAGCGATCCGGTACAAATTGGTTTTAAAGTCGAAAGACCTTGGTATGCTACATGGTGGTCTGTTATATTATACATTTTGGCATTTGGCGTAATTTTATATTTTTCGGTAAAATACTATACTTGGAAATTAGAACAAGATAAAATTCATCTCGAAAAAGTTATAAAACAACGAACTGCCGAAATAGAACAACAAAAAGAAGAAATTTCCGCTCAGGCTGACGTGATGCGCGATGCAAACCGCGAAATTTTAAAACAAAAACAAAATCTCGAAGAATTGATAAACGAAAAAAACGGTTTGGTCAGCGTGGTTGCTCACGACTTGCGCTCGCCGCTCAACAACGTTTTCAGTCTGGTCGAACTGATGGAAATCCGTGGCGAACTCAACGACACACAAAAGGAACTTAAATACAACATTCATCAGGTACTCGATGGCGGTCGCCGTTTAATTCAAGACATTATGGATTTACATGCCATGGAACGACATCAATCTAAAATTAATCGCACCGGCGTCGAAATTGATAAATATATAACAAATCTTTTAGCAACTTACAGAAATGCAGCAGCGTCAAAAGGGATAAAGATTTTTTACAACGAACGTAATGACAAAACTTTGCTGATGACGGATCAAGATTACCTGCGACGTATTTTAGATAACTTGCTGACAAATGCTATAAAATTTTCGCCAACCGGATTGAATATTTTTGTCGAACTAAATATTTCGCCAAAAGAAATTGCTATTTCTGTTGCCGACGAAGGTCCCGGTTTTACTGATGATGATAAACAAAAGGTGTTTAAGCAATTTCAAAAATTGAGCGCTTCGCCCACAGGCAATGAATCGTCAACAGGTTTGGGTTTGTCAATTGTAAAAACCTTAGTCGAACGTCTTAGCGGAACAATAGAATTGATAAGCTCGCCGGGTAAAGGTGCAAAATTTATTATGCGTTTTAAACAAAGTTGAAAAATTTGTTCAATGAGAATATAATCGTCGTGAAAAAATAAAATGGCAAATACAATAGGAACAATTTTTAAATTGACGACATTTGGCGAATCGCACGGTATGGCAATTGGTGGCGTCATCGACGGTTGTCCGTCAAAAATAGAAATAAATACAGACTTAATACAACATCAGGTATGGCGACGCCGCACAGGACAAGGCGCATTTAGTTCGCCACGCAGCGAAACTGATAAAGTAGAATTTCTTTCGGGCGTTTTCGAAAACAAAACGCTGGGAACACCAATCGCATTTATGATTCGCAATGACGATGCACGCTCCAGCGACTACGACCATTTGCAACAGGTTTACCGACCATCGCACGCCGATTTTACGTACGATGCTAAATACGGCATCCGCGACCATCGCGGTGGAGGACGTGCATCAGCACGCGAAACAGTTGCACGAGTTGCTGCTGGATCAATTGCAAGTCAAGTTTTACAAAAATCGAATATCGAAATTTATGCATTTGTACATCAAATCGGCAAAGTCGTTTTAGAAAAACCTTTTACCGAATTGAATTTAAAGGAAATTGATAATTTCGATTTCCGTTGCCCAGATTTGGAAACCGCAAAATTAATGAACGAACAGATTGAAGCGGCACGCTTGCAATTAGATAGTTTGGGTGGTGCCATAACCTGCGTCATTAAAAATTTACCTGCCGGATTGGGCGAACCTTTGTACGATAAATTTCACGCGCGTTTGGCTGCCGCAATGTTTAGTTTACCGGCAATTCGTGGTTTCGAAGTTGGCGAGGGTTTTCATGCACCGTCGCTCACCGGTTCTACGCACAACGATTCTTTTTTTGTAGAAAACGGAAAAGTTCGCACAAAAACAAATCGCTCTGGTGGCGTTCTTGGCGGAATTACGAATGGCGAAGATATGTATTTCAGAGTTGCATTTAAACCGGTTTCGACAATTGCAAAAGCGCAGGAAACGATTACCGACAAACTCGAAAGTACGGTTCTCGAAGCGCACGGCAGGCATGACGTTTGTGTTGTTCCGCGCGCTGTACCGATAGTCGAAGCAATGGCGGCTCTGGTTACAGTCGATTTGATGATGCTCAATGCTGCCGGTCATTGTTTCGATTGATTTTAAAATTTACAAAATAATATTTTTTTTATGCGTCAGAAAAAACAAATTGGAAAAAATGAATCTTACTTTTAGAACAACGCCAAAGGAGACAGACAGCCAACACGTCAAAGATATTACCGAATCAACCGGTTTTTTTTATGACTTTGAAGTTGAAGTAGCTGTAGAATTGGTTGACGATTGGTTAAGCGACGGCGACGCAAGCGGCTATTATTTTGTGTTTGCCGATATTGACGGACAAACTGTTGGTTATTCATGTTTTGGTCCGATTGCCTGTACAAAATCGAGTCACGATTTGTATTGGATTGTTACACATAACGATTATCGCGGAAAAGGAATCGGAAAACAATTGCTCGAAGAAACCTACAAGCATGCCCGCGCAATGGGTTGCACAGGTTTATATGCCGAAACGTCGGGCAGGGAACAATATAAACCCACACAGCATTTTTACGATAATAACAATTTTATTCTCGAAGCAATATTGAAAGATTTTTATGACATTGGCGACGACAAACTGGTGTACGTAAAAAAATTGTAAAATTATTTTAAAATGCTGCGTATCCAGCGGATGACAAAAGATATTAAAATCATCAATGGGTAATACATCACAAACATATAAACAGCAATTGATTCGCCGGAAATTCTCGATTGAAAAATACGGCGAAAAATTTCTGTCATTACGGCTGATAAAACAACTACTGCCAGCAAAATCATCATCGACTTAAATATATAAGCGCCAAACTTGTTCTCGAAAATTCCGAGAAGCGGATTTACAACTGTAAAAACAGACGACCAAAATGCACCGGCATAAACCATCATTTCTCCAGATTGATGCCTGAAGATAAATAGATTTATCAGCGTCAAAATACAAACTAGAGTACCTTGTTTTTCTGGTGATAACATGGTTGATATTTTTTAATGGCAATTATTAATAACAATTGATTCAAAAAAAATACCAGTTTTTATAATTTCCGGTTTTAATTTGATGATTAAAATTACAATTTTTTTATTCGCGTAAATCGATGACTTCGACACCGGGATAATTTTTTTCGTTGAAAGTAAAAATGTCGTCTTTGATTTCTTCGTCAGTAATAAATTTTTGAATGTTGATTGTAAAATTATTGCCGTCTTTACCGAAAGTTTTAATCGAAGTTATCTGCATTTTGGCTTTGTCGATTAACAATTTTACGCGCGAATAAGTTTTTTCGGCAGGTTTATTAGGATACAAATCTATTTCATACACAGTCTTGCCGCCGTCGGTTTTTTCGTCGATAAATTTGTACTTGTAATTGTCGTTGTAAATGGTCAACAATTTTGCCGGATTCAATTCCGATTGCTTGTCCTGATTGATGTTGCGGATATTCACTTCGGCTGCGTCTTTCATGTATGTCCACATGGTTTTTCCGTTGCAGAAAATCTCCGAACCCATAAATGCGAGTTTGTATTTTTCGCCTTTCATGGTAACGGTTCCGTTTTTGGTTTCGTGCGTGTTTTTCTGCGTGTTATCATGCACGCTGACAAATTCGGCTTTTATGGTTTTATATGTTTTGGTTACTGACGCCAGTTTATCAAGAATTTCTTTGGCTTTGGTATCTTGTTGAGCTTGTGTTGCCGAAAAACAAAATATTGCTGCAACGATTAAAAGAATATTTTTCATGTCTTTATTATTTATTTTGACTTTAATTTATGCAAAACAAGTTCCAATAAATCAATTACACAACTTTTTTTGACTGATTTAACTTTTTTTAGGATTGACATCTATAACTTTGTCAAAGTTTAAAACTTTGACAAAGTTATTTGACATTAATTATTTACCAAGCAAACAACGGAAAATTTTTCATCAATTTATTTACTTCTGTACGAACATTATTAATGACAGTTTCATTTTCGATATTTGTTATAACGTCATTAATCATTTCGACTACCAGACCAATGTGTTGTTCTTTCAACCCACGAGTTGTCAACGCCGGTGTTCCTACTCGAATGCCCGAAGTTTGAAATGGAGAACGGCTGTCGAACGGAACCATATTTTTGTTAATCGTTATATCTGCTTTGACGAGTGTGTTTTCGACTTGCTTGCCGGTGATATTCGGAACTTTTGTGCGTAAATCAATTAACATGGAATGATTGTCTGTACCACCGCTAATAACTTTATATCCTAAATCGATAAATGATTTTGCCATCAAAGCCGCATTTTTCTTGACCTGAATTTGATAGTCTTTAAATCCATCGGTCAATGCTTCGGCAAATGCAACCGCTTTGGATGCGATGACGTGTTCCAATGGACCGCCTTGTACGCCCGGAAAAACAGCCGAGTCGAGTAATTCCGACATCAATTTTAATTTTCCTTTTGGATCGGTTTTACCAAATGGATTTTCAAAATCGTTGCTCATCATAATAATTCCACCACGTGGACCGCGTAAGGTTTTGTGTGTTGTAGATGTAACAATGTGGCAATGTGGAAATGGATTGTTTAACAAACCTTTTGCAATTAAACCGGCTGGATGTGCAATGTCGAACATAAGAAGTGCACCAACTTTATCGGCAATGGCTCGCATACGCGCATAATCCCAATCGCGCGAGTAAGCCGACGCGCCACCAACAATTAATTTTGGTTTTTCGCGCATCGCAATTTCTTCCATTTTGTCATAATTTACGCGACCGGTTTCTTCGTCAACCGAATATGCCACCGGATGATACAAAATACCCGAAAAATTTACTGCCGAACCGTGCGTCAAATGTCCACCGTGCGATAAATCTAAACCAAGAAAAGTATCACCGGGTTTTAAAATTGTCAACATTACCGCCATGTTTGCCTGTGCGCCAGAATGTGGCTGCACGTTTGCCCAACAAGCGCCAAACAATTCTTTCAGACGATCGATTGCCAATTGCTCCGACTCATCGACAACCTGACAGCCGCCGTAATATCGTTTGCCCGGATAACCTTCGGCGTACTTGTTGGTGTGCCAACTGCCCATAGCTGCCATAACTTGTTCGCTGACAAAATTTTCGGATGCAATAAGTTCTAATCCGTTTAATTGACGTTGATGCTCTCTTTCAAGAATTTCGAATATTTTTGTATCTTTAATCATGATTTTTTTGTATTTTTTTTGACGTCCAAAATTAAATTTTATCGGTCATTTAAAAAATGATTTTTATTTTATTTTAATGTTTTATTTTAAAACGAACAAAAATGGTCAAATTTTTTTTCAAATAAAATTTATATATTTGCTCCAATATTTTAAAGTCAAAAATAAAATTAATGGATACAAGAATTCACATTATCGGCGGTGGTAACATTGGCGTTTCGATTGCGCTTGGACTTGCAAAATTTACACACGGAAATAAAATAATTGTTACCCGGCACAATATTCATCTCATCGAGCATCTCGAAAAATTTAATATAACGCTTTCGTCAAATAATAATTTTGAAATTAATCTGGCTGACATTATAATTCTGGCTGTAAAACCATATCAGGTTGACAATGTTTTACAAGAAATTTTACCAAATATAACCAACAAAATTATTGTTTCGGTTGTTACGGGTTTGAGTATAGAAACCTTGGTGCAAAAAACAAATAACGCACATTCAATCGTCAGAATAATGCCAAACATTGCTGCTCAATTTGGTGCGTCGGCAACCTGTGTTTCATTTTTTGACGAAAGTATTGCTGCCGGTAAGAAAGTGCTCGATTTATTTAATCAGATTGGCACTGCTGTGCATGTTGACGAAAAACTGATGGATGCTTCGACCGTGTTGGCTTCATGCGGTACTGCGTATGCGCTGCGATACATCCGCGCTGCAATGCAAGCCGGTATTGAAATTGGTTTTGACGCGCAAACCGCCTTGGCAATTGCTTCGCAAACTGTCAAAGGTGCAGCAATTATGACACTCGAAGAAAAAGTTCATCCCGAACAATTAATCGACCGCGTTACAACGCCAAAAGGTTGCACAATTGTTGGTCTGAATGAAATGGAGCATCAGGGTTTCAGTTCGTCATTAATTAAAGGTATTAAAACCTCGTTTAATACGATTAAAGAAATGAAAGGTTGACTCGTTTTTACAAAAATATTTTAGATTATTCTATTTTATTAACCATTAAATTTAAAAATTATGGCTTTAGCAGCAGGATTCGGATTTATTGTTTTGATTTATTTAGCAGTAGCTATTTTATTAGTTGCTTCGTCTTGGATTATTTATACCAAAGCCGACCAACCCGGTTGGGCAGTTTTTATTCCGGTTTACGATTTAATTATTTTGTTAAGAGTTATTCAAAAACCTTGGTGGTGGATAATTTTATTTATCATTCCGCCGGTTACAATTATTATTTATATTTTGATTCTTCATGCGTTATCGCTAAAATTCGGACAGAACGTTTGGTTTACGCTTGGGCTTCTTTTCTTACCGGTAATCTTCTTTCCCGTATTGGCTTTTGGCGATTACCGCTATATGAATGACGGCGATTCTTCAGACTTCGAGTAAAATAAAAATTTTACTGAGTATCATATTTCTAAAATTCAATTTGTCCGGCAAAAACAAAAGTTGCCGGACCTTTTAACCAAACGTCATTAAAGTTTTGGAGCGACGCTGCTTTAAAACTGACTTCCAGATTTCCGCCCAACGTTTTTACAAAAACGGTTGCTTGTTTTTTTTCCGTTTGGCTTAATAAATGAAAACAAATTGCCGACGCCACCGAACCAGTGCCACAAGCCAATGTTTCGTCTTCAACGCCGCGCTCGAATGTCCGCACAAAAATTGAATCGCCAACAACTTCTACAAAATTTACATTCGTACCTTTTGGTGCAAAACGCTCCAGATGTCGGATTTTCTTACCTTCATTAAAAACATCGAAGTGCATAACATTTTTGACGAACTGAACATAGTGCGGCGAACCGGTATTTAAGAAAAAATATTCATCGTTTCTTTCGACGCCATTTACGTCCACCATTTTGAGATTAACTAATCCATCGTTTTCAATTTCCGAAAAATGTTCGCCATCGATTGCAACAAAATGCGCTTTCGATTTGATGATTCCAAGATTTGCCGCGAACGCAGTGATACATCTGCCGCCGTTGCCACACATGGTGCTTTCGGCGCCGTCGGAATTAAAATAACGCATTCCGAAATCAAATTTATCCGATTTTTCAAGAAACATCAATCCATCAGCGCCAATGCCGAAATGACGGTCGCAAAGTTTTGCAATTTTCGATTCTTCGATTTTGTCAACATCAAAAACGTTTGTGCGGTTGTCAATCAAAACAAAATCGTTGCCTGCACCTTGGTATTTATAAAATTGTAAGTCCATCATTATAATTATAAAAACTTCACAAAGATTAACGATTTTTGACACATATAAAAATAAAATCTAATTATTTTTGCGTTTATATAATCAAAATTATTAACCAAATATTAATTTAAAATTGTTTGTTATGTTAACCGTTCGAAATTTAACTGTTTTTAAAATGAACAAAGCAAAATTATTAAAAGCCTTTAGGACTTTTGGAATTGCTGCCGTTGGAGGAATCATTGTGGCGCTGTCAAACATTTATTTAAACAGCCGCAATACGCCAACTGCACATGTAACGAATCCAAATCAAGCAAACGTTTCGCGATTTGCAAATTATTCACCGTCGTTAAACGAATCGCTTGACTTTACCGGCGCTGCGCAAAAATCTGTCGAAAGTGTGGTACACGTCAAAACGCAAATGAAACAAGCGCCATATTATACGTCAGTTTTCGATTATATGTTTGGCGCACCACCTATTCAACCTGAGCCTGTTGTTGGTATTGGTTCTGGCGTCATCATTTCGTCTGACGGTTATATTGTTACCAACAACCATGTCATTGAAAAATCCGACATGATTGAAATTGTTTTAAATGACAAACACAGTTACAATGCAAAATTGATTGGCGCCGATCCGACGACAGATTTGGCTTTGCTGAAAATTAATGCCAAAAATTTGCCGTACATGACTTATGGAAGTTCTGATGATTTAAAAATTGGTCAATGGGTTTTGGCTGTCGGCAATCCATTTAATTTGACTTCGACTGTTACTGCCGGCATTGTCAGTGCAAAAGCGCGCAACATTAATATTTTGGACAAAAATATGGCAATCGAATCTTTTATTCAGACCGATGCCGCAGTTAATCCCGGAAACAGTGGCGGTGCGCTTGTAAATACCAATGGCGACTTGGTTGGCATCAATACTGCAATTGCATCGAAGACCGGATATTTTACTGGATATTCTTTTGCTATTCCGACAAGCATCGTAAAAAAAGTTGTGAGCGACCTGATGGAATACGGAATGGTGCAACGTGCATACATTGGCTGCGATTTTCAGGACATCGAAGCTGATTTGGCTGACCAATTAAAAATGGATAAAATCAAAGGCGTTTACATTACCAGCGTCGAACAAACCGGAGCTTCGGCTGAAGCCGGAATTAAAAAAGGCGACGTTCTGACAAAAATTGGTGAAGTCGAACTTAATAAATTGACGGAACTTCAGGAACAATTGAGCCGTTTTAGACCCGGCGATAAAATAAAAGTAACTGTTTTGCGCAATGGCAACGAAATGCAATTTGATTTAACTTTGCGCAACAGTCATGGAACTACAAGTATTGTCAAAAGCGATGTCGTCGAAACTCTCGGCGCCAAATTCGAATTGCCGTCGCAATACGAAATGCGTATGCTTGGTATTAATTTTGGCGTCAAAGTTACCGAACTTCGTGCCGGTAAATTATTGAAATCGGGTATGAAAGAAGGTTTTATTATTTTGACGGTCAATCGTCAGGCAGTTCAATCGGTTCAGGAATTGCGTAAAGTTGTTGACGAAGCTAAAGGCGGCGTTTACATGGAAGGCGTTTATCCGAACGGTTTGCTGGCGTATTATGCGTTTGGAATGAAGTAGAAAATTTTTTAAATCAATAAAAAAACATCAGACTAATTTTTTGGTCTGATGTTTTTTTTGATTTTTGAAAACGTATGTTGATAACATTCTGAAAATTTAATTTTCGATATTCGAAAAGTCGCTTATTTTTGTTGTTGATTTTAAAATCACCCACATGAAATTTATCGCTGACTTTCATATACATTCTCATTATTCGCTGGCAACCAGTAAAGAACTGAAACCGGAGCATCTTGATTATTGGGCGGCGCTTAAAGGCGTGCAGGTTGTTGGTTCAGGCGATTTTTCGCATCCGTCGTGGACGCGCGAACTGCGCGAAAAAGTACAGCCAACCGGTAACGGTCTTTTTACTTTGAAAGACGAATTTAAAATCGACAAAAAACAAAAACAAAATACTTCATTTTTGCTGACTGCCGAAATAAGTAATATTTATAAAAAGAGCGGCAAGACGCGCAAAGTACATAATGTAATTGTAGCTCCCGATTTCGAAACCGTTGAAAAAATTCAGAATGAATTGTTGCGACTCAAATTTAACATCACTTCCGACGGACGACCGATTCTTGGAATGGATTCGAAAGATTTGCTGGATTTGGTTTTGAACATTAACGAAAACATCATGTTTATTCCGGCGCATATTTGGACGCCATGGTTTTCGGTTTTGGGAGACAAATCAGGTTATGATTCCGTACAAGAATGTTATGAAGAATTAACTAAACACATTTACGCCGTCGAAACAGGATTATCAAGCGATTCGCCGATGAACTGGATGTGTAGCCATCTTGATAATTTTACGTTGCTTTCCAATTCCGACGCACATTCGCCGGATCGTTTGGGGCGCAACGCCAATATTTTCGATACCGAACTTTCGTACCAAGCAATTTATGATGCAATCAAATTTCCAGAGAAAAAAGAATTCGTCGGGACAATCGATTTATTTCCGCAGGAAGGAAAATATCATTATGACGGACATCGCAAGTGCGGCATTTGCTGGACACCACTCGAAACGTTGAAGCATAACGAAATTTGTCCGGTTTGCAATAAAAAAATTACGGTTGGCGTAATGAATCGCGTTGCACAATTGTCTGACAGAAGCAACATTTACGAGCGCAAAAATCAATCTTCATTTTTTCATTTGATTCCATTAAAAGAATTGTTGAGCGAAATTTTGGGAGTAGGAGATACATCAAAAAGTTTGACTGCCAACTATTTTTCGATTTTGCAAAAGTATGGCAGCGAATTAGATATTTTAATGAATATTCCGGTTGAAGAATTTAGAAAAAATCAGCATCACGCGCTGGCAGAGGCGTTGCAACGAATGCGAAACGAAGAAATTTTTATCGACGAAGGTTACGACGGAGAGTATGGCTCGATAAAAGTTTTCAAGTCTGGCGAAAAAAAGAAACCTGCAAAAGATGCGCTGTTTCATTTGGGTGACACTGAATTACCCAGAGCAACAAAACGTCCTTTGATAAATTTTGATATGGACGAATTTTTGCGCCTTAAAAATTTGTCGGACATTGAAATAGAATCCAAAAAGAATAAAATAAAAAAAGTATTCGAAAATCCGGTTGACGAATTGAACGAACAGCAGTTAAATGCTGTCAATCATTTCGAAGGTGCGGCGTTTATTATTGCCGGTCCCGGAACCGGAAAAACAAAAGTGCTGACATTGCGGATTTTTAATTTAATCAAGAATAAAAACATTTTGCCTTCAACAATTCTGGCTGTTACGTTTACCAACAAAGCTGCCAACGAAATGCTGCAACGTTTAAAAGAATTGGCAAAAAACGAATTTGATGTTACAAAATTACATTGCAAAACATTCCATGCATTTGGTTTAGAATTGATTCGGAAATATTGTTATCACGTTTTGCGCAAACCTGAATTTATAATAATTAAAGACGACGACAAAGAAATTATTTTCAGTCAATACATTGATTGCGATAAAAAGCAAATAAAAAAAATAATCGACGAAATTTCAAAAGCAAAACAACAAAGCGATTTTGTTTTCGAAAATCAGGAAAGTCAAAAATTATTTGAACAATACAATAAATATTTAAGCGAAAATAATCTGGTTGACTTTGACGATTTGATTTATTTGACGGTTAATTTGTTAAAACAATATCCTGAAATTTTGAAAGAAGAACAACAAAATTATCAATGGATTTTGGTTGACGAATTTCAGGACATCAATGCCGGTCAATATGAATTGATTAAATTGTTGACGGGCGAAAACCAAAACCTGTTTGTCATTGGCGATCCGAATCAGGCAATTTATGGCTTTCGTGGTGCTGATGTAAAATTCGTGAATCAATTTTTAACAGATTTTCCTGACGCAACAACTTATCAATTAACAAAAAGTTACCGTTGTTCCGAAAGAATTTTGCGCGCATCGGAAGACATTATCGAAAACGAAACGTTGCTGGAAGGTTTACAAACAGGCGTCAAAATAAATATTTCGCGGCATGCGACAGACAAAGCTGAAGCTGAAAATATTGCACGAACTATTGAAAAAATTACAGGCGGAATGCGCTTTTTCTCAATCGACTCGAATGTTACTGCCGGCACGGAAAATAGCGATTCTCTGGGTTTGTCTGACATTGTTGTTTTGACCAGAACACGTCAACAATTAAAAGTCGTAGAAAAAGCAATGAATGATCACGGAATTCCTTTTCAATCGACAAGTGAAGAATCGATTTTTGCTGTCGAACCGCTTTGTTACATCATCGATTTTTTGAAATTAATCAATCAACCTGCTAATCAATTTACTTTCGACAAATTGAAAAAGAGAAAGTTGATTAAATCAATCAAAGAAATTGAAAAAATAAATCCCCAAAATAAAACCGTCGAAAATTATGTGAATTATTTGGTCGATACATATTTTTCTGAAACGCTAAATATAAACGATTTGGAGTTTCGCCAGTTTTTAGCGTGGACAAAATTATTTGATGAAAATTTATCTGGTTTCTTAGATTTTGCAACACTCGGCAACGGAATGGATTTGTATAAACCGAATATCGAAAATGTTTCGTTGATGACTTTACACGCTTCGAAAGGATTGGAGTTTAAAGCTGTTTTTATTGCAGGTTGCGAAGATGGTTTGATTCCTTACACGCTTTACCGCAAAGATACTGACGTTGCTGAAGAAAAACGATTGTTGTATGTCGGTATGACACGCGCCGAAGAACAATTGTTTTTGTCGTCAGCAGAAAATCGATTTGTAATCAATCGAATAATGAATTTGTCGCGAAGTCCGTTTATCGATTCAATCGAAAAAGAATTAGTCGAATTGCAAAAACGTCAAAGCAAAGCCAAAGAAGTTAAAGCAAGTCCGCAGATGAGTTTGTTTTAGTTTGCGTCTTTTGCGCAACGGAAACCTAAATCGTAATTGTAAGTATTGGGCGGATTGTAATTACGTGTGGTAACGCGCAATTCCTGATCAATAACCACCCACGAACCGCCGCGCACTACATGAAAATCGCCCCCTTTCGGACCTTTCGGATTGTCGGCAGGTGTAATACTATAAAAGCCTTCGTAATACCAGTCTGAGCACCATTCGTAAACGTTTCCCGTCATATCAAATAAACCAAGTTCGTTGGGCTTTTTCAATCCGACATTGTGTGGAACTTCATCAGAGTTTCCATCGTACCAAGCAACTTCGGTGAAATTATTTGAGCCGCTATATTTGTAATTTTTACTTTGGTTTCCGCCTTTTGCAGCATATTCCCATTCGGCTTCGGTTGGCAGACGTTTGCCCGCCCATTTTGCAAAAGCTCTTGCGCCGTACCAACTAACAGTTAATACAGGCAATTTTGCAGCTCCGGTTTTGGGTTTGTATTTTTTACCTTTATAGACAATTCCACAATCCTCATTTTCAATATCAATCCAGAGCGCATCATTTTCTGTCTGGTTGCCGTTTGCATTTAGAAATGCGCAATATTGTTCGTTTGTAACTTCGTATTTGTCCATGTAAAATGAACTGATTTTTACCGAGTGTAATGGCGCTTCGTCTTTGTCAGCTTTGTCACTGCCCATCATAAAAGTTCCGCCTTCAATTAAAACCATGTTCTTGTCTTTTTCAGCAAAAGGTGTTTGGTGCATTTCGTTAATTCGGTCAAGACAGTATTTGTCTTCGGGGTTCGAATCTAATATTTTTTTATAGTTAATATTTGCGTCTTTATAATTTCCTGACTGATAAAATTTGTCAGCTTTCTCAAGTAAATCCTGACATTTCTGACTTTTTTTTATCCACTGTGCAATGTCATTTTTTGCAGGTTTGTCTTTACTTTCGCTTGCAACCTGAAAATTAAAAACAGCACGTTTATATTGTCCCTTTTTAAAATTGGTGATCCCTGCTTGCCTGAAAGTTTCGTAATCATTCATTTGCGAAAAGGTTAATCCCGCAAAACAGCAGATAAAAATAATTGTAAGCGTTGTTTTTAAAGTCATGAACCTTTTTAATTCTTAATTTGATCTATGAAAAATTTTGCTGCAATTCGACAAAAAAATCATATTTTCGATTAAAACTATTAAGCGAAAATAAAAAGAAAAATCAACAAAACAAAGAAAATTGGTTTATTACAACAATTGAAAAAATTAATATGGCATCGACCTGAAAATAAATTAGGCTTTTTGTTTTGCAACCTACGAAGTTAAAGAATAATTGCAGCTTTTTTTTGCAATTATAAAAGACAATTGAAACTTTAAATTTTGTAGTCTAATAAAAAAAAACTACTTTCGTGTTACGAAAAATATGCTTTTAAACATTAAACGATTTTTGAAACAAAACCGAAAATTATGATTAATAAAGTTCTCATTGCCAACCGTGGCGAAATTGCAATCCGGATTATGCGCTCCTGTCGCGAACTGGGTTTAAATTCCGTTGCAGTTTTTTCCGAAGCCGACCGGAAATCTATGCACGTTCGATATGCCGACGAAGCTTATTGCATCGGACCGGCACTATCGCGCGAAAGTTATCTCAACATCGACAATATCATTGCAGCTGCTAAAAAGAGCGGCGCCGATGCGATACATCCGGGTTACGGATTTTTGTCGGAAAACGCTACGTTTGCCGAACGTTGCGCAAAAGAAGGAATCAATTTTATTGGACCGTCGCCCTATGCAATACGCACCATGGGCGACAAAATTACTGCGCGTCAAACAATGATTAAAGCCGGCGTTCCGGTAGTACCCGGCGGGACAGAAAAAATAAAGGACGAAGACGAAGCCATTGAAATTGCAAATGAAATAGGACTTCCGGTAATGATAAAAGCATCAGCCGGTGGCGGTGGTAAAGGTATGCGACTTGTGCGCAAGATGGAAGACTTTATCAATTCGTTACGAACTGCAAAGTCCGAAGCAATGGCAGCTTTTGGCGACGATTCGGTTTATATCGAAAAATATATTGACTCGCCGCATCACATCGAGTTTCAAATTCTTGCCGACAAACATGGTAATACCATTCATCTTTTCGAGCGTGAATGTTCCATTCAGCGACGTCACCAAAAAGTAATTGAAGAAACGCCGTCGCCGCTGCTGACACCAAAAGTACGTGAAGAAATGGGACGCGCAGCAGTCGCGGCAGCACAAGCCGTTGACTATTTTGGCGCTGGAACAATCGAATTTATTGCTGACGACAATCTGAATTATTATTTCCTCGAGATGAACACACGTTTGCAGGTTGAACATCCTGTAACTGAGCGTGTGGTTGGCGTTGACTTAGTAAAAGAGCAAATAAACATTGCCGACGGGAAAAAATTACCTTTCAAACAAGAAGATTTGCGTCAGAACGGTCATGCGTTGCAATGCCGTATTTACGCCGAAGACCCTGACAATAATTTTATGCCATGTCCGGGAGTAATTAAACATTTGACAGAACCAAACGGGCTTGGCGTTCGCTGCGATGGTTATGTTTACGAAGGTTACGAAATACCGATTTATTATGACCCAATGATTACAAAACTGATTGTTTGGGGAACAAATCGTAGCGAATCAATTTCGCGTATGCGGCGCGCATTATACGAATACAAAATTAATGGTGTCAAAACTTCTATCAAATTTTTGGAGCGCATTATGGATTCACCAGAATTTGTTGATGGAAATTACAATACGCATTTTATTGAGAAAAATTCTGAAATGCTTTTCCATCCAAAGGAATGTAGTCAGCAATGCGAAGATATTTCGGTGATTGCAGTCTTAATTGATTATCTCGACAAACTCGACAAACTACAACCTAAAAAAGGCACAGATCATTTGGCAAATAATTGGAAAGACTTTGGTCGTAAACGAAGTGTTTTAAGACTTTAATAATGGACAATGTATAAATTTTTAATTTTTAATTCTTAATTCTTAATTTTTAATTCTTAATTCTTAATTATAAAATGTCGCACGAAATAAAAATAGATAACCGGACAGCAAAAGTTGATATTCTGTCGCGTTCGGGCAATAAAATACTTATCGCAATTGATGACCGGAAATATGAAATCGACATCGAAAAAGTAGGAACAGGTTTGTACTCAATTTTAAACGATGGAAAATCGTATAGCGTCGAATTAATTGGTGGCGCTAACCCCAAGCATTATACTGTCAATACTTACGCAAAAACTTTTGATGTCGAAGTAATTGATGCCGAAACAAAATATTTGCAAAGTCGAGGTGGCACAAAAGACGATGATGCTGAATTGCATATCATGTCGCCAATGCCGGGAAAAATTGTTAAAGTTCCAGTCAAAGTTGGCGATGAAGTAAAGGAAGGTCAAACAATTGTTGTTGTCGAAGCAATGAAAATGCAGAGTGAATTCAAAGTAAAGAAAGATCGTATTATCAAAGAAATTTATGTGAAAGAAGGCGATACAGTTGATGCAAATCAAATACTTATCGAATTGGAATAAAAATTTATAACGAATATAATTAATGAATGTAATGTTTTTGAAAAATTAATAGTATGCAAAATATCGAAGAAAAACTTAAATTATTAGAAGAACGCAACCGCATGGCTGAAATGGGCGGAGGTCAAGAGCGTATTGATAAACAACATCGTCAGGGCAGACAGATGGCTCGCGAACGTATTCTTGATTTGCTCGATCCGGGAACATTTGTCGAAGTCGATAAATTGGTAACGCACCGCTGTACCGAATTTGGAATGGAAAAAACTAAAATCTATGGCGACGGAATGGTAATTGGTTACGGCAAAATTGACGGTCGGTTAATGTTTGTTTTTGCACAAGACTTTACGGTTTTTGGTGGAACAATGAGCCGCGCAAATGCTGATAAGGTTGTGAAAATTATGAATATGGCAATGAAAATGGGCGCTCCGGTAATTGGTTTGAATGATTCCGGTGGTGCACGTATTCAGGAAGGCGTTGAAAGTCTTGCCGGTTATGCTGATATTTTTTATCTGAACGTTATGGCATCGGGCGTTGTTCCGCAAATATCTGCAATACTTGGCGCATGTGCCGGTGGTGCAGTTTATTCGCCGGCTATGACCGATTTTATTTTGATGACACGCCAGAACAGTTACATGTTTGTTACAGGTCCGGACGTTATTAAAACTGTAACACACGAAGAAGTTACAAAAGAAGAACTTGGTGGCGCAATGACGCACAATCAGAAAAGCGGTGTCGCGCATTTTATTGCTGATGACGATCCGTCGGCAATGATGATGATACGCGAACTGATGTCGTTCCTGCCATTGAACAATATGGAAGATCCACCTGTAAAACCGTGCACCGACGACATTTACCGCGAAGACGAAAAATTGCAAACCATCGTACCGGTCGATCCCAATAAACCGTATGATATAAAAGAAATTATCAATACAATTGTCGATAATCATAATTTTTTCGAAGTACAACCGCATTACGCGCCCAATATTATTATTGGATTTGCACGGCTGGCGGGTAAGTCTGTCGGAATAGTTGCAAATCAACCTGCGTTTTTGGCTGGTGTTCTCGACATCAATTCGTCGATAAAAGGCGCACGCTTTGTACGTTTCTGCGACTGTTTCAATATTCCGATAGTTACCTTTGTTGACGTTCCGGGATTTTTACCCGGCACAAATCAAGAATACGGTGGAATTATTAAACATGGTGCAAAATTGTTGTACGCTTATTGCGAAGCCACTGTTCCGAAAATTACAGTCATTACGCGCAAGGCATACGGTGGCGCTTATGACGTGATGTCGAGCAAGCATATCGGCGCCGACATAAATTATGCGTATCCAACTGCCGAAATTGCAGTTATGGGACCCGAAGGCGCTGTCAACATTATTTATAAAGACAAGCTTTCGGAAAGTGACCGCGCCGAAGCTGTTGAAAATTACAGAAATACATTTGCAAATCCATACAAAGCTGCCGAGTTGGGTTACATCGACGATATTATTTATCCACGTCAAACCCGAACCAAATTAATTCAAGCGCTTGAACTTACGCAAAACAAAAGCAAAATCAATCCGGCAAAAAAACACGGAAATATTCCTTTGTAATTTTAAATCCTGCAAGGTTTTTAAAACTTTGCAAAAAATAGTTAGATT
>Ga0265327_10000789_pt1 | contig 48791 bp, 49 predicted proteins | sample 41621metaG_FD_202089 | JGI IMG/M metagenome (GOLD analysis project Ga0265327, IMG submission 202089) | Rhizosphere microbial communities from Carex aquatilis grown in University of Washington, Seatle, WA, United States - 4-16-21 metaG | ecosystem: Host-associated > Plants > Roots > Rhizosphere... | reverse complement strand
CCGAGCTGTTCCGCACCGCACGGCTCGACACCGTCTACAGCGCCTGGTGGTTCCTGCTGATCCTGCTCTTCCTGGTCATCAGCACCTCGCTGTGCATCGCGCGCAACACGCCGCACATCCTGAAGGACCTGCGCAACTACAAGGAAGGCATTCGTTCCCGCAGCCTGTCGGCCTTCGGCCAGCGGGCCGAGGCGGCGCTGCCCGACGCGCCCGAGGCTGCCGCCCAGCGCATCGGCCAGCTGCTCGCCACCGGCGGCTGGAAGGTCAAGCTGCAGAAGCGAGAAGGCGAGGGCGAAAGCGCCGGCTGGATGGTCGCCGCACGCGCCGGCGGCGCCCACAAGCTGGGCTACATCGCCGCCCACGGCGCGATCGTGCTGGTCTGCATCGGCGGCCTGCTCGACGGCGACCTGGTGGTGCGCGCCCAGACCTGGTTCAACGGCAAGAGCGTCTACACCGGCGGCGGCCTGATCGCCGACGTGGCGCCCGAGCATCGGCTGTCGCCCGGCAACCCGACCTTCCGCGGCAACATCCTGGTGCCCGAGGGCAGCCAGTCGAGCGTCGCCATCCTGAACCAGGCCGACGGCGTGCTGCTGCAGGACCTGCCCTTCTCGATCGAGCTGAAGAAGTTCGTTGTCGACTATTACTCGACCGGCATGCCCAAGCTCTTCGCCAGCGAGGTGGTGCTGCACGATCGCGAGACCGGCCAGAGCATCCCGGAGCGCATCGAGGTCAACCATCCGGCCAGCTACAAGGGCGTCGAGATCTACCAGTCGAGCTTCGACGACGGGGGCTCGACCGTGAAGCTCAAGGCGGTGCCGATGGCTGCCGCCGCCAAGCCCTTCGAGATCGAGGGCACGATCGGCGGCACGCCGGCCGACATCACCAACGGCTCCGACCGCCTGTCGCTCGAACTGGTCGCGCTGCGGGTCATCAACGTCGAGAACTTCGGCGATTCGGGCGGCCAGATGACCAGCGGCGCCGACGTGCGCAAGGTCGACCTGCGCCACGAGCTGGAATCGCGCATGGGCGCCGCCAACAAGCCCAACCAGCCGAAGACGCTGCGCAACATCGGCCCGAGCGTCGGCTACAAGCTGCGCGACGCCGCCGGCCAGGCCCGCGAATACCAGAACTACATGGTGCCGGTCGATACCGGCGACGGCCAGCCGGTGTTCCTGCTCGGCGTGCGCGACCGGCCGGAAGACCCGTTCCGCTACCTACGCGTGCCGGCCGACGACCAGGGCTCGATGGACGGCTTCGTGCGCATGCGCGCGGCGCTGGCCGACCCGGCCCTGCGCAGCAAGGCGGTCGAACGCTACATCGCCCGCAGCACCGATCCGAAGCGACCCGAGCTGGGGCGCCAGCTGGGCAGTTCGGCCGAGCGCGCGCTGGCGCTTTTCGCCGGCGCCGAACGGGCCAGGCCCGATGCCGCCACCACCGGCGGCTGGCAGGCGATCGCCGAGTTCATGGAGGCCAACGTGCCGAAGGAGGAGCGCGAGCGCGCTGCCTCGGTGCTGGTGCGCATCCTCAACGAAGTGCTGTTCGAGGTGCTCAACCTGAGCCGCGAGAAGGCCGGGCTGGCCGACCTGCCGGCCGACGACAAGACCCAGGCCTACCTGACCCAGGCCGTCCTGGCGATCAGCGACGCGCATTTCTACCCGGCGCCGGTGGCGCTCATGATGACCGACTTCAAGCAGGTCCAGGCCAGCGTCTTCCAGGTGGCGCGCGCCCCTGGCAAGAAGATCGTCTACCTGGGCTGCCTGTTGCTGATCATCGGCATTTTTGCGATGCTTTACGTCCGCGAGCGCAGGGTCTGGATCTGGCTGACCGGCCGCGGCGGCGCGACCGAAGCATCGGGCAGCTCCGCCACCATGGCCTTCTCGGTCAATCGCAAGACCATCGACAGCGACCGCGAATTCGAGCATCTGAAGCTGCGGCTGCTCGACATCAGGAAAGATCCCGCCATATGACGACCACCACGCTCACGCTCAACGACAGCTGGCTCTCGCGCCGCAACACCTTCGACTGGGTGTTCGCGGCGCTGGTGGTGGCCGGCGGCCTCTATGCCTTCTCGCGCTACGGCGCCTCGATGGACTACTACGAGAAGCCGATCCTGCTCGCGGCGATGGCGGCCGGCATCGGCCTCGGCTGGTTCTGGCGGCCGCTGCGCGTGCTGGCGATCGTGGTGGCCTGCGCCGCGCTGCTGGCGGTGAGCTCCTACCAGGGCGACCTGGCGCGCGCCGACAGCGTCTTCTGGCTCAAGTACTTCCTGTCCAGCCAGTCGGCCATCCTCTGGATGAGCGTGCTCTTCTTCATGAGCACCATCTTCTATTGGATCGGCTTCTTCGGCGGCCGCCAGGGCGACGCGATGGACCTGATCGGCTCGCGCCTGGCATGGGCCGCGATCACCATGGCGCTGATCGGCACCATGGTGCGCTGGCACGAGAGCCACCTGCTGGGCCCGGACATCGGCCACATCCCGGTGAGCAACCTCTACGAGGTCTTCGTGCTCTTCAGCTGGCTGACGGCCGCCTTCTACCTCTACTTCGAAGCGCGCTACCGCACCCGCTCGCTGGGTGCCTTCGTGATGCTGGTGGTGAGCGCTGCGGTCGGCTTCCTGCTCTGGTACACGCTCGTGCGCGATGCGCAGGAGATCCAGCCGCTGGTGCCGGCCCTGCAGAGCTGGTGGATGAAGCTGCACGTGCCGGCCAACTTCATCGGCTACGGCACCTTCTCGCTGGCCGCGATGGTGGCCTTCGCCTACCTCATCAAGGAACAGGCGCAGGAATCGCGCTGGTACAAGCTGACGCCGATCTGGCTGCTCGGGGTGGCGCTGTGCTTCGTGCCGGTGGCCTTCCGCCAGCGCGCGCAGGAGGCGGGCGGCAGCTACTGGGTCGGCTATGCGCTGATCGCGTCGCTGATCGCCGGCGGCATCCTGCTCGGGCGCAAGCGCATCGCGGCCCGGCTGCCGGGCAACGAGGTGCTGGACGACATGATGTACAAGTCGATCACCGTCGGCTTCGCCTTCTTCACCATCGCCACGGTGCTCGGCGCCCTGTGGGCGGCCGACGCCTGGGGCGGCTACTGGAGCTGGGACCCGAAGGAGACCTGGGCGCTGATCGTCTGGCTCAACTATGCGGCCTGGCTGCACATGCGGCTGGTCAAGGGCCTGCGCGGCACAGTGGCGGCCTGGTGGGCTCTGGGCGGGCTGGCCGTGACCACCTTCGCCTTCCTCGGCGTCAACATGTTCCTGAGCGGGCTGCACAGTTACGGAACCTTGTAGCCGCGGCGCGCATCACAGGCGAAAGGCACTTATCCCCATGTCAAAGAATTCCCTTCGCAGCGGCTTCCATCACCCCCTTCCGAGCGAGATCACGCCGCGTGCCGTCTACGAAGGCCGGCGCGACATGCTCAGGTTGCTGGCCACCGGCGCGATGGGCGCCTGGGCGGTCACCGACGCGGCGGCCCAGACCCCTGCACCCGGCAAGCTGGCGCCGCTGCCCGGCATGAAGTCCACGGTCGCAGGCGCCCAGACCACCGAGAAGCTGAGCGACTACAAGGACGTCACCACCTACAACAACTACTACGAGTTCGGCACCGACAAGGCCGACCCCGCCAAGAACGCCGGCACCCTCAAGACCCGGCCCTGGACCGTCGCGGTCGAGGGCCTGGTCAACAAGCCGGGCAAGTTCGCCATCGAGGACCTGCTCAAGCTGAGCCCCCAGGAAGAACGCATCTACCGGCTGCGCTGCGTCGAGGGTTGGTCGATGGTGATCCCCTGGGTCGGTTATTCGCTGGCCGAGCTGATCAAGAAGGTCGAGCCGCAGGGCAATGCCAAGTACGTCGAGTTCATCACCCTGGATGATCCCAAGACCATGCCCTTCGTCGGCTCGAACGTGCTCGACTGGCCCTACGCCGAAGGCCTGCGCATGGACGAGGCGATGCATCCGCTCACCCTGCTGGCCTTCGGCATGTACGGCGAGGTGCTGCCCAACCAGAACGGCGCGCCGGTGCGCATCGTCGTGCCCTGGAAATACGGCTTCAAGAGCGCCAAGTCGATCGTCAAGATCCGCTTCGTCGAGAAAGAGCCCGGCACCGCCTGGAACAAGGCGGCGGCCAACGAATACGGCTTCTACAGCAACGTCAATCCGAACGTCGACCACCCGCGCTGGAGCCAGGCGACCGAGCGCCGCATCGGCGACGGCGGCGGCCTCTTCGCCAAGCGCAGCAAGACCCTGATGTTCAACGGCTACGAGGCCCAGGTCGGGCAGCTGTATGCCGGCATGGACCTGAAGAAGTTCTACTGAGCCGCAGGCCGTGAGCAAGCTGCTCATGCACCCGGCCGCCAAGCCGCTGGTGTTCCTGGTGTGCCTGCTGCCATTCGCGCGGCTCTTCTACGGCGCCTTCACAGATGGCCTGGGCGCCAACCCCGCCGAGTTCCTGATCCGCGCGACCGGCGACTGGACGCTGCGCTTCATCTGCATCGTGCTCGCGGTGACGCCGCTGCGCATCATCACCAAGGCCAACGCGCTGGCGCGCTATCGGCGGATGCTCGGCCTCTTCGCCTACTTCTACGTGCTGCTGCACCTCTTGAGCTACAGCTGGTTCGACATGGGCTTCGACTTCGGCGACATCGCCAAGGACATCGCCAAGCGTCCGTTCATCCTGGTCGGCTTCTCGGCCTTCGTGCTGCTCACGCCGCTGGCGGCGACCTCCTTCAATCGCGCGATCCGGGCGATGGGTGCCAGGCGCTGGCAACTGCTGCACAAGCTGATCTACCTGATCGCGGGGCTGGGCCTGCTGCACTTCTTCTGGATGCGCGCCGGCAAGAACAACTTCAACGAGGTCTTCGTCTACGCGGCGATCATCGCGCTGCTGCTGGGCTGGCGGGTCTGGAACTACCTGCGCGGCCGCCAGCGCAGGCCGGCGGCTGTCGCGGCGCCGGGGCGGGCGCGGGGCTGACCGGGCCCGCTGCTGCGGCAACGGCGTCGCAAGCGCCGTGCCGCGACCGGCGTTTCAGCCTTTCGGAAGCTCGTTGCGCAGCTGGTCCTCGATCGACTCCCGGCGCCGGATCAAGGTGGCCTTGTTGCCGCTGACCAGCAGCTCGGCGGCACGCGGACGGCTGTTGTAGTTGCTGGCCATGGCCATGCAATAGGCGCCCGCCGACAGCACCGCCAGCAGGTCGCCGGCTGCCACCTGCAGCTTGCGATCGTGGCCGATCCAGTCGCCGCTCTCGCAGACCGGGCCCACCACCTCGTAGACCTCTTCCGGCGCAGTGCCGTCGTCCTGCACCGGCACGATCGCATGGAATGCCTGGTACATGGCGGGGCGCGGCAGATCGTTCATCGCAGCATCGACGATGCAGAAATTCTTCTCTTCGCCGTGCTTGAGATAGAGCGCCTCGGTGACGCAGGCGCCGGCATTGCCGACCAGCGAGCGGCCGGGCTCGACCAGCAGGCGGCGCCGGCCGAAGCCGCGCGCATCCAGGCGCGCCAGCAGCTGGCGCCACAGCGCATCGGCCGCCGGCGGCGTGTCGCCGTTGTAGTCGATGCCCAGGCCGCCGCCGAAGTCCAGATGCTTCAGCGCGATGCCGGCGCGCTCGATCGCCTCGACCAGGTCGAGCATGCGTTCCAGCGCCTCGAGGTAGGGCGCGGCTTCGGTGATCTGCGAGCCGATGTGGCAATCGATGCCGACGACCTCGAGGCCGGCGAGCGATGCGGCGTGCCGATACACCTCGACCGCGCGGTCGTGCGCGATGCCGAACTTGTTGCCCTTCAGTCCGGTCGAGATGTAGGGATGCGTCTTCGGATCGACATTGGGATTGATGCGCACGCTGATCGGCGCGCGCTGGCCGGCTTCGAGGGCGACCGCGTTCAGCACGTCGATCTCGGCCTCGCTCTCGACGTTGAAGCAGCCGATGCCGGCCGCCAGCGCCTGACGCATCTCGGCGCGGGTCTTGCCGACGCCGGAGAAGATGATCTTCGCCGGCTCGGCGCCAACCGCCAGCACCCGCGCCAGCTCGCCGCCGGAGACGATGTCGAAGCCGCAACCGGCCTCGGCGAAGACCCGCAGCACGCCGAGCGAGGAATTGGCCTTGATGGCATAGCAGACCAGCGCATCGCGGCCCTCGAAGCCTCGCTCGTAGGCGGCCAGGGCATCGAGCATCCACTGCTTCGAATAGACGAAGAGCGGCGTGCCGTGTTCGGCGGCCAGCGCCGAGAGCGAGAGCCCCTCGACGTGCAGCGAGCCGTTGCGGCGCGCGAAATGGGGATGGCCGGGGAGGGTGGAACTCACTTGGCAGCTCCGGCGGGTGCGCTGCTGGCGGCGGCCGGTGCGGTCGCGGCTGTCGAGGCAGCCGGTACCGCGCCGGTGCCCGACGGTGCCGATGCCGCAGCGGCGGGCTTGGGCGCTACGCCGGGAAGCATCAGCTCGGGCAGCGTCGCCCGGCCCTTGGCAGCAGGATCGGTGGGCAGGAACAGGGGGCCGCGCTGGCCGCAGGCACTCAGGCCGACCCCAATGAGCGCGAGGCCGGAGGCGCTCACTAGAATTTGGCGGACATTCAACATCCGCGAAATTGTACGTTTCGGCCAACGCTTGCCCTGCGCTGGCAGGCGCGTCGAAGCCCCTCCCTGCGTTCCCATGGCCCTGATCCCGAAGCTTTTCCACCAGACCAACTCGCAGGCCGAACTGCCCGCGCAAGTGGCCGAGCACATCGGGAACCTGCGGCTGCGCAACCCGGGCTGGAAATACACCTTCTACGACGAGAAGGAGCGCCATGCCTTCATTCGCGACCACTACGACGCGCGGATGCTGAAGGCCTACGAGCGGATCAACCCGCTCTATCGCGCGGCGCGGGCGGATTTCTTCAGGTACCTGCTGGTGTTCCGGCTCGGCGGCATCTACCTCGACATCAAGAGCGGCGCGAGCCGCAGCTTCGACGACATCGTCGGCAACCATGCCTACCTGCTGTCCCACTGGAACAACGGCCCGGGCGGCACCCACCCGGGCTGGGGCATGCATTTCAAGAATTTCCCGAACGGCGAATTCCAGCAATGGCACCTGGCCTCGGTGCCGGGCCATGTCTTCCTGAAGGCGGTGATCGAGCGGGTGCTGCACAACATCGAGCACTACAGCGCCGATGCCTTCGGCGTCGGCTTCGAGGGCGTGGTGAGCACCACCGGGCCGATCCCCTACACGCTGGCCATCGGGCCCCTGCTGGCCAGCGGCAACTACCATCTGGCCCGGACCAACCATCAGCTGGGCCTGCTCTTCAATCCGCTGGGCGTCGAATACCGCAAGCTGATGTACGGCGACAAGAACCCCCACTATTCCGACCTGAGCGAGCCCGTGGTGCTCTGACCCGGGCCGATCAACATCCGAAGCCAATGACCGACCCCGAATACATGGACCGCGCCGAGGCCGCGCTTGCCGCGATCGAACGCAGCTGCGACCGCATCAACGACGAGAGCGACGTCGACCTGGACAACCAGCGCGTCGGCGGGATGATCACCATCAGCTTCGGCAACGGCAGCCAGCTGATCGTGAACCTGCAGAAGCCGCTGCACGAGATCTGGCTGGCCGCGCGCTCGGGCGGCTACCACTATCGTCACGACGGCCAGGCCTGGGTCGACACCAAGACCGGCGAGGAATTCTTCGGCAATCTCTCGCGCGAGGCCAGCCTGCAGGCCGGCCAGCCGCTCGCCTTCTCTGTCGGCTGACGCAAGCGCCCGCAGGCGCGATGTTCAGTTCCTGAACAGGTCGAGGATCTTGTTGCGCTCCTCGGGCGGCGGCGCTGCGCCGATGGGCGCGCCCGAGATCGCTTCCACCGGCTGCGTCGCGGTCGTGTCGACACCCAGGCTGGCCACGCCGCGTCCCGGCGCGTAGTCGTCGAAGTACCACTCGCCGCCGACGTTGACCACGCCCGGCGGCGCCGGCACTTCGGCCACCGGCACGCCCTTGATGGCGGTCTCCATGAAGCTGACCCAGATCGGCAGGGCCAGGCCGCCGCCGGTCTCTCGATCGCCCAGCTTGCGCGGCGTGTCGTAGCCGATCCAGGCGATCGCGGTCATGCTGGGCTGGAAGCCGGCGAACCAGGCGTCGAGCGAGTCGTTGGTGGTGCCGGTCTTGCCGTAGATGTCGGGCCGCTTGAGCATCGCCTGCGCCTTGGCCGCTGTACCGGCCTTGGCCACCGACTGCAAGAGGCTGGCGATGATGAAGGCATTGCGCTGCGGGATCGCGCGCAGGGTCTCGTTGAGCATCGGCGGCTGCCGGTCGACCAGCACCTTGTCCTTGTGGTCGGTGACCCGGGTCACCAGGTAGGGGTTGACGCGATAGCCGCCGTTGGCGAAGACCGAATAGCCGGTCGCCATCTGCAGCGGCGTCACCGCGCCGGCGCCGAGCGCCATCGGCAGGTAGGCCGGATGGCGTTCGCGGTCGAAGCCGAAGTTGGTGATCCAGTCCTGCGCGTAGTGGGTGCCGATCGACTGCAGGATCCGGATCGACACCATGTTCTTCGACTTCATCAGCGCGGTGCGCATCGTCATCGGGCCGTCGAAGGTGCCTTCGTAGTTCTTCGGCTCCCAGGGCTGTCCGCCGGTGGTGGCTGCATCGAAGAAGAGCGGCGCGTCGTTGATGATGGTGCTGGGCGTGAAGCCCTTCTCGAGCGCGGCCGAGTAGATGAAGGGCTTGAAGCTCGATCCCGGCTGGCGCCAGGCCTGCGTCACGTGGTTGAACTTGTTCTTGTCGAAGTCGAAGCCGCCGACCATCGCCTTGACCGCGCCGTCGCGCGGATCCATCGCCACGAAGGCGCCTTCGACCTCGGGCAGCTGGGTGATCTCCCAGGCGCCCTTGGCATTGCGGATCGCCCGGATCACCGCACCGCGACGGATCCGGATGTTGGGGGCGGCCTTGTCCGAGAGACCGGACTGGGCGGCCTTCAGGCCCTCTCCGCTGATCGACACCTGATCGCCGTTGGCGCGTACGGCCTTGATCTCCTTGGCGCTCGCCGAAAGCACCACCGCGGCGATCAGGTCGCCGTTGTCGGGATGGTCGGACAGCGCGTCGTCCACGGCTTCGTCGAGTTCCTTGGGGTCGGCCGGCAGGTCGACGAACTTCTCAGGTCCGCGATAGATCTGCCGCTTCTCGTAGTCCATGATGCCGCGGCGCAGCGCCTGGTAGGCGGCCGCCTGGTCGGCCGCGACCAGGGTGGTGTAGACCTTGAGGCCGCGCGTATAGGTACTGTCGCCGTACTGCGCGAACATCAGCTGGCGCACCGTCTCGGCGACGTACTCCGCATGCAGTCGGGTCGGGTCCGCGGCATCGCGCAGGTGCAGTTCTTCCTTGCGCGCCGCGTCGGCCTGCTCGGCGGTGATGAAGCCGGCTTCCTGCATGCGGTCGATCACGTAGATCTGGCGTCCGCGCGCCCGGGTCGGGTTGTTGATCGGGTTGTTCGCGCCCGGCGCCTTGGGCAGCCCGGCCAGCATCGCCGCCTGCGCGATGGTGATGTCCGACAGCGGCTTGCCGAAGTAGGCTTCGGAGGCGGCGGCGAAACCATAGGCCCGGTTGCCGAGGTAGATCTGGTTCAGGTAGATCTCGAAGATCTGGTCCTTGGTCAGCAGGTGCTCCAGCTTGAAGGTCAGCAGCACCTCGTAGATCTTGCGGGTCAAGGTCTTCTCGGAACTGAGGTAGACATTGCGCGCCACCTGCATGGTGATGGTCGAGGCGCCCTGGCTCTTCGCCTTGTTGATGTTCGCCAGGCCGGCGCGCAGCATGCCCTTGAAGTCGACGCCGCCGTGATCGTAGAAGCGCGCATCCTCTGCCGCGAGCACCGCGTCCTTCATGACCTTGGGGATGGTCGCGATCGGCGTGAGGTTGCGCCGCTCCTCGCCGAATTCGCCGATCAGGATGCCTTCGGACGAGAAGACCCGCAGCGGCAGCTTGGGCCGGTAGTCGGCCAGTTCGGTGATGTCGGGCAGGTTCGGGTAGGCGACCGCGAGCGCCACCGCGATCACGCAGGCCACCGCCACGGCACCGGCGACCACGATCCCGAGGAGCCACAGCACGATGCGCAGCAACCATGTCAGCCAAGTCACGCGCTTGGCCTTGGGCGGCTTTGGAGGAGGAGCCTTGTCGGAAGCTTTGGATCGGGAAATTTCGGGCATTGAGGCTCTAGAAGTCAGCGCACATTATAAAAACCCGGGCCCATCGGACCCCGCGGAAGTCGATGCCTCGTAGCAGTTAGGACCCAAGTACTCCTATTTGTGACGTAAGTTGCAGAACGGAACTGTTACGTGGAATTTTGACAACGATTGGCAACGGACTGGGCTTGCGATGCTTGGTTGGCCTTGTGCCTTACTGCTAGCATGCAACCACACGCAAATATTTCCAATCGTTACAAACGGGTGGGATCGAAATTGACTTCTCTGGGATCGTTGTTTCGCCGTCAGCCGGGGCCCCTGCTCGGTCTGGACGTTAGTTCGTCCAGCGTCAAGCTGGTCGAGCTGGGCCGTGACGCCGGCGGCAAGCTGGTCCTGGAGCGCTGCGCGATCGAGCCGCTCGAGCGCGGCTGGATCACCGACGGCAATGTCGAGAAATTCGACGAGGTCGCCGAGGCGGTGCGCCGCGTCGTGCGCAAGAGCGGCACCCGCACCAAGAACGTGGCGCTGGCGCTGCCACCCTCGGCCGTGATCACCAAGAAGATCGTCCTGCCCGGTGGCATGAGCGAGCAGGAGCTGGAGATCCAGGTCGAGTCCGAAGCCAACCAGTACATCCCTTTCTCGCTCGATGAAGTGAGCCTGGACTTCTGCGTCATCGGCAATTCGTCGAGTTCATCCGGCGACGTCGAAGTGCTGATTGCCGCCTCGCGCAAGGAGAAGGTCCAGGACCGCCAGGGCCTGGCCGAGGCCTCCGGCCTGCGGGCCGTGATCCTGGACGTCGAATCGTATGCCTCGCGCCTTGCGACCTCGCGCCTCATCGAGCAGCTGCCGGGGCAGGGGCGCGACGCGGTCGTGGCCCTGTTCGAAGTCGGCGCCTTCACCACCAGCATGCAGGTGCTGCGCAATCAGGAAGTGCTCTACGACCGCGACCAGGCCTTCGGCGGCGCGCAGCTCACCCAGCTGATCGTGCGCCAGTACGGCTTCTCGGCCGAGGAGGCCGAAGCCAAGAAGCGCAGCGGCGACCTGCCCGACGACTACGGCGCGGGCGTGCTCAAGCCCTTCGTTGCCAGCATCGCGCAGGAAATCGCACGAGCGCTCCAGTTCTTCTTCACCAGCACCCCGCACAACCGGGTCGACTACGTGCTGCTGGCCGGCGGATCGGCCTCGCTGCCCGGCCTCACCGGCGCGGTGACCCGGCAGACCTCCTTCGCCTGCTCGCTGGTGAATCCCTTCGACGGCATGGAGATCGGCAGCGGCATCCGCGAGAAGAAGGTCCGCCGCGAGGCGCCGTCCTACCTCACCTCCTGCGGTCTCGCGATGCGGAGGTTCCTGCAGTGATCCTGATCAACCTGCTCCCGCACCGGGAGGCCGCGCGCAAGCGCCGTCGCGAGACCTTCTACGCCACCCTCGGCCTGGCCGCGGTGCTCGGCGTGATTCTTTCCGGCGTGGTCTTTCTCTGGCTCGAATCGCAGATCTCGACCCAGCAGGCCAAGAACACCCTGCTGAAGACCGAGATCGGCAAGCTGGAAACCCAGATCAAGGAGATCTCGACCCTGCAGTCCGAGATCGCGGCGCTGCGTGCGCGCCAGCAGGCGGTCGAGGACCTGCAGGGCGACCGCAACCTGCCGGTGCACCTGATGAACGAGCTGGTGCGGCAACTGCCCGACGGCGTCTACCTGACCAGCATGAAGCAGGACAACCAGACCGTGACGCTGCAGGGCATGGCCCAGTCGAACGAACGTGTGTCGGAGCTGCTGCGCAATCTCGGCAACAACAGCCCGTGGCTGGTCAAGCCGCAGCTGATCGAGATCACCTCCGGCTCGGTCAGCCTGAGCCCGCGCGACCAGCGCCGGGTGGCGGTGTTCAAGATGAGCATCGGCCTCAAGCGGCCGACCGACGCCCAGAAACCGGCCGCCGGCGCGCCGGGTGCAGCGGCCGCGGCAGCCGCCAAGAAGGGCTAAGGCTTCGACATGGCAAAAAAACGCCCCTCCCAGAAGATCGATCCGGTGCTCGCGCTGCGCCGGCTCGGCCAGCAATTCCAGGGCCTGAACCCCAACGACCCGTCGATCTGGCCGCCGGTGCCGCGCTATGTCCTGTGCGTCGGCGTCACCGTGATCGTCCTGGTCGCGCTGTGGTTCGTCTGGCTCACCAATTCGAACGACCAGCTGGTGGCCGAGCAGACCAAGGAAGTCGCGCTGCGCCAGGACTACATCAAGAAGGTCGGCCAGGCCGCCAACCTCGAACTGCTCAAGAAGCAGCGCGAGCAGGTCCAGCAATACGTCACGCTGCTCGAGAAGCAGCTGCCCAGCAAGGCCGAGATGGATGCGCTGCTGTCCGACATCAACCAGGCGGGCCTGGGCCGCAGCCTCCAGTTCGAGCTGTTCCGACCGGGCCAGGTCTCGGTGAAGGACTACTACGCCGAACTGCCGATCGCGCTGCGCGTCACCGGTCGGTACCACGACATGGGCGCCTTCGCATCCGACGTCGCCAACCTCTCGCGCATCGTGACGCTCAACAACCTGGCGATCACGCCGGCCAAGGACGGCAACCTGGTCATGGATGCCACCGCGCGCACCTATCGCTATCTCGACGAGGACGAGCAGGCAGCCCAGAAGCGCGCCGCCGCACCGGGGGCGAAGAAGAAATGAGCACCTTCCGTTTTCTGCTGGTCGGCCTGGCCGTGCTCGGCCTGAGCGGCTGCTTCGGTTCTGAGCAGGAGGACCTGCAGCGCTGGATGGCCGAGCAGCGGGCCCAGGTCAAGCCGACCGTGCCGCCGATCTCCGAGCCGAAGAAGTTCACGCCGCAGGCCTATACCGAAGGCTCCTCCTTCGACCCCTTCGACATGCAGAAGCTGACGCAGGCACTGCGTCGCGACTCGGCTCAGCCCAGCACCTCGGCGCTGATCGCGCCCGAATTGGCGCGGCGCAAGGAAGCGCTGGAAGCTTTCCCGCTCGACTCGATGACGATGGTCGGCAGCCTGGACCGCAATGGCCAGCCGGTCGCGCTGATCAGCGTCGACAAGCTGCTCTATCAGGTGCGGGTGGGCAACCACCTGGGGCTCAACTACGGGCTCATCACCCGCATCAGTGAAACCGAACTCGGCTTGCGTGAAATCGTGCAGGACGCCGCCGGTGAATGGATCGAACGCGTGGCGACGCTGCAGTTGCAAGAGAGGAAGAAATGAAACTAGAGAAACCGAAGCTCGCGCACTGGCTGCGCGTCGCGGGTGCGGCCATCGTCGCATTCAGTGCCGCCGCCGTGGTCCATGCGCAGAATGCGATCGAATCGGTCACCGCCTCCACGCAATCGGGCAGCGAGGTCATCCGCATCGACTTCACTCAGCCCCTGACTGCGACCCCGACCGGCTTCGCGATCCAGTCGCCGGCGCGTGTGGCGCTCGACTTCCCAGGAATCACCAACGCCATCGGCCGTTCGGCGATCGACGTCAACCAGGGCAACGTGCGTTCGGTCAACGTGGTGCAGGCCGGCGACCGCACTCGCCTGGTGCTGAACCTCAAGCAGGCAACCGCATACAAGACCGAGATCCAGGGCAAGTCGCTGCTGGTCGCGCTGGAACCGGTCGCCGGGCAGGCGCTGGTCCAGTCGATGCAGACCAGCTTCGCGGAAGACCGCAGCCGCGACACGCAGCCGATCCGCGACGTGGACTTCCGCCTCGGCTCGGACAACACCGGCCGCGTGATCGTCGATCTCGCCAACAATCAGGTCGGCGTGGACATTCGCCAGCAAGGCAAGAACCTCGTCGTCGAATTCACCAAGTCGACGCTGCCGGAAGGCTTGCGCCGCCGCCTCGACGTGTCAGACTTCGGCACACCGGTGCAGGTCGTGACCACGCAGCAGGTCGGCGACCGGGTGCGCATGGTGATCGAACCCAAGGGCGATTGGGAGCACAGTGCCTACCAGAGCGAGAACCAGTTCGTGGTCGAGGTGCGCCCGCGCAAGATCGATCCGACCAAGCTCACGCAGGGCGTCGGCTACAACGGCGAGAAGCTCTCGCTGAACTTCCAGAACATCGAAGTGCGCTCGCTGCTGCAGGTGATCGCCGACTTCACCAACTTCAACATCGTGACCTCGGACTCGGTGACCGGCTCGCTCACCCTGCGCCTGAAGGACGTGCCTTGGGACCAGGCGCTGGACATCATCCTGCAGGCCAAGAACCTCGGCATGCGCAAGAACGGCAGCGTGCTGTGGATCGCGCCGAAGGATGAGATCAACGCCAAGGAGAAGCAGGAGTTCGAGGCCCAGGCCGCGATCCAGAACCTGGAGCCGCTGCGCACCCAGGCCTTCCAGCTGAACTACTCGAAGGCGGCGGTGATCGCCACCGGCCTGACCGGTCTGGGTTCTGGTGGTTCCGGCGGCGGCGCCGGCACCCAGTCGCGCATCCTGAGCCCACGCGGCAGCGTGATCGCCGAAGTGCGGACCAACCAGCTATTCGTCTCGGATATCCCGTCGCGCCTGCAGCAGGTCGCCGAGCTGATCGCCAAGCTGGACATCCCGGTGCGCCAGGTGCTGATCGAGGCGCGCATCGTCGAGGCCTCTGACACCTTCGGCAAGTCGCTCGGCGTGCGTCTGGGCGGCGGTGCGCTCAACCACAACAACGCGCTGGGCCCGACGACTTTCGTGCCGGGCACCGCGACGACGAACCCCAACCTGATCTCGATCCCGACGGCCAGCAATTTCGTCAACCTGCCGTCGACCGGCGTGTCGGGCAACGGCAATGCGCCGGGCACCTTCGCGATCTCGCTGTTCAATTCGAGCCTGTCGCGCATCCTGAACCTCGAGATCTCGGCCCTGGAAGCCGACGGCAAGGGCAAGGTGGTGTCCAGCCCGCGCGTCGTGACGGCCGACCAGACCAAGGCCTTGATCGAGCAGGGTACCGAACTGCCCTACCAGGTCGCGACCTCCAGCGGTGCCACCTCGATCGCCTTCCGCAAGGCCAACCTGAAGCTCGAGGTGACGCCGCAGATCACGCCCGAGGGCAACATCATCCTGACGCTCGACGTGGCCAAGGACACGGTGGGCATCGCCACCACCGCCGGCTTCGCGATCAACACCAAGCACGTGCAGACCGAGGTGCTGGTGGAGAACGGCGGCACGGTGGTCATCGGTGGTATCTTCGAGCTCACCGAACAAACAGATGAGTCGCGCATCCCGGTACTCGGTGAAGTGCCTTATCTCGGGGCGCTGTTCCGGACGCGAGACAAATCTGTAACCAAGACCGAAATGCTCGTCTTTATCACCCCGAAGATGATTACCGACCGCAACGCCGCACGCTGAGGCGTGTGGCGTTCGTAGCACCGCAGTGGCGGTCGCACTCGTCGGCTTGCCCGGCGCCGGAAAATCCGCGATTGGCCGGCGCCTCGCACAGCGCCTTCAACTTCCCTTCGTCGACAGCGATCATGTGATCGAGGACCGGATCGGCTGCTCGATCCGGGACTACTTCGAGCGCGTCGGCGAAGCCGGCTTTCGCGACATCGAGCAGTCGGTGATCGCCGAGCTGGCGGCCGGCGACCACGGCGTCGTCGCCACCGGCGGCGGTTGCGTGCTGCGCGAGGCCAATCGCCGGGCGCTGCACGACAACTGCCATGTGCTGTACCTGCGCTCGGCGCCGGAGGACCTGTTCCGGCGCCTGCGCCATGACGTGAAGCGGCCGCTTCTGCAGGTGGCCGATCCGCTCGGCCGGCTGCGCGACCTCTATGCCGCGCGCGACCCGCTCTACCGCGAGACGGCGCACGACCTGATCGAGACGGGCCGCCCCTCGGTGGCGATCCTGGTCAACATGATCGTCATGCAGCTCGAACTGGCGGGCGTCGTCCCGCCGTCCGGGCCGGAGCAGCCGGTGCCGCCGGAACCGCCGGCGTCCTGAACGGGCCAGCCTCTAAACTCGGGGGATGCGATTGCCCGCCCCATCCGAACGTGTAGACATCCATCTCGGCGAGCGCAGCTATCCGATCCTGATCGGCGGCGGACTGCTCGGCGACAGCCGCAGCTTCGACGGGCTGCCGGCCGCCTCGCAGGCGCTGATCGTCAGCAACACCACGGTCGCGCCGCTCTATGCCGAGGCATTGCGTGCGTCGCTGGCCGGGCATCACCGCAGCGTCCATGTGCTGGAGCTGCCCGACGGCGAAGCGCACAAGGACTGGCAGACCCTCAACCTGATCTTCGACGCGCTGCTCGGCCACGGCAGCGATCGCAAGACGGTGCTGTATGCGCTCGGCGGCGGCGTCGTCGGCGACATGACCGGTTTCGCGGCCGCCAGCTACATGCGCGGCGTGCCTTTCGTGCAGGTGCCGACCACGCTGCTGGCCCAGGTCGATTCGTCGGTCGGCGGCAAGACGGCGATCAACCATCCGCTGGGCAAGAACATGATCGGCGCGTTCTACCAGCCGCGGCGCGTGCTCTGCGACCTCGACACCCTGGTCACCCTGCCGCCGCGCGAATTGAGCGCCGGCCTGGCCGAGGTCATCAAGTACGGCCCGATCCACGACATGGACTTCCTCGACTGGATCGAGGCCCACATCGATGCATTGATCGCGCGCGACCCGCAAGCGCTCGCCCATGCGGTGCGGCGCAGCTGCGAGATCAAGGCCGAGGTGGTGGGCCAGGACGAGCGCGAGACCGGCCTGCGCGCCATCCTCAACTTCGGCCATACCTTCGGCCATGCGATCGAATCGGGCCTCGGCTATGGCGAGTGGCTGCACGGCGAAGCGGTCGGCTGCGGCATGGTGATGGCCGCGCAGCTGTCGCAAAGGCTGGGCGGCATCGACGCGGCCTTCGTCCGACGTCTCACCGCACTGATCGGCCGTGCCGGCCTGCCGGTGGTCGCGCCGGCGCTGGGCGCGGAGCGCTACCTTGAATTGATGCGCGTCGACAAGAAGGCCGAGGCCGGCGAGATCCGCTTCGTCGTGATCGACCGGCCCGGGTCGGCCTCGGTGCGCGCCGCGCCCGACGCGATGGTGCGCGAGGTGATTGCGCAATGCTGCGCGTCCTGATGGGGCTGGGAGGCTGCTCGACCAGCCCGCTGGCGCGTACCCGAGGCAACCTGTCGTGACTCTCGCCCGCCATGCCAGCGATCCGGCGCGATCGCGCGGCCGCCGTCATCCGGAGGAGCCGGCGCCGACCCGCGACGATTTCCAGCGCGACCGCGACCGGATCGTGCATTCCACGGCCTTCAGGCGCCTGGTCTACAAGACGCAGGTCTTCCTCAACCACGAGGGCGACCTGTTTCGCACCCGGCTCACGCATTCGCTGGAGGTCGCGCAACTGGGGCGCTCGATCGCCCGCGCGTTGGGCCTCAATGAAGACCTGGTCGAGGCGATCGCGCTGGCCCACGATCTCGGCCACACGCCCTTCGGCCATGCCGGGCAGGACGCGCTCGATGCCTGCATGCGCGAGCACGGCGGCTTCGAGCACAACCTACAGAGCCTGCGCGTGGTCGACGAGCTGGAGTTGCGCTATCCGGATTTCGATGGCCTCAACCTGAGCTTCGAGACGCGCGAAGGGATCCTCAAGCACTGCTCGCGCGCCAATGCGGTGCGGCTCGATGCGCTGGAGCCGGGCGGCGTCGCGCGGCGCTTCCTGGAGCGCACCCAGCCGAGTCTCGAAGCGCAGCTCTGCAACCTGGCCGACGAGATCGCCTACAACGCCCACGACATTGACGATGGCGTGCGCTCGGGCCTGATCGGCATCGAATCGCTGGGCGAGGTGGCGCTCTTCGAGCGCCATCGGCAGCAGGCGCTGGCCGAGCATCCTGGCCTGCAGGGGCGGCGCGTGCTCTACGAGGCGATCCGGCGCATGCTCAGCGCCCAGGTCTACGACGTCATCGATGCCACCCGCGCCGCGATCGAGGCCGCGCTGCCGCCCGATGCGGATGCCGATGCGGCGCGGCGCGGTCCCGCGCTGGTGTTGTTCGGCGCGACGATGCGGGCCGAGTCGAACGAGCTCAAGCGTTTCCTGTTCGGCAATCTCTATCGCCATGCCCGCGTCATGCGCACGGCCGACCAGGCGCAGGCGGTGGTCCGCGCCCTGTTCGCCGCCTACCTCGACGACCCCGCGCAGATGCCCGAGGCCCATGCCCAACGCGCCAACCTGCCCCGGGCCGTCGCGGACTATATTGCCGGCATGACCGACCGATTCGCGATCCGCGAACATGAACGCCTCACGGGACAGCGATGGGACGAATGAGCCGCCCGGCCGTTGCGGTCGATGCCGAAGCCGATACCCGCCGCTGGATCGAGAGAGCGGTGATCGGGCTCAACCTCTGTCCTTTCGCCAAGGCGGTGCATGTGCGCGGCCAGGTGGGCTACGCGGTCTACGCGGATGATGACGAGGCCGGCCTGATCGAGGCCCTTCTGCAGGAGGCGAGGGCGCTGCTGGCCTTGCCCGCCGCCGAGCGCGACACCTCCTTGCTCATCGCACCGAACATGCTTGCCGACTTCCTGGACTTCAATGACTTCACCGGGCGCGCCGAACGGCGCCTGGCGCGTGCCGGCTTCGACGGAATCCTGCAACTCGCGAGCTTCCATCCGCGCTTCCAGTTCGCCGGCAGCGATGACGACGACATTGCCAACGCGACCAATCGCGCACCGCACCCGACCCTGCATCTGCTGCGCGAGGACAGCGTGAGCCGGGCCGTCGATGCCTTTCCGCAGGCCGAGTCGATCTTCGAGCGCAACATCGAGACGCTCGAGGCGCTCGGTGCGGCGGGCTGGTCCGCGCTCGACGTCGGGCCCGGGAGCGCGCGATGAACGCCCATGCGGCCAGGGCCGAGGGCAAGGGCGCCAAGGTGAGCAAGGCGGCCAAGGCCGAAGCCGATGTGCTCCAGGAGCTTCGCCCCGGCCAGTCGATCGAGCTGTTGAAGGAACTCCACATCCTGACCCGCGAAGGGCGCCTCAACCAGGATTCGCGCCGAAAGCTCAAGCAGGTCTACCACCTGTTCCAGTTCATCGAGAAGCTGCTGCGCGAACTGCCCGACGATGGCGCGCAAGCCACCCTGGCCGACCATGGCGCGGGCAAGTCCTACCTCGGCTTCATCATCTACGACCTGTTCTTCAGGCAGCGGGCAGGCGGCCACGTCTACGGCATCGAGACGCGGGCCGAATTGGTAAGCAGGTCGGCCGAGCTGGCCGCGCGGCTGGGTTTCGAGCGGATGAGCTTCCTCAACCTGACGGTGGCCGAAGCTGCCAGCGCATCGGCACTGCCGGAGCGCATCGATGTCGTGACCGCGCTCCATGCCTGCGACACCGCGACCGACGACGCCATCGCCTTCGGCTTCGCGAAGAAGGCGCGCTTCATGGTGCTGGTGCCTTGCTGCCAGGCCGAGGTCGCGGCCTGCCTGCGCGAGACCAAGGCGCTGGCGCTTTCGCGCACGCCGCTGGCCGAACTCTGGCGCCATCCGCTGCACACGCGGGAAATCGGCAGCCAGCTCACCAACGTGCTGCGCTGCCTCTACCTCGAGGCCCATGGCTACCAGGTCACGGTGACGGAGCTGGTCGGCTGGGAGCACAGCATGAAGAACGAGCTGATCGTTGCACGCCATACCGGGCAGCGCAAGGCGGCGGCCGCCGAACGGCTGCGCGAGCTGCTGGCGCAGTTCGGCCTCGAAACCCTGCTCCAGAGCCGCTTCCGGCTGCCCTGAGGCAGGCGCCGCCGCTTTGCGCCATGGCCAGACTGCCCCGCCTCACGCTGGCTCACCAGCCGCATCACGTGATCCAGCGCGGCAACAACCGTCAGCCGATCTTCGTCGACCGCGCCGACCGCGAGATGCTGCTGGGCCTGCTGGCCGACGGCGCCCGGCAGTTCGATGTGGCATGGCATGCCTACGTGCTGATGGACAACCATTTCCATCTGCTGGCCACGCCCGCCTCGGCGGAAGGCCTGCCGCAATGGATGCAGTCGGCGGGCCGGCGCTACGTGCGCTATTTCAACGACCGCCACGGTCGCAGCGGCACCCTCTGGGAGGGCCGCTACAAATCCACGCTGATCCAGCCCGAGCGCTACCTGCTGCGCTGCATGGCCTACATCGACCTCAACCCGGTGCGCGACGGGCTGGTGGCCGAGGCAGGCGAGCATCCCTGGTCGAGTCACGCGCATTACGCGGGGCTGCGCCATGATCGCGGCCTGACGCCGCATCCGCTGTACTGGGCGCTGGGCAACACGCCCTTCGAGCGCGAAGCCGCGTATGCCGAATTGGTGCGTGCCGGGGTGTCTGCGGCCGACCAGTCGCTGCTGACCGATTCGGCGCTGCACGGCTGGGCCGCCGGCGACAGCGCATTCTTGGAATCGTTACAAAAAAGCACCGACCGCCGGATCAGCAAGGGGCGGCCCGGGCGCCCGCAGCGGGCTGCCTGACGGCGCTTGAAATCGGCTGGAAGCGGCCCACAGCAAGGCTTTCATGCTATGAATTTTGATATGTCCCTATTAATTTAAGGTACGACATCGAAGGCGTTTATTTGGGATCTGACCCCATTTAAACAATTCGGCATTATTTGTGCAAAGCAATATGCTCTTTTTCCCTGCGAAAACTGAAGGAGCACGCCCATGACGACGGCTGCAGAAATAAAGCACCTCCAAGAACACGGCCTGTATTCGGCCGACAACGAGCACGACGCCTGCGGTGTCGGCTTCGTCGCCCACATCAAGGGCGAAAAGAGCCACGCCATCGTGCTGCAGGGCCTGAAGATCCTCGAGAACCTCGACCATCGCGGCGCCGTCGGTGCCGACAAGCTGATGGGCGACGGCGCCGGCATCCTGATCCAGCTGCCCGACCTGCTCTACCGCGAAGAGATGGCCAAGCAGGGCGTGACGTTGCCGCCGCCAGGCGAATACGGCGTCGGCATGATCTTCCTGCCCAAGGAACATGCCTCGCGCGAGGCCTGCGAACAAGAGATGGAGCGCGCCATCAAGGCCGAGGGCCAGGTGCTGCTGGGCTGGCGCGACGTGCCGGTCAACCGCGAGATGCCGATGTCGCCCAACGTGCGCGCCAAGGAGCCGCTGCTGCGCCAGGTCTTCATCGGACGCGGCAACGACGTCATCGTGCAGGACGCGCTGGAACGCAAGCTCTACGTGATCCGCAAGACCGCCAGCGCCAGCATCCAGCGGCTGGGGCTCAAGCACAGCAAGGAATACTACGTGCCGAGCATGTCGAGCCGCACGGTGGTCTACAAGGGCCTGCTGCTGGCCGACCAGGTCGGCACCTACTACCTCGACCTGCAGGATCCGCGCTGCGTCTCGGCGCTGGGCCTGGTGCACCAGCGCTTCTCGACCAACACCTTCCCCGAATGGCCGCTGGCCCACCCGTATCGCTACGTGGCGCACAACGGCGAGATCAACACGGTCAAGGGCAACTACAACTGGATGCGGGCGCGCGAAGGCGTGATGGCTTCGCCGGTGCTGGGCGCCGACCTGCAGAAGCTCTACCCGATCACCTTCCCCGGGCAGTCGGACACCGCCACCTTCGACAACTGCCTCGAGCTGCTGACCATGGCCGGCTACCCGATCAGCCAAGCCGTGATGATGATGATTCCCGAGCCCTGGGAACAGCACGCCACCATGGATCCGCGCCGCCGCGCCTTCTATGAATACCACGCCGCGATGCTCGAGCCCTGGGACGGCCCGGCCTCGATCGTCTTCACCGACGGCCGCCAGATCGGCGCCACGCTCGATCGCAACGGCCTGCGCCCGTCGCGCTATTGCGTGACCGACGACGACCTGGTCATCATGGGTTCCGAATCCGGCGTGCTGCCGGTGCCCGAGCAGAAGATCGTGCGCAAGTGGCGCCTGCAGCCCGGCAAGATGTTCCTGATCGACCTCGAACAGGGCCGCATGATCGACGACGAGGAGGTCAAGGCCACCCTCGCCAACAGCAAGCCCTACAAGCAGTGGATCGAGAACCTGCGCATCAAGCTCGACGACGTCAAGCTGATGAGCGAGCTGCCGGCCGACCGCAGCGCGCCGCCGCCGAACAGCGCGCCGGCCGCGCCGCTGGGCGGCGAGGGGCTGAGCCTGCTCGATCGCCAGCAGGCCTTCGGCTACACCCAGGAAGACATCAAGTTCCTGATGAGCCCGATGGCCGCCGCCGGCGAGGAAGGCATCGGCTCGATGGGCAACGACAGCCCGCTGGCCGTGCTGTCCAACAAGAACAAGCCGCTCTACAACTACTTCAAGCAGCTGTTCGCGCAGGTCACCAATCCGCCGATCGACCCGATCCGCGAGGCGATCGTGATGTCGCTGGTGTCCTTCATCGGCCCGAAGCCCAACCTGCTGGACATCAACCAGGTCAACCCGCCGATGCGGCTCGAGGTGAGCCAGCCGATCCTCGACTTCGCCGACATGGCCAAGCTGCGCGACATCGGCAAGTACACCCAGGGCAAGTTCAAGAGCCATGTGCTGGACATCACCTATCCGCTGGCCTGGGGCGACGAGGGCGTCGAAGCCAAGCTGGCCTCGCTGTGCGCCGAGGCGGTCGATGCGATCAAGGGCGGCAACAACATCCTGATCGTCAGCGACCGCGGCGTGAGCTCGACCCAGATCGCGATCCCCGCGCTGCTGGCCCTGTCGGCGATCCACCAATACCTGGTGCGCGAAGGGCTGCGCACCACGGCCGGCCTGGTCGTCGAGACCGGCTCGGCGCGCGAGGTGCATCACTTCGGCGTGCTGGCCGGCTACGGCGCCGAGGCGGTGCATCCCTACCTCGCGATGGAGACGCTGGCGGCGATGCACGAGGACCTGTCGGGCGACCTGAGCGCCGACAAGGCCATCTACAACTACGTCAAGGCCATCGGCAAGGGCCTGTCGAAGATCATGTCGAAGATGGGTGTCAGCACCTACATGAGCTACTGCGGCGCGCAGCTCTTCGAGGCCATCGGCCTGAACAGCGACACCGTCGACAAGTACTTCACCGGCACCGCCAGCCGGGTGCAGGGCATCGGCGTCTTCGAGATCGCGCAGGAAGGCATCCGCATGCACAAGGCGGCCTTCGGCGACGACCCGGTGCTGGCCAACATGCTCGACGCCGGCGGCGAATACGCCTGGCGTACCCGGGGCGAGGAGCACATGTGGACGCCCGACGCCATCGCCAAGCTGCAGCACAGCACGCGGGCCAACAACTTCAGCACCTTCAAGGAATACGCCCAGCTGATCAACGACCAGAACCGCCGGCACCTCACGCTGCGCGGCCTGTTCGAGTTCAAGCTCGACCCGGCCAAGGCGATCCCGGTGGACGAGGTCGAGCCGGCCGCAGAGATCGTCAAGCGCTTCGCCACCGGCGCGATGTCGCTCGGCTCGATCAGCACCGAGGCGCATGCCACGCTGGCCGTGGCGATGAACCGCATCGGCGGCAAGAGCAACACCGGCGAGGGCGGCGAAGATCCGGCGCGCTACCGCAACGAGCTGAAGGGCATCCCGATCAAGGTCGGCGACACCCTGAAGAGCGTGATCGGCGAGGCCAACGTCGAGGTCGACCTGAAGCTGGCGGACGGCGACTCGCTGCGCTCGCGCATCAAGCAGGTGGCCTCGGGCCGCTTCGGCGTCACCGCCGAATACCTGGCCTCGGCCGACCAGTTGCAGATCAAGATGGCGCAGGGCGCCAAGCCGGGCGAGGGCGGCCAGCTGCCCGGCGGCAAGGTCACCAAGTACATCGGCCAGATGCGCTACTCGGTGCCGGGCGTCGGCCTGATCTCGCCGCCGCCGCACCACGACATCTATTCAATCGAGGACCTGGCCCAGCTGATCCACGACCTGAAGAACGTCGCGCCGCATGCCAGCATCAGCGTCAAGCTGGTCAGCGAGGTCGGCGTCGGCACCATCGCCACCGGCGTGGCCAAGTGCAAGAGCGACCACGTCGTGATCGCCGGCCACGACGGCGGCACCGGCGCCTCGCCCTGGTCGTCGATCAAGCATGCCGGCAGCCCCTGGGAGATCGGCCTGGCCGAGACCCAGCAGACCCTGGTGCTGAACCGCCTGCGCGGCCGCATCCGGGTCCAGGCCGACGGCCAGATGAAGACCGGCCGCGACGTCGCCATCGGCGCGCTGCTGGGCGCCGACGAGTTCGGCTTCGCCACCGCGCCGCTGGTGGTCGAGGGCTGCATCATGATGCGCAAGTGCCATCTCAACACCTGCCCGGTGGGCGTGGCCACGCAGGACCCGGTGCTGCGCAAGAAGTTCTCGGGCAAGCCCGAGCACGTGGTGAACTTCTTCTTCTTCATCGCGGAAGAAGTGCGCCAGATCATGGCCCAGCTGGGCATCCGCAAGTTCGACGACATGATCGGCCGCTCCGACCTGCTCGACACCCGCCAGGGCATCGAGCACTGGAAGGCGCGCGGCCTCGACTTCAGCCGGCTGTTCGCCCAGCCGAACGTGCCGGCCGACGTGGCGCGCCATCATGTCGAGGCCCAGGACCACGGCCTGGAACGCAGCCTGGACGTCAAGCTGATCGAGAAGTCGCGTCCGGCGATCGAGCGCGGCGAGAAGGTGCAGTTCATCGAGGTGGCGCGCAATGTCAACCGCTCGGTCGGCGCGATGCTCTCCGGCGCGCTGACCAAGGCGCATCCGCAGGGCCTGCCTGACGACTCGATCCGCATCCAGCTGGAAGGCACGGGCGGCCAGTCCTTCGGCGCCTTCCTGGCGCGCGGCATCACGCTCTACCTGATCGGCGATGCCAACGACTACACCGGCAAGGGCCTGTCGGGCGGCCGCGTGGTGGTGCGCCCGAGCCTGGACTTCCGCGGCGAGGCGATCCGCAACACCATCGTCGGCAACACGGCGCTGTACGGCGCGACCACCGGCGAGGCCTACCTCTGCGGCGTGGCAGGCGAACGCTTCGCGGTGCGGCTCTCGGGCGCCACCGCGGTGGTCGAGGGCACCGGCGACCACGGCTGCGAATACATGACCGGCGGCACCGTGGCGGTGCTCGGCCAGACCGGCCGCAACTTCGCGGCCGGCATGAGCGGCGGCGTCGCCTTCGTCTACGACGAGGACGGCAAGTTCGCGTCGCGCTGCAACCTGGCTATGGTCTCGCTCGACAAGGTGCTGACCAGCGCCGAGCAGACCGCCAGCGTGCATCGCAAGATCTGGCATGACGGCGAGACCGACGAGGCCAAGCTCAAGAAGCTGCTCGAGGAGCATCACCGCTGGACCGGCAGCAAGCGCGCGCGCGAACTGCTCGACAGCTGGGCGGTGTCGCGCACCCGGTTCGTGAAGGTGTTCCCGAACGAATACAAGCGTGCCCTGGCCGAGATCCACGACCGCCAGGTCGAGGAGACCAGCAGCGGCAACAACGCGCATGCCGGCATGGAGCCGCATGCCACGCAAAAGCCTGTCACGGCCTGAACCAGAGCAACAACAACAACACTTTCGCGCCTGTGCTGACTTGCTTCGATGCTTTCTCTCCCTTCGGGGAAGGCAGCTGGACGAAGTGAGCAAGCAACAAGGGCGAACCAAGGAACTACGATGGGAAAAATCACCGGCTTCATGGAGCATGAGCGCATCGAGGAGGGCTACAAGCCCGTCGACGAGCGCCTCAAGCACTACAAGGAATTCGTGATCGGCCTGGACGAGGCCCAGGCCAAGATCCAGGGCGCGCGCTGCATGGACTGCGGCACGCCCTTCTGCAACAGCGGCTGCCCGGTCAACAACGTCATCCCCGACTTCAACGACCTGGTCTACCAGGGTGACTGGCAGAACGCCTTCACGGTGCTCGATTCGACCAACAACTTCCCGGAGTTCACCGGCCGAATCTGCCCGGCGCCCTGCGAAGCCGCCTGCGTGCTGAACGTCAACGACGACCCGATCGGCATCAAGTCGATCGAGCACGCGATCATCGACCGCGCCTGGAGCGAAGGCTGGGTCGCGGCCCGCCCGGCCAGGCACAAGACCGGCAAGAAGGTCGCGGTGGTCGGCTCGGGACCGGCCGGCATGGCGGCGGCGCAGCAGCTGGCACGCGCCGGCCACGAGGTGACGCTGTTCGAGAAGAACGACCGCATCGGCGGCCTGCTGCGCTACGGCATTCCCGACTTCAAGATGGAGAAGTCGCACATCGACCGCCGGGTCGAGCAAATGAAGGCCGAGGGTGTGGTCTTTCGCACCGGCGTCATGGTCGGCGCGGCCAAGGACCCGCTCGGCAAGGGCTCCAAGGTGACCAACTGGGCCAAGGAGACCGTCACGCCCGAGCAGCTCGACAAGGAGTTCGACGCAGTGCTCCTGACCGGCGGTGCCGAGCAGTCGCGCGACCTGCCGGTGCCGGGCCGCGACCTGGACGGCATCCACTTCGCGATGGAATTCCTGCCGCAGCAGAACAAGATCAACGCCGGCGACAAGGTGAAGGGCCAACTGCGCGCCGATGGCAAGAACGTGATCGTGATCGGTGGCGGCGACACCGGCTCCGACTGCGTGGGCACCAGCAATCGCCATGGCGCGGTCAGCGTGACGCAGTTCGAACTGATGCCGCAACCCCCCGAAGAGGAAAACCGGCCGCTGACCTGGCCGTATTGGCCGTACAAGCTTCGCACCAGCTCCAGCCATGAGGAAGGTTGCGAGCGCGAATTTGCCATCTCGACCAAGGAATTCGTCGGCGAGAAGGGCAAGCTCACCGGCCTGAAGACGGTCCGGGTCGAGTGGAAGGACGGCAAGATGGTCGAGGTCGCCGGCTCCGAGCAGGTGCTGAAGGCCGACCTGGTGCTGCTGGCGATGGGATTCACCAGCCCGGTCGCGAACGTGCTGGATGCCTTCGGCGTCGAGCGCGATGGGCGCGGCAATGCCAGGGCGACGGTCGATTTCACGGGCGGCTACGCGACCAACGTGCCCAAGGTGTTCGCGGCCGGCGACATGCGGCGCGGCCAGTCGCTGGTGGTCTGGGCGATCCGCGAAGGCCGCCAGGCGGCGCGCGCGGTCGACGAGTTCCTGATGGGCTTCAGCGACCTGCCGCGGTAGGCCGCCGGGAGCCGGCAGGGCGCGCATCGGCAATAACCCGCGCTTCCCGTATCATTGGCCGTGACCGCAAAGCCGGGATGCCCTGAAGGGCGCCCCGGCTTTTTCATTGTCATGGATACAACACCTACCTCTCCCCTCGTCGAGTTTCGCCACGTCGGCTTCGGCTATGGCGAGCGCGCGATCCTCGACGACGTCTCCTTCACGGTGCCGCGCGGCAGGGTGACGGCTCTGATGGGCGCCTCGGGCGGCGGCAAGACCACGGTGCTGCGCCTGATCGGCGGACAGCTGCACGCGCGCGCCGGCGAGGTGCGCGTCGATGGCCAGGACATCGGCAAGCTCGCGCCCGACGCCCTCTACGCGGCGCGGCGCCGCATGGGCATGCTGTTCCAGTTCGGCGCGCTGTTCACCGACATGAGCGTGTTCGACAACGTCGCCTTCCCGCTGCGCGAGCACACCGGCCTGGCCGAGACCCTGGTGCGCGACATCGTGCTGATGAAGCTGGACGCGGTCGGCCTGCGCGGCGCGCGCGACCTGATGCCCAGCGAGGTCTCGGGCGGCATGGCCCGCCGGGTCGCGCTGGCTCGGGCCATCGCCCTCGATCCCGACCTGGTGATGTATGACGAGCCCTTCGCCGGGCTCGACCCGATCTCGCTGGGCACCGCGGCCCGGCTCATCCGGCAGCTCAACGACGCGCTGGGCCTGACCAGCATCGTCGTCTCGCACGACCTGGAAGAAACCTTTCGCATCGCCGACCACGTGATCATCCTGGCCAACGGCGGCATCGCCGCGCAGGGCCGCCCCGATGAAGTCCGGCTGAGCACCGATCCGCTGGTCCATCAGTTCGTCAATGCGCTGCCTGAAGGGCCGGTGCATTTCCACTACCCGGCCGTCACGGTCGAGGACGATTTCGGCGGCGCCCGGGGAGCGCGCCGGTGAGTTGGTACAGGCCCGCCGACGTCGGATTCGCGGTTCGCAGCAAGTTGGCCGACCTCGGCGTGGGCGCCCGCCTGTTCGCGCGCCTGCTGTTCAAGGGCGCGGGCAGCCTGCGGCGCTTCGGCCTGGTGCGCGACCAGATCCATTTCCTCGGCAACTATTCGTTGGCGATCATCGCGGTCTCGGGCCTCTTCGTGGGCTTCGTGCTGGGGCTGCAGGGCTACTACACGCTGCAGCGCTACGGCTCGTCCGAGGCGCTGGGGCTTTTGGTGGCCCTCAGCCTGGTGCGCGAACTGGGGCCGGTGGTCGCCGCCTTGCTCTTCGCCGGCCGCGCCGGCACCTCGCTGACCGCCGAGATCGGCCTCATGAAGGCGGGCGAGCAACTCAGCGCCATGGAGATGATGGCGGTCGACCCGGTGCAGCGCATCCTGGCGCCGCGCTTCTGGGCCGGCGTGATCACCATGCCGCTCCTGGCGGCGGTCTTCAGCGCGGTCGGCGTGCTGGGCGGCTACGTGGTGGGCGTGCTGATGCTGGGGGTCGACGCCGGTGCCTTCTGGGGCCAGATGCAGGGTGGCGTCGACGTCTGGCGCGACCTGGGCAACGGCGTCGTCAAGAGCTTCATCTTCGGCCTCGCCGTGAGTTTCATCGCGCTGCTGCAGGGCTACGAGGCGCAGCCCACGCCTGAAGGCGTGTCGCGCGCCACCACCCGCACGGTGGTCGTCGCCTCGCTGTCGGTGCTGGGGCTCGACTTCCTGCTGACGGCAATGATGTTCAGCATCTAAGAAGCTTTCAAGAGAGTGCAAGCCATGCAACGTTCCAACAAAGACATCTGGGTCGGCCTGTTCGTGCTGATCGGCGCGGCCGCGCTGCTGTTCCTCGCGCTGCAGTCGGCCAACCTGCTGGCCCTCAACTTCCAGAAGACCTATTCCGTGACCGCGCGCTTCGACAACATCGGTGGCCTCAAGCCGCAGACGGCGGTCAAGAGTGCCGGCGTGGTGGTCGGACGTGTCGAATCGATCACGTTCGATGACAAGACCTTCCAGGCGGCAGTGACGATGGGGTTGCAAAGCCGCTACAGTTTTCCCAAGGACAGTTCGTTCAAGATCCTGACCAGCGGCCTGCTCGGTGAACAATACATCGGCGTCGAGGCGGGTGCGGACGCCAAGAACCTGCAGGCCGGCGACGTCGTGACCGACACCCAGTCGGCGGTTGTCCTCGAAAACCTGATCAGCCAGTTCCTGTACAGCAAGGCGGCCGAAGGAAACTCGTCGCCAGCCAACACCAACAAAAAATGAAAGCAAGTTCTCTATACGCCGGCCGTTCCGCGCTGGCCGCTGCCGCCGGATGGCTGCGTGGCGCACTGGCCATCGGCGTGCTGCTGGCGGCCGCCGGCTGCGCCACCGGCCCGAACGCCAATCCGGCCGACCCGCTGGAGCCGCTCAACCGCAAGACCGCTGCCTTCAACGACAAGGTCGACGACCTGGTGCTGAGGCCGGTCGCCACCGCCTATCACCGGGTGCTGCCTTCGCCGGTGCGCGCCGGCGTCACCAACTTCTTCGGCAACCTGTCGGATGTCTGGAGCTTCGTCAACAGCGTGGCGCAGCTCAAGCTGCACAACGGCTTCGACGACTTCGTGCGGGTCAACATCAACACCTTCTGGGGCGTGGGCGGCATCTTCGACATCGCCACCCAGGTCGGCCTGCCGCGCCACAGCGAAGACTTCGGCCAGACGCTGGGGCGCTGGGGCGTGCCTTCCGGCCCCTACCTGGTGCTGCCGCTGCTCGGGCCGTCCACCTTCCGCGACGCGGCCGCGTTGATCGTGGATGTACATGGCGATCCGGTCAACTACATCAACGAGATTCCGGTGCGCAACTCGCTCTACGCGCTGCGCCTGGTCGACATCCGCTCCAACCTGCTGCAGGTCAGCGCGCTGCTGGATGCCGCCGCCCTCGACCGCTACACCTTCACCCGCGATGCCTTCCTGCAGCGCCGCCTCAGCGACGTGCACGATGGCAACCTGCCGGACTCCGGCGCCGTCGCGCCGGCCGATGCACCCTCGGATGCGCCGGCCGACAAGCCGGCCGACAAGCCCTGAACGGGCTTCGACGGCATCACTTCAGACCAAGGGAAACAACAAATGATCCAACTTCTCAAGCGTCGAGCCTTCGGACGCTTCGCGCTGGCCGCGCTGCTGGTGGCGGGCACCACGCTGTCGTCGATGCGACCCGCCCTGGCGGCCGACGAGACACCCGACCAGTTCGTCAAGCGGATCTCGACCGACGTACTCGAGACCATCAAGAACGACAAGTCGATCAAGTCCGGCGACATCGCCAAGATCATGCAGCTGGTCGACACCAAGATCATGCCGAACGTGAACTTCCAGCGCATGACCGCGGCGGCGGTCGGCCCGGCCTGGCGCACCGCCACGCCCGAGCAGCAGCAGCGCCTCGAGCATGAGTTCGAGACCCTGCTGGTGCGCACCTATGCCGGCGCGCTCAACCAGGTCAGCGACCAGACGGTCAACATCAAGCCCTTCCGCGGCTCGCCGACCGACCAGGAAGTGCTGGTGCGCACCGAGATCAGCGGCGGCAGCGGCGATCCGGTCCAGCTCGACTACCGCCTCGAGAAGTCGCCCGGCGCGGCCGGCGGCTGGAAGATCTACAACATCAACGTGCTCGGCGTCTGGCTGGTCGAGACCTACCGCACCCAGTTCGCCCAGCAGATCAACGCCAAGGGCATCGATGGCCTGATCGACGTCCTGGCCGCCCGCAACAAGAGCAACGGCGGCAACTGAGCGCCATGCTGGTGCTGCCTTCCCGGCTGACGCACGACGAAGCACCGGCCTGCGTCTACATGCTGCAGCAGGGGCTGGACGGCCAGACCGAATCGGCCACGGTGGTCGATGCCAGCGCACTGGTGCACTTCGATTCGTCGGCGTTGGCGGTGCTGCTCGAATGCCGGCGCGAGGCCAGCGCCCGCGGCCGCGGCTTCGCGGTCAAGGGGCTGCCGGCGCGGCTGCGCGAACTGGCCACCCTCTACGGCGTGGCCGGCCTGCTGCCTGCCGCCCCCTAGGCGCCGGGCTGGACGGCGGCCCCGCGTGGGGCTGCCCGCGCCCCCCGGACGCCCTTGAACGGGGCCGGGATTAAAATCCTGGCCTCCCATGCCTGCGATCTCCTTCCAGTCGGTCTCCAAGACCTATCCCGCCTCACGCCAGCAACGTTCCCAGGGAAAACCTGGTCTCAAAGCCGTCGACAACGTGAGTTTTCAGATCGAGGAGGGCGAATTCTTCGGCCTGCTCGGCCCCAACGGTGCAGGCAAGACCACCCTGATCAGCATGCTGGCCGGGCTGTCGCGCCCGACCGGGGGCTCCATTTCGGTGCACGGCTTCGACGTCCAGCGCGACTTTGCGCAGGCCCGGCGCCACCTGGGCATCGTGCCGCAGGAACTGGTCTTCGACCCCTTCTTCAATGTGCGCGAGGCGCTGCGCATCCAATCGGGCTATTTCGGCATCCGCAACAACGATGCCTGGATCGACGAGCTGCTGCAGAGCCTGGGGCTGGCCGACAAGGCGAACGCCAACATGCGCCAGCTCTCGGGCGGCATGAAGCGGCGGGTGCTGGTGGCCCAGGCGCTGGTCCACAAGCCGCCGGTGATCGTGCTGGACGAGCCGACCGCCGGCGTCGACGTCGAATTGCGCCAGACCCTCTGGCAGTTCGTCGCCAAGCTGAACAAGCAGGGAAGCACCGTGCTCTTGACGACCCACTACCTGGAAGAGGCCGAGGCCCTGTGCAATCGCATCGCGATGCTCAAGCTGGGCAGGGTGATCGCCCTGGACCGCACCAGCGAGCTGCTGCGCTCGGCGGCCAGCAACGTGCTGCGCTTCAAGACCGACGGCATGCTGCCCTGGGAGATTGCCCAGCATGCGCGAATCACCGGCCGCATCGTCCAGCTGCCGGCGCACAACGCGCTGGAAGTCGAGAAGCTGCTGGCCGCCATCCGCGAAGCCGGCCTGGATGTGGAAGACGTCGAGATGCGCAAGGCCGACCTGGAGGACGTGTTCATCGACCTGATGGCGGGCGAGCAGACGCCGCTGGAGGTCGCAAGGTGAGCGCCGCGCCGGGCCGCCCCAAGCAAGCTCGCGCCCCCTCGGGGGGCAGCGAGGACACGCAGTGCCGGGAGTGGGGGTCGCCATGATGATCAACGCCCTGGGCTGGCGCGCGCTGCTCTACAAGGAAACGATGCGCTTCTGGAAGGTCGGCTTCCAGACCGTCGGCGCGCCGGTGCTGACCGCGGTGCTCTACCTGATGGTCTTCGGGCATGCGCTGGAGGACCATGTGAAGGTCTATGGCACCGTCAGCTACACCGCCTTCCTGGTGCCCGGGCTGGTGATGATGAGCGTGCTGCAGAACGCCTTCGCCAACAGCTCGTCCTCGATCATCCAGAGCAAGATCATGGGCAGCATGGTCTTCGTGCTGCTGACGCCGCTGTCGCACTGGGGCTGGTTCTTCGCCTACGTGGGCTCGTCGGTGATCCGCGGGCTGGCGGTGGGGCTGGGAGTCTTCGCCGTGACCGCGCTGTTCGCCCTGCCGACCTTCGCCGCGCCGGCCTGGATCCTGGTCTTCGCCTTCCTGGGCGCCGCGATCCTCGGCACTCTGGGCCTGATCGCCGGGCTCTGGGCCGAGAAATTCGACCAGATGGCGATGTTCCAGAATTTCCTGATCATGCCGATGACCTTCCTGTCGGGCGTGTTCTATTCGGTCGGATCGCTGTCGCCGGTGTGGCAGACGGTGAGCCACATGAATCCTTTTTTCTACATGATCGACGGCTTCCGCTTTGGCTTCTTCGGTGTCAGCGATGCCTCGCCCTGGCTGAGCCTGGCGATCGTCGGCGGTGCCTGGCTGGTGGTGAGCGCGATCGCGGTCCATCTGCTGCGCATCGGCTACAAGATCCGCGGATGATTTCCACATGACTGCCGAAGAACTCCAATCGATCATCGAATCCGGCCTGGCCTGCGAGCACATCGCGCTCGAAGGCGACGGCCGCCACTGGTATGCCACCATTGTCTCGGCCGAGTTCGAAGGCAAGCGCGCGATCCAGCGGCACCAGCGCGTCTACGCCACCCTGGGTGCGAAAATGCATACCGACGAAGTACATGCGCTCTCGATGAAAACCTACACGCCGGCCGAATGGGCCGACCAGTCTGCTTCGCCTTCTCGCTAGGACCTCATGGACAAACTCCTGATTCGCGGCGGGCGCGCCCTCCGCGGCGAGGTGCTCATTTCGGGCGCCAAGAACGCTGCGCTGCCCGAGCTCTGCGCGGCACTCCTGACCGACCAGCCGGTCACGCTGCACAACGTCCCGCGGCTGAACGACGTCGCGACCATGCTCAAGCTGATCCGCAACATGGGCGTCGCTGCCGAGCGCGACGACAACGGCACCGTGCGCATCGACGCGCGGCCGCTCGTGACGCCCGAGGCGCCCTACGAGCTGGTCAAGACGATGCGCGCCTCGGTGCTGGCGCTGGGGCCGCTTCTGGCCCGCTTCGGCCGCGCCAAGGTCTCGCTGCCAGGCGGCTGCGCCATCGGCTCGCGCCCCGTGGACCAGCACATCAAGGGCCTGCAGGCGATGGGCGCCGAGATCGCGGTCGAACATGGCTACATGGTGGCCAAGGTCGCCGGCGGCCGCAAGCGCCTGCACGGCGCGCGCATCACGACCGACATGGTCACCGTCACCGGCACCGAGAACTTCCTGATGGCCGCCGCGCTGGCCGAGGGCGAGACCGTGCTCGAGAACGCCGCCCAGGAGCCCGAGATCGTCGACCTGGCCGAGATGCTGATCGCCATGGGCGCCCGCATCGAGGGCCATGGCGGCAGTCGCATCCGCATCGAGGGCGTGGCCCGGCTCGAAGGCTGTGCGCACCAGGTGGTGGCCGATCGCATCGAGGCCGGCACCTTCCTGTGCGCGGTGGCGGCGGCCGGCGGCGAAGTGCTGCTGCGCCACGGGCGGGCCGACCATCTCGACGCGGTGATCGAGAAGCTGCGCGAGGCCGGCGTCGAGGTGACGGCGGTCGAGGGCGGCATCCGCGTCAAGAGCGACGCGCGCCTGAAGGCCCAGAGCTTCCGCACCACCGAATACCCGGGCTTCCCGACCGACATGCAGGCCCAGTTCATGGCGCTCAATGCGGTCGCCGAAGGCACCTCGACCGTGACCGAGACCATCTTCGAGAACCGCTTCATGCACGTCGACGAGATGCTGCGCCTGGGCGCCAAGATCCAGACCGACGGCAAGGTGGCGGTGATCGAGGGCGTGGCGCGGCTGTCCGGCGCGACGGTGATGGCCACCGACCTGCGGGCCTCGGCCAGCCTGGTGATCGCCGGCCTGGTGGCCGAGGGCGAGACCCTGGTCGATCGCATCTACCACCTGGATCGCGGCTACGACCGCATGGAAGGCAAGCTGCGCGGAATCGGCGCCGACATCGAGCGGGTGCCCGGTCCGGCGGAGGTGCAGCCGTGATCACGCTGGCTCTCTCGAAGGGCCGCATCTTCGAGGAAACCCTGCCGCTGCTGGCCGCGGCCGGCATCGAGGTCACCGAAGACCCCGAGAAATCGCGCAAGCTGATCCTGGCCACCACCCGGCCCGAAGTGCGGGTGGTGCTGGTGCGCGCCTCCGACGTGCCGACCTACGTGCAGTACGGCGGCGCCGATCTCGGCGTGACCGGGCTGGACGTGCTGCTCGAGCACGGCAACCAGGGCCTCTACCAGCCGCTGGACCTGCGCATCGCGGCCTGCCGGCTCAGCGTGGCGGTGCGGGCCGACTTCGACTACGCCTCGGCGGTCAGGCAGGGTTCGCGGCTCAAGGTGGCCACCAAGTACGTCGGCCTGGCCCGCGAGTTCTTCGCCTCCAAGGGGGTCCACGTCGACCTCATCAAGCTCTATGGCAGCATGGAGCTGGCACCGCTCACCGGGCTGGCCGATGCCATCGTCGACCTGGTGTCCACCGGCAATACGCTGAAGGCCAACCAGCTGGTCGAGGTCGAGCGCATCATGGACATCAGCGCGCGGCTGGTGGTGAACCAGGCCGCGCTCAAGCTCAAGCGAGAAGCCATCCGCCGTATCGTCGACGCCTTCGCCTCGGCCATCCCGACCTGAACAGCCCCCAATGAACCTGAAAGCCGCACCCGCCCGCCTGTCGACCGCCTCGAGCAGCTTCGAGGCCGACTTCAAGGCGCGCCTGCATTGGTCGGCCGACACCGATGCGGCGATCGAGCGGGTGGTGGAAGACATCCTGGCCGACGTACGGCAGCGCGGCGACGCGGCGGTGCTCGACTACAGCCGGCGCTTCGACCGGCTGGAGGCCGCCGACATGTCGGCGCTCGAACTTAGCGCCGCCGAACTGAAGGCGGCCTTCGAGTCGCTGCCGGCGCTGCAGAAGCAGGCTCTGGAATCCGCGGCAGCGCGGGTGCGCAGCTACCACCAGGCCCAGAAGAAGGCCAGCGGCGAGAGCTGGAGCTACCGCGACGACGACGGCACCTTGCTGGGGCAGAAGGTGACGCCGCTCGACCGGGTCGGCATCTACGTGCCGGGCGGCAAGGCCGCCTATCCGTCGAGCGTGCTCATGAACGCGATCCCGGCCCAGGTGGCCGGCGTGGCCGAGATCGTCATGGTGGTGCCGACGCCGGCCGGCGAGAAGAACCCGCTGGTGCTGGCGGCGGCGCACGTGGCCGGCGTGACCCGCGCCTTCACCATCGGCGGCGCGCAGGCGGTGGCCGCGCTGGCCTACGGCACCGCGACCATCCCCGCGGTCGACAAGATCACCGGCCCCGGCAACGCCTATGTGGCGGCCGCCAAGCGCCGTGTCTTCGGCACGGTGGGGATCGACATGATCGCCGGCCCGAGCGAGATCCTGGTGCTGGCCGACGGCAGCACGCCGCCCGACTGGGTGGCGATGGACCTGTTCAGCCAGGCCGAGCACGACGAGTTGGCGCAGAGCATCCTGCTCAGCCCCGACGCGGCCTACATCGAGCAGGTGCAGCAGGCGATCGACCGGCTGCTGCCCGAGATGCCGCGCGCCGGGATCATCGCCGCCTCGCTCAACGGCCGCGGCGCGCTGATCCACACACGCGACATGGAAGAGGCCTGCGCCATCAGCAACCGCATCGCACCCGAGCACCTGGAGGTCAGCAGCCGCGACCCGCAGCGCTGGGAACCGCTGCTGCGCCATGCCGGCGCGATCTTCCTGGGTGCCTACACCAGCGAGAGCCTCGGCGACTACTGCGCCGGCCCGAACCACGTGCTGCCGACCAGCGGCACCGCGCGCTTCAGTTCGCCCCTGGGCGTCTACGACTTCCAGAAGCGCTCCAGCCTGATCGAGGTCAGCGAGGAGGGCGCCCAGCGCCTGGGCCCGCTGGCCTCGGTGCTGGCCCATGGCGAAGGCCTTCATGCCCACGCGCGAGCCGCCGAGATGCGCTTGCGCGAGACCTGAGGCGCGTGGTGGCCGGCGGCATGTTCAGCTCGATCTCCTACCTGCGGCGCTATCGCGACCCGCACGGGGCGCTCGGCATGCTGGGCCCGGCCTGCCGCCGCGTCGGGACGGTCCAGCTGGTGCGGGTGCCGATGCATCCGGTGCTGGCCGGCGATGCCACGCCGCCCGGGCGCATCAGCAGCCTGCTCGGCAAGCTCTTCGGCCACCTGCGCCTGATCCCGCGCGCCTATGCGCCGCAGGCGCCCGGCACGCGGGCGCTCTTCGTGCGCGAATTCCTGACCACGCCGCTGTTCCTGGTGTCGCCCTTCATCTGGTTCCAGCGCCGGCGCATGTGGTTCATGTGCCATCACAACGTCGGGCAGGCGGCGCAGCGCGGCTCGCATCGCTTCATGCTGCGCGCGATGTATTGGGCCGGCTTCCGCTTCGTGGTCTACGAGACGGCCGAGAGCTGGGCGCCGATCGCCGAGCGGCCCGATCCGCAGCGGGTGATCGCGATGCCCACCCCCATTCCCGACATCGTGCGCCGCACGCCGCTTCCGCTGGACCCCGAACGGCGCGTCGTGGTGGGCTTCATCGGCAACTTCAGGGCCGAGCGATCGCCGCTCTGGGCGCTGGAGGCGATCGAGCAGGCGCGCACCGAGGGCCGCCTGCCACCTGCGATGGATCTGCTGGTCGGCACCACCGATGCGCAGTTCCTGGCGCGCTGGAAGGACCGGGCCCGGGTGGTCGACACCACCTCGCGCTGCGACTACCTGGCGGCCCTGGAGGCCTGCGACGTGGTGGTGCTGCCCTACGACGAGCCGTCCTACAGCTATCGCACCTCGGGCGTGCTGGCCGAATCGGCGGCGCTCGGCTGCATGGTGGTCGCGCCCGACCTGCCGGCGCTGCGCGACCAGGTGAAGCTTCCGAGGCCGATCGGCGTGTGCTACAAGAATCGCGACGAACTCGTCGACTGCGTGCGGCGCGCCGTCGAACTGGCGGTGCGGCCGGAGCGGGCGGATGCCAGCCGGGCACATCGCGAAGAGCGCTCCGGCGCGGCAGTGGACCGGGCCATCGCCCGGATGGGAGCATCGTGAAGCAGGAAGCCATGGATCTCAAGAACAGCCGGCATCCCTGGACGCTGGGCCACAAGCTGCGCCGCGGCCTCTGGATGCTGGTCTGGGGCCTGTTCGGCCGGCCCGGGCCGCGCGCCTTCTCGCCCTGGCGGGTGGCGCTGCTGCGGCTCTTCGGTGCCCGCATCGGCAGGCACACGCTGATCTGCGGCGGGGTCAAGGTGCTGATGCCCTGGAACCTCGAGATCGGCGAATTCACCGCGATCGGCGAGGGCGTCGAGATCTACAACTTCGGCGAGGTGCGCATCGGCCGCAACAGCTGCATCTCCCAGCGCGTCTGGCTGTGCACCGGCACCCACGACTACAACGCGCCCGACTTCCCGCTCATCTGGCGCGACATCCGCATCGGCGACCGGGTCTGGCTGGCCGCCGAGGCCTTCGTCGCGCCCGGCATCACGGTCGGCGACGGCGCGGTGGTCGGCGCTCGCTCGGTCGTCACCCGCGACCTCGAAGGCTGGTCGGTATTCGCAGGAAACCCATGCACCCTGATCAAAGCCCGGCGCCAGCCATAGCCCGGTGCCTGACGGCGGCCCTGATCGGCCTGCTGCTGCTGGCACTGGCCGGCAGCGCCCAGGCCATGACCATCCGCGAACTGCGCACCCTCGAAGCCAAGGAGAAGGACGGCAAGCTCTACGCCGACTACTACCTGGTCGGCGTCATGGAAGGACTGCGCGAAGCCAGCGACGCCGACCAGCGCGCCAAGCACAAGCCGCTCTTCTGCGTCAACGGCCGCCGGCTCGAACCGGTCATGGCACGCTCCCTCTACCAGACCGAACTGAAGCGCAACGCCGACACCTACGAGGCCGACATGCCGGTCCAGCTGGTGATGCTCGGCGCGTTGCAGGGCAGCTACCGCTGCCCGCCCTGAAAAACGAATGACCTCCAGCAGCAACTCCTCCCCCCTGTCCGAAGGCGCGCGCAGCCGCATTCGCGCCGACATCCAGTCGATGCATGCCTACGCGGTGCAGGATTCGCGCGGCCTGATCAAGCTCGATGCGATGGAGAACCCGCACGGCCTGCCGCCGGCGCTGCAGGCCGAGCTGGGCCGGCGCCTCGGCGCGCTGGCCCTGAACCGCTATCCGGGCGAGCGCACCGCCGACCTGCAGCGCGCCCTGGCCGCGCATGCCCGCATGCCCGAAGGCTTCGCGCTGATGCTGGGCAATGGTTCGGACGAGCTGATCTCGCTCTTGGCCATGGCCTGCGACTTGCCGGGCGCCGCGATCGTGGCGCCGGTGCCGGGCTTCGTGATGTACGCGATGAGCGCTCAGCTGCAGGGCTTGCGCTTCGTCGGCGTGCCACTGACGGCCGACTTCGAGCTCGACGAGGCCGCGATGCTGGCCGCCATCGACAGCGAGAAGCCAGCCATCGTCTACCTCGCCTATCCCAACAACCCGACGGCCAACCTCTGGAACGACGCGGCGATCGAGAAGATCGTCGAGGCCCAGGGTGCCCAGGGCGGCCTGGTCGTGATCGACGAGGCCTACCAGCCTTTCGCCGGCCGCAGCTACATCGACCGGATCGCCCGCCACGGCCACGTGCTGCTGATGCGCACGCTCAGCAAGTTCGGGCTGGCCGGCATCCGGATCGGCTTCATGTTGGGCCCGGCGGCGCTGTTGGCCGAGGTCGACAAGGTGCGCCCGCCCTACAACATCAGCGTGCTGAACTGCGAATGCGCGCTCTTCGCGCTGGAGCATGACGAGGTCTTCGCGGCGCAGGCGGCCGACATCCGCAACGAGCGGGGCCGCCTCTTCGACGGCCTGGGCCGGATGCCCGCGGTCAAGGCTTGGCCCAGCGAGGCCAACATGATCCTGGTGCGCGTGCCCGACGCAGCGAAGACCTTCGAGGCCATGAAGGCGCGGGGGGTGCTGGTCAAGAACGTTTCTAAAATGCATCCCTTGCTGGCCAACTGCCTGCGCCTCACGGTCGGAACCGCCGACGAGAACGCGCGCATGCTCGCCGCATTGGAAGCCTCACTATGAATACCCCACTGGCAGCCGACGCTGCCGCCTGCACGGGCGCGAGAACGGCCAGCGTCACCCGCAACACCGCCGAGACCCGCATCACGGTCCGTGTCGACCTGGACGGCAGCGGCCGCGCCAAGCTCTCGACCGGCATCGGCTTCTTCGACCACATGCTCGACCAGATCGCGCGCCACGGTCTCATCGACCTGGACATCGACTGCCAGGGCGACCTGCACATCGACGGCCATCACACGGTCGAGGACGTCGGCATCACCCTGGGCCAGGCGGTGGCCAAGGCGGTCGGCGACAAGAAGGGCATCCGGCGCTACGGCCATGCCTACGTGCCGCTCGACGAGGCGTTGAGCCGGGTGGTGATCGACTTCTCCGGCCGGCCGGGCCTGGTCATGGACGTGCCGTTCACCAGCGGCATGATCGGCGGCTTCGACAGCCAGCTCACCTACGAGTTCTTCCAGGGCTTCGTCAACCACGCCTTCGTGACCCTGCACATCGACAACCTCAAGGGCGTCAATGCGCATCACCAGTGCGAGACGGTGTTCAAGGCCTTCGCCCGGGCGCTGCGCGCCGCCCTGGAGCTCGATCCGCGCTCGGCCGGCGTGATCCCCTCGACCAAGGGCTCGCTGTGAGGATGTTCCGGGGAAGCCAGGAATGAGCGCCAACACCGTCGCCGTCGTCGACTACGGCATGGGCAACCTGCGCTCGGTGTCGCAGGCGGTGCAGCATGCGGCGGACCAGGTCGGGGTCGAGGTCTTCGTCACTTCCGACCCCGAAGTGGTGCGTCGGGCCACCCGCGTGGTGCTGCCGGGCCAGGGCGCGATGCCCGACTGCATGCGCGAGCTGGCCGAGTCGGGCCTGCTCGAATCGGTGCTGGAGGCGGCGGCCGACAAGCCGCTGTTCGGCGTTTGCGTCGGCATGCAGATGCTGCTGTCGCACAGCGACGAAGGCCCGACCGATGGCCTGGGCCTCATCGCGGGCGGCGTCCACAAGTTCGAGCTGGCCGGCCGGACCCAGCCCGACGGCAGCCGCTACAAGGTGCCGCAGATGGGCTGGAACCAGGTGCGGCAGGTGCGTGCGCACCCGGTCTGGGCCGGCGTACCCGACCAGAGCTACTTCTATTTCGTGCACAGCTTCTATGCCCGGCCGGCCGATGCGGCCCACAGCGCGGGCGAGGCCGACTACGGCGGGCGCTTTACCGCCGCGATTGCACGCGATAACATTTTTGCCACCCAGTTCCACCCCGAGAAGAGCGCGGACCACGGGTTGCAGCTGTATCGAAACTTTCTCCACTGGAATCCCTGACGCCCATGCCCGCGCGGAGCGGGCGCCGATTCTCGGTACGATCGCCCTTTTTTCGCCCCAGCAGCATTCGATCCGGACCCCGCGAATCCCATCTTCGTTCCACGCAATCCCGCACCATGCTCCTCATTCCCGCGATCGACCTCAAGGATGGCCACTGCGTTCGCCTCAAGCAAGGCGACATGGACCAGTCCACCACATTCAGCGAAGACCCCGCCGCGATGGCGCGCAAGTGGCTGGCGGCGGGAGCAAGGCGGCTGCACCTGGTGGACCTGAACGGCGCCTTCGCCGGCAAGCCGCAGAACCATGCGGCGATCAAGGCGATCCTGCGCGCGGTCGGCGACGAGATCCCGGTGCAGCTGGGCGGCGGCATCCGCGACCTCGACACCATCGAGCGCTACATCGACGACGGCTTGCGCTACGTGATCATCGGCACCGCGGCGGTCAAGAACCCGGGCTTCCTCAAGGACGCCTGCAGCGCCTTCGGCGGCCACATCATCGTCGGCCTCGATGCCAAGGACGGCAAGGTCGCGACCGACGGCTGGAGCAAGCTCACCGGCCATGAAGTCGCCGACCTCGGCAAGAAGTTCGAGGACTACGGCGTCGAGTCGATCATCTACACCGACATCGGCCGCGACGGCATGCTCTCCGGCGTCAACATCGAGGCCACCGTCAAGCTGGCCCAGGCGTTGACGATCCCGGTGATCGCCTCCGGCGGCCTGTCCAACATGGCCGACATCGAGAAGCTCTGCGCCGTCGAGTCCGACGGCATCGAAGGCGTCATCTGCGGCCGCGCGATCTATTCCGGCGACCTCGACTTCACTGCCGCCCAGGCCCGCGCCGACGAACTGGCCGACGCGGCCTGAAGGCGCTCTCGCGGGCGACCACCGCTATTCCGGCTTGATCGCCATCGTCTGGATGATGGTCTCCAGCTGCGCGCTCATCGGCAGGTCCAGGCTGGTGCCCGAGGGCAGCTTCCTCAAGAACCAGCGCTCGTACTGGCGCTGGATCTCGCCGTCGGCAGCCAGCGACTGGAAACTGTCGTTGACGATACGGGTCATCTGCGGGTCGTTCTTGCGGAACATCACGCCGTAGGGGTCGTAGGACAGGAAGTCGCCGATCACCTGGTAGTCGGAGGCGCCCTGGCCGGCGCCCCGGTCCTGGGCGATCAGGCCGTACAGCAGCACGTCATCGGTCGCAAAGGCATCGGCGTTGCCCGACTTCACCAGCGCGAAGGAATCCGCATGATCGGCAGAGACCAGCAGATTCAGGTCCAGCTTGAAGCGCGCCGACAGGTCGCGCATGGTCTTCTCGTTGGTGGTGCCGCGGGTGACGGCCACCGTCTTGCCGGCCAGGTCGCGGAATGACTGGATCGGCGAGCCCTTGCGCACCAGCAGCTTGGTGCCCGAGACGAACATCGTCGGCGAGAAGCTCACCCGCTTCTGCCGCTCGAGGTTGCTGGTGGTCGAGCCGCATTCGAGATCGACCCGGCCATCGGCCACCGCGTCGACCCGCGACTCGGCGGTGACCGGCACCCATTCGATCGCCAGCGCCTTGTGCACCGCGTCGCCCATCGCGTCGACCACCGCCTTGCAGAGCTCGATCGAATAGCCGATGGGCTCGTTGCGCGCCGACAGGTAGGAGAAGGGCACCGAGGATTCGCGGTAGCCGATGCGCACCTTGCCGCTGTCGCGCGCCTTCGCCAGCGTGCCGCTGACCGCCGCCGGCGTGTCGGGCGTCGGGTCGGATTGGGCGGCCGCGGGCTGCGTCAATCCCAGCAGTGCCGCCAGCAGCGCGGCCAGGAAGCCGCGCACGATCATCCCTCCAGAGGCCGCGGAGCAGGCCATGCCAAGACACCCGCAGAACCGGCTTTGCCGGCCCGCCGGGTGCGCCCCCCTCCGCACCGAAGGCGGCAGAGAGGGGGGAGCGGCGAAGCCGCTCGGGGGGTGATTCATTTCAGGCATGCGCGGGATGAGCCAGGGATGCAGCGGCTTCCGCATCCATCGCGCGGGCGGCCGCCGCCGCGTCGCTCTCGGACAGCAGTTCGCCCTCCCACTTGGCGACCACCGCGGTGGCGATCGAATTGCCCACCGCATTGGTGGCCGAGCGGCCCATGTCGAGGAAGGTATCGACGCCCAGGATCAGCAGCAGCCCGGCCTCCGGGATGTTGAAATGGTTGAGCGTGGCCGCGATCACCACCAGCGAGGCGCGCGGCACGCCGGCCATGCCCTTGGAGGTCAGCATCAGGATCAGCAGCATCGTCACCTGGGTGCCGATCGACAGGTGGATGTCGTAGGCCTGGGCGATGAACAGCACCGCGAAGGTGCAATACATCATCGAGCCGTCGAGGTTGAACGAATAGCCCATCGGCATCACGAAGCTGGAGATCTTGCGCTTGACTCCGAAGCGGTCGAGTGCGATCAGGATCTTCGGGTAGGCCGCCTCCGAACTGGCGGTGGCGAAGGACAGCAGGAATGGCTCGCGGATCAGCTTCAGCAGCGTGATGACGCGCGGTCCCAGGAAGATGAAGCCGGCCAGCGCCAGGAGGGCCCAGAGGATGAAGAGGCTCAGGTAGAAGCCGCCCATGAAGACCGCGAACTTCAAGAGGATGCCCAGCCCGTTGACCGCCACCGTGGCGGCCATCGCGGCCATGACGGCCAGCGGCGCCAGCTTCATCACGTAGCCGGTGATCTTCAGCATCGCGTGCGACAGCTCGTCGATCGCGCCGACCAGCGTGCGCGCCTTCTCGCCCAGCGAGGCGAGCGCCACGCCGAAGAACATCGAGAAGACCACGATCTGCAGGATCTCGTTGTTGGCCATCGCCTCGACGAAGGACTTGGGCACCACGTGGCTCACGAAATCCTTCAGGGTGAACTTGGAGGTCGCGAGGTTGGCCGACGAGCCGATGTCCGGCAGCGGCAGCCCCAGGTCGTGCCCCGGCGCCAGCAGGTTGGCCATCACCAGGCCCAGCACCAGCGACACCAGCGAGGCGGTGATGAACCAGCCGAGCGACTTGCCGAACACCCGCCCGACCGAGGACGCGTCGCCCATGTGGGCGATGCCCACCACCAGCGTCGAGAACACCAGCGGGCCGATCAGCATCTTGATCAGCCGCAGGAAGACGTCGGACATGATCGAGATGTAGCCCGCGACGTCGGCCGCGGTCGCCTTGTTGGGAAAGTTCACGAAGACCATCCAGCCGAGCAGGATGCCGATCAGCATCGCGATCAGGATCCAGGCGGCGGGCGGCAGTTTCCTCTTCATGGCGTTTCCTTCTTGTGCGGCGTGGAATCGAGCTTCTGCTGCTGCGGGCCGGTCGCCCCCGCGACAGCCCGCCGGATGCGATTTCAAGCCAAATCCCCGCCGTTCGCAATGACATTGAAGTCACATTCCGAACGGCCGAGGGCCCTGGCGGCGCGCAAACCTAGAATCGGGCCATGTCCCTGCAAACCCTCAGCTTCCGCGGCCAGCCGGCCGTGCGCCTCGACCTGCCGGGCGCGGGCAGCTGCACCGTGGCGCTGCATGGTGCCCATCTGCTGTCCTGGATCGGTGCCGACGGCGTCGAGCGCCTCTACCTGAGCCCGCAAGCCCGCTTCGACGGCGCGACCGCGATCCGCGGCGGCGTCCCGGTCTGCTGGCCGCAGTTCAACCAGCGCGGGCCGCTGCCCAAGCACGGCTTTGCACGCAACCTGCCCTGGACGCTCGACAGCGCGGCAGGCGCCGCCGACACCGTGGCGCTGAGCCTGGCGCCGAGCGAAGCCAGCCGGGCGATCTGGCCCGAGTCCTTTCACCTGCGCCTTTCCGTGACGCTGGCGCCGCGCAGCCTGCGCATCGCGCTCGATGTCGTCAACACCGGCAGCGTCCCGTGGTCCTTTACCGCTGCGCTGCACAGCTACCTGCGCGTCGACGAGGTGACCCAGGCGCGTCTCGAAGGCCTGCAGGGCAGCCGGCGCTGGGATTCGCTGCGCGACCTGCATTCGACCGAAGAGACGCTCACGCCCGTTTTCGGGGCCGAATACGACAGCGTCTTCGGCGCGCCGGGCCGGCCGCTACGCCTGGTGCAGCCGTCAGGCACGCTGCAGATCAGCCAGAGCGCCAGCTGCGGCGAGACGGTGGTCTGGAATCCCGGCCCGTTGCTGTGCGCCAGGCTGGACGACATGCCCGCCGACGGCTGGCGCCACATGCTCTGCGTCGAGGCCGCGCAGATCGACCAGAGCGTCACGCTGGCGCCATCGGCCAGCTGGCTCGGCTGGCAGCAGCTCGATGTGCTCTGAGCACCTGAATCCATTTCCGAAACCCATGCTCGCCAAACGCATCATTCCCTGCCTCGACGTCACCGGCGGCCGCGTCGTCAAGGGCGTCAATTTCGTCGAACTGCGCGACGCCGGCGACCCGGTCGAGATCGCGGCGCGCTACAACGCGCAGGGCGCCGACGAACTGACCTTCCTCGACATCACCGCCACCAGCGACGGCCGCGACCTGATCCTGCCGATCATCGAGGCGGTCGCCTCGCAGGTCTTCATCCCGCTGACCGTCGGCGGCGGCGTGCGCACCGTGGCTGACGTGCGCCGGCTGCTCAATGCCGGCGCCGACAAGACCAGCTTCAATTCTGCCGCCATCGCCAATCCGCAGGTCATCGAGGACGCTTCCCGCAAATACGGCGCCCAGTGCATCGTGGTGGCCATCGACGCCAAGCGGCGCACACCCGAGGACGCGGCCCGCATCGGCGCCAATGGCCGCGCGGCCGGCCCGGGCTGGGATGTCTACAGCCACGGCGGGCGCAAGAACACCGGCCTCGACGCGGTCGAATGGGCCGCCGAGATGGCGCGGCGCGGCGCCGGCGAGATCCTGCTCACCAGCATGGACCGCGACGGCACCAAGAGCGGCTTCGACCTGGCGCTGACCCGTGCGGTGAGCGACGCGGTCGGCGTGCCGGTGATCGCTTCGGGCGGCGTCGGCAGCCTGGACCACCTGGCAGACGGCATCCAGACCGGCGGCGCCGACGCGGTGCTGGCCGCCAGCATCTTCCACTACGGCGAGTTCACGGTCGGCCAGGCCAAGGCCCGGATGGCCGAGCGGGGAATCCCGGTCCGGCTTTGACCGACAATGCGCCGCTATGAACTGGCTCGATGAAGTGAAGTGGGACGCGAACGGCCTGGTGCCGGTGATCGCGCAGGAACAGGGCAGCAACGACGTCCTGATGTTCGCCTGGATGGACCGCGAGGCGCTCGCCAGGACCGCAGAGACCGGCCGCGCCGTCTATTTCAGCCGCTCGCGGGCCAAGTTGTGGTTCAAGGGCGAGGAATCGGGCCATGTGCAGACGGTGCACGAGATCCGCATCGACTGCGACAACGACGTGCTGCTCCTGAAGGTGACGCAAACCGGCCACGAGCCCGGCATCGCCTGCCACACCGGCCGTCACAGCTGCTTCTTCAGCAAGTACGAGAACGGCCGCTGGGTCGCGACCGAGCCGGTCTTGAAAGACCCGGCATCGATCTACACCTCGTCCCCACGATGAGCACCGAACCAGCCCGAAACGACCAGGACGCGCTGGCGCGCCTGGCCGCCGTCATCGAAAGCCGCCTGCCGTCGCGCGGCGGCGACCCTGACAAGAGCTACGTCGCGCGCCTGCTGCATCGCGGGCCCGACGCTTTCCTGAAGAAGATCGGCGAGGAAGCCTGCGAGGTCGTGATGGCGGCCAAGGACGCCGACCACGGCGGCGACCGTGCCAAGGTGGTCAACGAAGTCGCCGACCTGTGGTTCCACTGCATGGTGGCGCTGGCCCACTACGGCCTCGCGCCGCGCGACGTGGTGGCCGAGCTGGAGCGCCGCGAGGGCACCAGCGGCATCGAGGAAAAGGCCCTGCGCAAGGCCCAGGACCGCGAGCAATCGAACGACTGACCGCATCGAAGAGGACTGACACCATGAGCAACGACATCGTGACCGTCGAGCCCGACGACTCGCTCAAGACCTGGGGCTGGATCAGCTACGTCATGCATCTGGTGGTGGCCGTCGGCGCGGTGCTGCCTGGCGCGCAGGCCTCGATCGGGTTGCTGCTGATCGCCCTGGTGATCGACCTGGTCAAGCGCGACGACGCGGCCGGTACCTGGCAGGCCTCGCATTTCAGCTGGCGCATCCGCTCGGTGCTGTGGGCCGGGTTGTTCTACCTGCTTACCTCCTGGCTGTGGCTGCTCTTCCTGCTGCCGGGCTGGATCGCCTGGGGCCTCATCTCGCTCTGGTTCCTCTATCGCATCGTGAAGGGCATGGTGCGAATGAACGCCGGCCGTCCCATGGAAAGCTGAGTCAAGAACATGTCCCACGACCCGAACTGCATCTTCTGCAAGATCGTCGACGGCAAGATCCCGTCGCGCAAGCTCTACGAGGACGACGAAGTCATCGCCTTCCATGACATAGCGCCCTGGGCGCCGGTGCATTTCATGATCGTGCCGAAGCGCCATGTCGCCTCGATGGCGCAGATCACCCCCGACGACGCCGCGCTGATGGGCCGGATCATGACCCTGGCGCCGCGCCTGGCACTGGAGGCCGGCTGCCTGCCGTATCCCGAGGGCGGCTACCGCATCGTGATCAATACCGGCGCCCACGGCGGCCAGGAGGTCCAGCATCTCCACGTGCACGTCATGGGCGGACCCCGGCCCTGGCAGAAGGATATCCTTCCCCAGGGAGCGCTCGCGCGGCGCGACTAAAATCCGAGACATTCTTCAGGAGCAATTCCATGGGTTCACTTTCCATCTGGCACTGGCTGATCGTGCTGCTCGTCGTCGTGATGATTTTCGGCACCAAGAAGCTGCGCAACATGGGCTCGGACCTCGGCGGCGCGGTCAAGGGCTTCAAGGACGGCATGCGCGAGGGCTCGACCACCGACACCCCTAGCGGTCCCAGCCCCCAGGTGACCGGCAGCAGCAGCGCCGACAAGTCGACCATCGACGTCGAAGCGCGCCAGAAGTCCTGAGACCGATCGCTCCGTGATCGATCTCGGCATCTCGAAGCTGGCCCTGATAGGTGCCGTCGCACTGATCGTCATCGGCCCCGAAAAGCTGCCTCGCGTGGCGCGCACGGTGGGCACGCTGCTCGGGCGCGCGCAGCGCTACGTCAACGACGTCAAGGCCGAGGTCAACCGCTCGATGGACCTGGACGAGTTCCGCAACATGAAGGATTCGGTCCAGGAAGCGGCCCGCGACGTCGAGCAGACGATCCGCTCCGGCGCCAGCGACCTCGAGAAGCAGTTCTCCGAAAGCGGCCAGACCCTGTCCGCCCTGGCCGAGCCGGCGGCGCCCGTCTATCCCGAATACAAGCACCCACGCAAGAAGTGGCGCCTGAAGCAGGGCGCCACGCCACAGTGGTACAAGGCGCGCAACGGCGTGCGCACCAAGGCGCAGTCCGGCGCCGCGCGCGTCGCCCGTTATCGCCCTCACAAAACCAACTAGCCGCATCGACGCCGGCCGGCGCCGCGCCCTGATGCGCCGCAGGCCCGATCCGAGAGCGCACCCCCATGGCCGATCCCACCCCCAAGAACAAGGAAGACGAGCTGGCCGGCACCGAGCAGCCCTTCGTGCAGCACCTGATGGAGCTGCGCGACCGGTTGATCTACTGCTGCTACGGTCTCGCGGTCGCAGCCATCCTGCTGGCGATCTGGCCCGGGCCCAGCGGCCTGATCGACTGGATCGCGGTGCCGATCCGCAACCACATGCCGCCGGATGCGAAGCTGATCGCCATCGGCGTTTTCTCGCCCTTCTTCGTGCCGCTCAAGGTGCTTGGCATGGCGTCGGTGCTGCTGGCGCTGCCCTGGCTCATGTACCAGATCTGGATGTTCGTGGCGCCGGGGCTCTACAGCCACGAGAAGCGCTTCGCGCTGCCGCTGATCTTCTTCGGCAGCA
>Ga0265327_10000788_pt1 | contig 48885 bp, 47 predicted proteins | sample 41621metaG_FD_202089 | JGI IMG/M metagenome (GOLD analysis project Ga0265327, IMG submission 202089) | Rhizosphere microbial communities from Carex aquatilis grown in University of Washington, Seatle, WA, United States - 4-16-21 metaG | ecosystem: Host-associated > Plants > Roots > Rhizosphere... | reverse complement strand
GCAGGGCAGCCAGCGCGTGGGCATGGGGCAGGCGCTGGCGCAGGCCTTCCCCGAGTCTGCCGCGATCTACGAGGAGTCGTCGGAGCGCCTCGGGTACGACCTCGCCAGGATGTGCTTCGCTGGGCCGCTCGAAGAGCTGTCCGAGACCCAGAACACCCAGCCTGCGCTGGTTGCGACGTCGCTCGCCGCGCTGCGGGCCGTGGAGTCGCGGCTGGGCCTGGCGCCCGACGTGGTCGTGGGCCACAGCGTCGGCGAGTACGCGGCGATCGCTGCGGCTGACAGCGTCGGCGTCAGCGACGTCATCCACCTCGTCCGCGAGCGGGGCCTGGCGATGGCCGAGTCGCGCGCCGAGGGCGTGATGGCGGCCGTACTGGGGCTGCCCGATGCCGAGATCGAGCGCCTGTGCGCCGAGGCGCAGGATGTCTGGCCCGCCAACTACAACTGCCCAGGACAGCTCGTGATCTCCGGGCGTGAGTCCGGGGTGTCGGCCGTCTCCGAGCAGGCGAGGGAGCTGGGGGCGAAGGTGATCCGCCTACGGGTGTCAGGAGCCTTCCACAGCCCGCTCGTCGCCGATGCCGCCCACCGCCTCGAGCCGGCCCTACGGGCGGTCAGCTTCCGCGAGCTGGGGACGAGGTTCATGAGCACGGTGTCGAGCAAGCTCGAGACCGTCGACCGTGTGCCGGGGCTGCTGGTCGATCAGCTGACCGCGCCGGTGCGGTTCACCCAGGCCATCCAGGGGCTGGTTGCCGACGGCGTGCGTACGTTCGTCGAGCTCGGCTCGGGATCGGTGCTGGCGGGGCTGGTGCGGCGCATCGACGACTCGGTGACCGCGATCGCGATCTCCTCGCCCGACGACCTGACGGCGGCCGAGGGGAGCCTCGCCCGTGGGTGAGCTCGACGGCAGGATCGCCCTCGTCACCGGGGGCTCGCGCGGCATCGGAGCGGCTATCTGCACCGAGCTGGCGGCGGCCGGCGCCACCGTGGCGGTCAACTACGTGCGCAACGCTGAGGCCGCCGAGCGCGTCTGCGCCGAGATCTCGGCCGCCGGGGGCACGGCCCACGCGGTGGCCGGCGACGTCTCCGGGAGCGACGGTGCGCGAGCGCTGGTGGGAGGGGTCGAGGAGTCGGTCGGGCCGATCGCCATCCTCATCAACAATGCCGGCATCACGCGCGACAACCTGATCATGAAGCTCTCCGTCGAGGACTGGCAGCAGGTGATCGACACCAACCTGGCAGGGGCGTTCTTCACCTGTCAGGCCGTCGCGCGGCCGATGCTGAAACGGCGCAGCGGATCGATCGTGAACGTCAGCTCGGTGGTCGGCGTTCACGGCAATGCGGGCCAGACCAACTACGCAGCGTCCAAGGCTGGCCTGATCGGCCTGACCAAGTCGCTGGCCAAGGAGCTCGGCAGTCGCGGGATTCGCGTCAACGCGATCGCACCCGGCTACATCACCACCGAGATCACGGCGGGTCTGCCGGACGGCGCGCGCGACGCGATCCTGGCGGGGACTCCGCTGGGGCGGCTGGGCGACCCGGCCGACGTTGCCCGGGCGATACGCTTCCTGGTCTCAGATGCGGCCTCGTTCATCACCGGGGACGTGCTAGCGGTGGACGGAGGGTTGGGCATATGAGTCAGGACGGTCGGCGCCGGATCGTGATCACGGGCATCGGAGCGGTCACCCCGTGCGGGATGAACGTCGAAGAGACGTGGGCGAGCGTGAAGGCTGGACGGTCGGGGATCTCGACCGTCGACGGGTTCGACGGGATCGTCCGCATTGCTGCCCAGGTGAAGGAGTTCGACCCGCTCGAATACATCGACCACCGGACCGCCCGCCGCACCGACCGCTTCGTGCACTTCGGTCTCGCCGCGGCGGCCATGGCGATCGAGAACTCCGGCATCGACATCGCCGCCGACGCAGAGCGGATCGGGTGCTCTGTGGGCACCGGCATCGGCGGGTTGAAGACGCAGGAGATCGCCCACAAGAAGCTGTTCGAGGCCGGGCCCGACCGCCTCAACCCGTTCTGGGTGACGGCGCTGATCCCCAACATGGGCGCTGCGGAGATCTCGATGCGCTACGGCACCCGGGGCCCGCTGACCACGGAGTGCACGGCGTGCGCCGCCTCGGCGATGTCGATCGGCAGCGCGATCCTGTTCATCCGCGCGGGCATGGCCGACGCCATGCTGGCCGGCGGCGTCGAGGCTCCGGTCACCCCGCTCGGCCTGGGAGGGTTCGGGACGATGCGGGCGCTCTCGCGCCGCAACGAGGATCCCGAGGGCGCCAGCCGCCCGTTCGACGCCCAGCGCGACGGGTTCATCCTGGCCGAGGGTGGGGCGGTACTGGTGCTCGAGGAACTGGGCCGCGCCCAATCGCGCGGTGCGCACATCTACGCCGAGGTGCTCGGGTACGGCATGTCGTCCGACGCCCACCACCTGACCGAGCCCGACCCGACGGGCGGGAATCCCGCCCGCGCGATGCAAAACGCCATTGCCGACGCGGGCATAGACGCCGGCCAGATCGGGTACGTCAACGCGCACGCGACCTCGACGCCGGTGGGAGACACCGCCGAGACGAAGGCGCTCAAGCTCGCACTCGGCGAGGAGCGGGCCAGGCAGATTCCGATCAGCTCGACGAAGAGCAGCACGGGTCACCTGCTCGGCGCGGCGGGCGCGCTGGAGACCATCTTCTGCGTACTCGCCATCCGCGACTCCTATGTGCCGCCGACGATCAACCAGACCGATCCCGACCCAACCTGCGACCTCGACTACGTGCCGAACACCGGCCGCGAGGCGGACGTCGAGATCGCGCTCTCCAACTCGTTCGGGTTCGGTGGGCACAACGCCGCGCTGGTGCTGCGGCGGTGGGACGCCGCGTAACCCGCGACCGCAACCGCGGTTACGGGACGGGCGTCCCACCTGAAAGAGGGTCAGTGGCAGACAACATCAGCGTCGACATCAGCGTGGTGGGTGACGACCAGGGCGGCGGCGAGACCGCGGCCGTGCGCGCCCGCAACACCTGCCCCGTCTGCTCCTCGCACTACCGCGAGGAGGAGATGGTTGCGAACCTCCGGGTATGCGGGCACTGCGGGTACCACTTCCCGGTCGCCTCGCGCGAACGCGTGATCCAGCTGGTCGACGAGGGTAGCTGGACGGAGATAGCCCGCGACCTGCGGTCGGCCGACCCGCTTGAGTTCGTCGACACCAAGCCCTATCCGGAGCGGCTCGCCGCTGCGACAGCGGCGACCGGCCTGAGCGACGCGATGCTGGTCGGCGAGGCGGCGATCGGGGGTCTTCCGGTCGCGCTGGCGGTGATGGATTTCAGCTTCCTCGGCGGCAGCATGGGATCGGTGGTGGGCGAGAAGTTCGTGCGCGGTGCGGAGCTTGCGATCGAGCGCCGGATGCCGCTGGTCTCGGTTGCCTCCTCCGGCGGAGCCCGGATGCAGGAGGGCGTGCTGGCGCTGATGCAGATGGCGAAGACCGTGGCCGCGGTCGACGAGCTGCGAGAGGCGGGGAGGCCGTACGTCTCCGTGCTTGCCCATCCCACGACCGGCGGCGTCGCCGCCAGCTTCGCCGCACTCGGCGACGTGATCATCGCCGAGCCCGGCGCCCTGCTCTCGTTCTCGGGGCCGCGGGTCGTGAAGCAGACCACCCGCGAGAACGTGCCCGACGACTTCGGCCTGGCCGAGTCGAACTACCAGCACGGCCACGTCGACATGATCGTCCCCCGGCCCGAGCTCCGCGACACGGTTGCGCGCGTCGCCGCCCTGCTGGCTGGCGGCACGCCCTACCGGCGCCAGACCCTGATCCCCGACCTCGGCGCCCAGCGCGCGGTTGGCCGCCTGCTCGGCGGCGCCCGCCGCCGGCTTGGCGACCTGATCCCCGAACGTGACGGCGCCTGACCGCCGGTTCCGCTTCCTGCGGCGCCGCGGCGCCGACGGGGACGCGTGGCATGCAGTCGAGCTGGCCCGTCACCAGGACCGGCCGTACACGCTCGACTACCTCAGCCGCATCTGCGACGACTTCGTGGAGCTCCACGGCGACAGGGCGGAGGGGGACGACCCGGCGATCGTCGCCGGCATCGGCTCGTTCCGCGGCAAGTCGGTCGCGTTCGTCGGGCACCAGAAGGGTCGCGACCTCAAGGAGCGGACGTACCGCAACTTCGGGATGCCGCGCCCGGAGGGCTACCGCAAGGCGATGCGGGTGTTCGAGCTGGCGGACCGGCTCTCGTTCCCGGTCGTGACGCTGATCGACACGCCGGGCGCCTATCCCGGGGTCGGCGCGGAACAGCGCGGCCAGTCCGGCGCGATCGCCCGCTCGCAGCTGCTGCTGATGGGGCTCGACGTGCCCGTCGTCGCCTGCGTGATCGGCGAGGGCAGCTCGGGCGGCGCGCTTGCCATCGGCGTGGCCGACCGGGTGCTGATGCAGCAGAACACGACGTATACCGTGATCTCGCCCGAGGGATGTGCGGCGATCCTCTGGAAGGATGCCGGCGAGGCCCGGCGCGCTGCTGCCGCACTGCGGCCGACCGCGGACAGCTGCCTGGTTCTGGGCGTGGTCGACGTGATCGTCCCGGAGCCGTCAGGCGGGGCCCACCGGGATGCCGCCCGGGCGGCTGAGCTGCTCGGTGATGCGATCGCCGTCGAGCTCGAGTTCCTGAACTCGCTGCCGTCTGCGGAGCGCCGGCGGCTGCGGCGGCAGAAGTTCGAGCGCATGGGCGCGTTCGTGGAGTGACAGGAGACAACCGCGTCACGCGATACCGTGCCGGTACCGTGCGTGCGCTGTTGATCGCATCCGTCGCGGCCATACTGGGGACGATTGGCGGAGCGGACGCGCACGCCGCCACACCCCGGTCAGTGGTCGCAGGAACCATGCCTCCGGCCCTTGCCGGTGCTGCGCGCATCGCCTCGGTGCCCTCTTCGCGCCCCCTCCAGGTGACGCTGCTGCTGCGACCCCGGCACCCCGCCCTGCTCCAGCGGCTGGCGGCGAGATCGGGCGGCCGCCCGCCGCTGTCGCCCTCGCGCATCGCCTCGCTGTTCTACCCGACCGCCGCTCAGCTGGCGCTTGTCGACCGGACCATGCGGGCCCAGGGTCTGAGGCCGGCGGGCGTTCACGGGCTGTCCGCGTCCTACATCGGCCGCACCGCCGCGGCCGAGTCCACGTTCAGCGTGTCGCTCGGGGTCTACCGCGCGTCCAACGGCGAGACCTTCCAGGCACCAGCCGGACGGGTGTCGGTGCCCGCGGCGATCGCGCCGCTCGTGGCCGACGTCCAGGGGCTGGACACGTCCCAGTCCCTCCAGCCGCTGACCGCGGGCCGGCAGGCGGCGGCTCTCGGTTCGCCCTGCACTGCGGCGCACACGTTCCAGACGGTCCACGGCGGCTACCTGCCCGGTGACCTCGGTGGCGCCATCGCATACAACCACGGCGCCCTCGAGTCGGCCGGCGCCGACGGCTCGGGCGAGGCCGTGGCGCTGATCGAGTTTTCGAACTACCACCCGTCCGACGTCAGCGTGTTCCAGAGCTGCATCGGAACCGAAGTTCCCCTCACCACCGTCCGCGTGGCCGGAGGGACGAGCACGGTATCCGGCGCCGACGAGGTGACCCTGGACGTCGAGGAGGTGGTCGGGGCCGCTCCCGGCCTCGATCGTGCATACGTCTATGTGGCGCCGACGAACGGCAGCATTGCCCAGGTCGTCAACGCCATCGTTGCCGGGCAGGCGACCACGCATGTCCACGTCATATCGGACAGCTGGGGGCTGTGCGAGGCGGCGATGTCGCCGGCAGGTGTCGAGGCGAACGCTCATGCGCTCCAGCTGGCGGCGGTTGCCGGGATCTCCGTGTTCGCGGCTTCCGGCGACGACGGGTCGTACGACTGCTTCGGGTTCCCGATGCTCTCGGTCGACGATCCAGCCTCCGAGCCGTGGGCCACCGGGGTCGGCGGCACAGCCTTGAACAGAACCCCCTCCAGCGGGCCCCAGCACGAGGTCACCTGGAACGAGGGATCGAACGCCGGCGGCGGAGGTGTCTCGCGGTTCTGGGCGGCGCCCTCGTGGCAGAGCGGCCCGGGAGTTCACAGCTCTTATTCGAGCGGCGGGCCGTGCCAGGCGTCGCCGGGCATCTGCCGTGAGGTGCCGGACGTCGCTCTCGACGCCGCGACCGGGAGCAAGGGCTACATCGTGTACTGCACCTCTGGCCCCTGCGGCGGCGCGGGCTGGCAGACGATCGGCGGCACCAGCGGCGCTGCGCCGCTGATGGCGGGCATTGCCGCCGACGCCAACGAGTACTCGCTGGCCCACGGAGGGCAGCGCATGGGGTACGCGAACCCGTTCCTCTACAACACGTTCCGGACCGTGCCGGGAGCGTTCCACGATGTCACGTTGGGCAACAACAACGTGGGCGGCAAAGCGCAGTACCCGGCCACCTCGGGCTACGACATGGCCACCGGCGTCGGATCGCCTGACGCGATGGGGCTCGGGACTGCCCTCGCGGCGTTCACGCCTGCGGCCCTGTCGGCCGACCCGACCACGCTGGCGGTGTCTCCGACCAGGAACCGGACGATCCGCTTTGGGCAGTCCGTAACGTTCGGGGGCGTGCTCAAGGATTCGGGTCGCAACCCCATCGTCGGCGCCCGCGTCTTCCTGCAGCTGGAGGACCAGACGGGGATCCGCGAGTGGACGCGCTTCACTGACGCGAACGGCCACTGGCTCGTCAAGCTCTCGACGGCCATCGACCGCAGGGCACACTGGCACGTCGCCTACCTTGGTAGCCAGACCCAGGCGCCTGCGGTCAGGAGCGGGTACATGGTCTACGTCATCCCGCCCCTTGCACTGGGTTCGTCACTTCCACTGCAGCACGGTGTGTATCAGGCCCAGGTGGGGAAGGTGTTCGACCTTCGCGGGCACACCATGCGGCAGCTTGCCGGCCGCCCTGTGGTGGCGGAGTACCGGCCGGCGGCCGGCAGCAGGTGGACGCAGATCGGCTCGACCGGCGTGACGTCGACAGGTCTCTACCACCGGTTCGTCAAGTTCCCCCGAACGGGTAACTACGTCGTGCGGTGGATCTACAAGGGCGGCACCACCGGCCAGTGGTTGTCGAGCGCCTCCCCCGGCCACGTCTTCGCCGCCCGCCCGTGACCCGGCAAGAGCGCTTGGGGTTCGTGGCGGTGTTCACCGTCTCGGTGTTGGCGCTGGTGCTCGAGCAGGTGAACGTCGCGGGGCAGTTCGTGTTCGTCGTTGCCGCCGTCGCGGTCGCAGGCCTGGCATGGCTCCTGGGAGAGGCGACCGAGCACGCCGGCGAGACCTCCGGCGCGCGCGTGTCCGCCCTGCTCAACGCCAGCTTCGGGAACCTGCCCGAGGTCGTGATCCTCGTGCTCGCGATCAACAGCGGCCTCCTCGACATCGCCCGAGCCTCGATCATCGGTTCGGTGATCGGGAACGTTCTGCTGATCCTCGGGCTGTCGCTGATCATCGGTGGCTGGCGGCACGGGATACAGACGTTCAACCAGCGGCTGGCGGCGATGAACTCCTCGATGCTGGTCTTCGCCGTCGCCGGGCTGGGCCTGCCGACGCTGTTCATCACCGTCCACCACAGCGCGACCGACGCGGCGCTGATGTCCCGCTGGACCGCGGTGGCGCTGTTCGTTGCCTATGTCGCCTACGTCTACGGCACCTTCACGATGCCGGGTGTGAACTTCCGCAGCGTCGGCGGGGCCTCGCACTGGTCGCGCACCCAGGCGCTGGTGCTGCTGGGAGTGACGGCCATCGGCACCGGGGTCGTGTCGGAGGTGCTGGTGAAGTCGATCGAGCCGACCGTCCGGGCGTGGGGGGTGCCGCGGCCCTTCATCGGCCTGATCGTGGTGCCGCTGGTGGGCAACGTCGCAGAGCACTTCTCGGCCGTCCGGCTCGCCTGGCGGGGCAGCCTCGACTTTGCGATGGGCATCGCGCTGGGCTCCGCGATCCAGATCGCGCTGCTGGCCAGCTCGGTGGCCGTGCTCGCCAGTGCGCTGATCGGCAATGACATGACGCTGGCGTTTCCGGCGCTCGAGCTGGGCGCCCTGGGTGCTGCCGCCATTCTCGGCATGGTCGTTGCCCGCAACGGCGAGACCAACTGGCTGGAGGGACTGCAGCTCCTCACGGTGTACTTCATCGTTGCCGTGGCATTCTGGCTCCTGGGATGAGGCTGCTCGCACTCCGCGACCTGCGCTTGGTGTGGCTGGCGGCGGTCGTTTCGTGGTCGGGCGACGCGCTGTCGTTTCTGGCCTTCATGTGGCTGGCCTACGACGTCGGCGGCGCCACCGGGGTGGTGATCGTCCGGCTGGCAGACAGCATCCCCAGCGTGGTCGTGGGGCTGCTGGCGGGCGTGGTCGCCGACCGTGTCGAGCGGCGCAGGCTGATGATCAGCGCTGACCTGTTCCGCGCCGCGGTGCTCGTGCTGCTGGTTTCGGTGGCCGCGGCAGGCCAGCCGACCGTGTTCGCCCTGGCCCTGACCATGTTCCTGATCCGCATCGGCGATGCCTTCTTCGAGCCGGCTGCGGGTGCGATTCTGCCCGATCTGGTCGAGGCTCCGATGCTTCAGCGGACCAACGCGCTGTTTCAGGCGACCTCCGACGCGCTTTCCGCCCTGGGCATGGGCGCCGCCGGCATCCTGCTGGCGGTGCTGCCGCTGGTGCACTTCTTCACCCTCGACATGCTGTCATTCGCAGCGTCCGCGGGCCTGCTCTCGCTGGTCGCCACGCGGTCGGTGGCGCAGCGCAGCGAGCACGAGGCGCCGCTCGCCGAGCTGACGGGTGGGGTCCGCGAGCTGGTCTCCCGGCCCGCGCTCGGCATCGCCACGCTCATGTTCGGGCTGGGGATCACGATCGGGGCCGGCATGTTCATCCCGGCGGCGCCCTCGCTGGTCAGTGCGCGGCTGAACGACGGCCCGGGCTCCTTCGGCCTCGTCATGCTGGGATTTGGAGCCGGCGCGATTGCCGCCGCCGTCGTGCTGAGTCGGGTGCACGTCCAGCGAAAGGCGGAAGTGTCGGTCGTTGCCTGGGTCGGCTACAGCGTGTGCTTCGTCGTGTTCGCCACTGCCGGAAACCTTGTCCCGCTGATCGTCGGAGCGGCTGCGGCGGGAGCCGCAGAGGCCGTGGCCAGGATCCTGCTGGTCTCTGCGATGCAGGAGCAGATCCCGTCTGGCCGGCTGGGTCGGGCCATGGCCGTGTTCTTCACCGTGCACCGCGCCACCCACGGCCTCGGACTGGTCACCGTTGCCTTCCTCGTCACCAGCCTGCCGATCTCCGAGGCGTTGTTGATCGGCGCCGGGCTCGAGCTCGCCGCGCTGCTGGTCTGCCTCGGGCTGCTACGGGCGAATCGGGTAGTGGCGCCCGTTCACGGCGGGTAGCACCTGGGCGGTGACCCACGCCGGCGTCACGGTTCGCCCCTTCTGATAGTTGTACGCGCCGCTGGGCAGCTGCCGCGCATGGAGGTAGCCCAGCGCGGCAGTGTTCTTCAGCGAGCAGGCGTTCCGGGCCTGCACAACCCACGCGGTCGACTGGCTGTCCGAGGCGCCGTCGATCGTCAGCGAGTACCCGTTGTCGCTGTTGTGCACTGAGGCAACGTACCGGAGGCCTCCCTTGTAGATCGCCCAGCTACAGGGGATCGAGATCGATCGCAGCGCCATCATGGCAGCTGCTGTGTCGTTGGAGTCCGCCCCGGTGCCCGGCGCCCAGCCGAAGCCTCCGTTGGAGAGCTGCTGGTTGCGGATGTAGGTGTAGGCCTTTGCCGGCGCAGTGGTGTTGGCGGCCCGGAACGCCAGCACACCCCAGTACGTGCTGTTGGAGTACGCGCCGATCCGGCCGTTCGCCGAATCCACCTTGCTCCGCAGCATCGTGACCAGGTTGTGTCCGGCGAACGAGTCGGGCGAGCGGCCCATGGCGACCAGCGCAAGGATCGCCTTCTCGATCGTCGGCGCGTCGGTGAAGCTCTTGACGTTGGCCGCGAGGTAGCCGACCGGCGTGCGGCCGCCGGCGCGATGCATCAGCCCCGGCTTGCGGCCGGCGGCGGCCAGGGCCATCACCGTCCACTCGGTCAGTCCCACGGAGGCGCTGGAGGACCCGGCCTCGGCGAATCCGCCTGACGTCGTCAGACGGCTGACCAGGTAGTCGGCGCCGGTCGCGGCGTTGGCGGCCGGGACGACCACGACGAGCGTCGTCAGTGCAAGTGCCAGAGCGCGTCGGATCATGGTTGCTCCAATGGTTTGAACGTCGGGTGAAGGCGCTGGGCATACCGGGAGACCATCCGGATCAGCATCGGGCCGGCGACCAGGGCGAGAACCGCGTTGCCCGTGGCGTGCGCGATGTCGAACGGAAGCCCGGTGGAGACGAAGGCGAGGAACGAGCCGGCGTTCGCGCCCGATCCCAGCGAGCTCCACGCCCAGACGTCCATCAGCCAGTCGAACAGGAAGCCCCAGGCGATGCCGAAGGCCGCCAGGGCGTAGCGATTGCGGAGTACGTGGCGCAGGGGCGCCGCTGTGACGCCGACCAGCCCCCAGCCGATCATCTGCCAGGGTGTCCACGGGCCCTGGCCGAGGAAGGCGTTGCTGAGCAGCGCCGCGGCGCCGCCGCATGCCAGCCCCGCACGTGCCCCCAGCGTCGCGCCGGTCACGGCGACGACGATCGTCACCGGCTGGACGTTGGGGATGAACGCGAACAGCACCCGTCCGGCCGCGGCTGCGGCAGACAGCGACGCGACCAGCGCCAGCTCGCGGCTGTGACCTGGTCCCGTCTCGATCGTGATCAGCGCCACCACGACCGCAACCACCGCTGCGGCGAGGACGAGGCTAGGCATGGACAGCTCCGGCGGTGGCGCGAAGCATGTCCGCCGCCTCGGCCAGCGTGCTGCAGCCGAAGGCCAGGCCGAGCTGCGACACGAAGAACATGCCCTGGGCCAGCGCCGACCTGGGGACACGCTCGGACAGCACCTGGCCGTGGCCCATCATCGTCACCAGCTCCGCCGCCTCGGCGGCGAAGTCGACGTCGTGGGTGATCACCACCACCGCAGTGCCCTCGGCGGCGAGGCTGCGGGCGAGCTCGCCGAGTGCCAGCTTGCGGAGGCCGTCCATCCCGCGGGTCGGCTCGTCGAGCACCAGGAGCTGGGGCCGCATCACGGTCACCGAGGCGATCGCCAGCCGCTGGCGCTCGCCGCTGGAGAGGTCGCGGGGGTGGCGCTCGGCCAGGTCTGCCAGGCCGAACCGCGCCAGCTCGGCCTCGACTCGGCGGTCTCGCTCGGCGCCGTGGACGCTCTGCTGGTCGAGGGCGTAGGCGACCTCGTCGGCCACCCGTTCGCGGATCAGGTAATGCGCCGGGTTCTGGCTGACATAGCCCGCGCTCCCGGCGCCCCTGACGCGCCCGCGGTCGGGCTCCATCAGGCCGCTGGCGATCAGGCCCAGCGTCGACTTCCCGGCCCCGTTCTCGCCCAGCAGCGCCGTCACCGTCCCCGGCTCGAAGCCGGCCGTTGCGTCGCGGAGCGCGGTGATCGCCCCGAACTGCTTGCTGACGCCGGTCACTCCCAGCGGCGAAGCCGGCCGCACCGGCGCCGCGCCGGACGGCGTTTGCCGCACTGCGAGCGCTCTGGCCGCCCTCACGCTCAGTGGCAGCTCGGAGCGACCGGCACTGACGAACGCCTGCGCGACGGGGGGAAGCAGCCAGGGAGCGGCTGTCGCCAGGTGCCTCGCGGCCTGCTCCGGGGTGCCGGCAAACGCGATCCGGCTGGCCTCCATGACCACCACGCTGTCGGCCTCTGCGAACAGCCGGGCCGTGCGGTGCTCGGCCAGCACGACGGTGATGCCGCGGTCGTGGTTCAGGCGTACGACCAGGCCCAGCAGCTCCTCGGCGGCCACCGGGTCGAGCTGGCTGGTCGGTTCATCGAGCAGCAGCGTGGTCGTCCCCATTGCCAGCACGGCCGCGATGGCGACCCGCTGCTGCTCGCCTCCGGACAGCTCGACGTTCCGGCGCCCGGCGAGGTGCGAGGCTCCGGTTGCCATCAGGGCTTCGTGTGCCTGCCCGGCGATCAGGTGCGGCGGGAATCCGAGGTTCTCGAGTCCGAACACGGGCTCGGACAGGGCGCGCTCGGTGACGAGTTGCGCCTCCGGGTCCTGAAACACGAGGCCGGCGTGCCGCGCCAGCTCGGCGGGCCTCACGTCACGCGTGTCCTTGCCGTCGAGCGTGACCCGCCCGGACAGCTCTCCGCCGTGGAAGTGCGGCACCAGGCCGGTGGCGGCCCGAAGCAGGGTCGACTTGCCGCAGCCGGACTCTCCGACGACCAGCACCAGCTCACCGGGCTCGACGTGGAGGTCGATGCCGTCCAGCGCGGGGCGGCCGCTGCCCGGGTAGCGGTAGCCAACCGACTCGAACGTCAATCCAGCCATCGCACCACCCCGGCTGCCGCTGCGCCCAGCACCAGCATCGCCGCCGACGCTGCCACCGCGGCGGTCGTCACCGGGTTCGCCGCCAGCGGGTAGTAGGTGTAGTCGCCGGCACCGGTCGCGAAGCAGGCGGCGGCGACCGCGGAAATGGCGAGGCCCACCGCTAACAGGGCGCGTTCCCGACGCGTCCACCGCGGGGCCGGCAGGCGCGTCCGGGTCCCGCTGCCGTACCCACGTGCCTCCATCGCCTCGGCCAGCGACAGCGACCGCTCCAGCGACAGCGAGACCAGCGGCCCCAGCAGCTCGGCCGAGGGTCGCCGGCCGCCCAGCCGGGCTCCGCGAGCTCGAGCGGCCAGCACGAGCCCGGAGGCGTCCGCTTCCAATGCCGGCAACAGCCGCGTTGCCAGCGCTGCGATCAGAGCCGAGTGAGGCGCCACGCGGGCGACTGCGGCCAGCACCCGGTCGCCCGCTGCCAGACGGATGAATGCTGTGAAGGCAAGGGCGCTCCCGGCCAGCCGCAGCCCGGCGCCGAGGCCGTAGAGCAGCTCCTCCTGCGTGATCTCCGTGTCGAGCACGGGGATCCTCGGTCCCTGCCAGATGGTGGTCAGGCCCTGGGCGCTGGCGAAGGGGTTAATCAGAAACACCAGCACCGCGGCGGTCAGGGCGAACATCACGTAGGGCTTCCGTGGCGGCGGCGAGACTGCGACCAGCGCGACGGAGAGCGCGCACGTCGCCCCCAGCAGAAGCGGGTTCTGGACCACCACCAGCACGAGCAGCGGGGGCACGGTGACCAGCGCCACGGGCAGCGGCCTCACGGCTGACCTCCGGCGGCGACGACGTGCCCCGATCCGTCGAGCGCCACCGCGTAGGTGCGCTTGACGGCTGATGGATGATGCGCGAGCAGGTCGGCGGCGGCGCACGCGGTCTGCTCGGTGTCGCCGGCGACCACCAGCGTGACCGACGAGATCGGCTGTCCGGTCGGGGAGTACGCCGCGATCAGGGCGTGTGCCGACGGGTCGGGGATCATCCCCCGGGCGCCGTGGTAGACGAGCACCTGGTCGTGGCGGAGCGCCACCGTCAGGCCTCGCCCCTGCCACTCGCCCAGATCGCCCGGCGCGTTCGCAAACGTGGTCACGTGGACCGCGTAGGGAGACGAGCCCTGCACGGTGCGGACGCCGTCCTGCCGGAGGCTGGCTGCGATGTCGCCGGCGCAGGACAGGCCGCCGACCTCGACCCGGGGCTTGTGTCCGTCGAAGCCGTGGAGGAACGGCTCGGGCCACGCCCCGATCGCGGCCGAGGTGGAGATCATGTTGGCCCAGTAGCGGTAGTCCCACCACTCGACGTCACCAGGGTGGAGCGTGTAGTCACCCGCGCCAACGCCGGGATCGACCCCGTTGATCAGGTACAGCCATGCCTGGGATCGGCTCTGGTCGCCTTTCAGCCCGTCGATCCCCTGGACGAACCGTCCGCCGTAGGCGGTGGAGACGTCCGCCGTTCGCTCGAGCGCCTTGATCGCCTCCTGGCCGGGTGTTGCCCGTGAGGCGCGGAGCAGGGTCTTGCCGTAGTCACGGGTGACCCAGATGCTCGCCACCCGCGGGCCGGGAGGCGGAGCGGACGCCGCCTGCCCGCACCCGCAGGCGCAGAGCAACGCGAGGATCAGGATGCAGTTGCGTGAATCCACAGTGTCTGGGAGCGGATCTCGTTCGGTGCCGTGCTGCGCACGCTGAACGCCCCCGGCTTGCCCAGCCGGACGACTGCCTGCCCCGTGGCATCGGCGTGCACGCCGACTCCGTTCACCCACACCCATGCGTTGGCGCCGGGCGTGGGGTGGCCGGCGTCGTCGTAGGCGCGGACGGTGATCGTCACCGGTGCGCCCACTGCGACCGAGCTGTTGCTGGCGGTGATCGCCAGCGTCTTCTCGGTGGCGAACGTCGTCGGGTCGTAGGTCGTGTAGTAGACCAGCACGCTGCTGGTGGGGGTGACCAGAGCCGAGCCGGCCCCGGCGATGGTCAGCTTCTGCTTGATCTTGACCGCCCAGAAAGCCGTGGGCGGTGGTGCCACCCTGTTGACCGAGTTGATGAAGAACCCGGCCCAGCCGCCGCCGAAGGAGTCCGACCAGGACAGCCCGAGGGGAAACGGCCCTGTTCGGGACGCAGCAACAAGTGCTCCCAGCGCCGTCGTCTTGGTGGTCTTGTGTGACACCCCGTTCTGGTCCTTCAGCGAACCGACGAACGGTGTGACGGTGCCCTGGAACACGTTTCCACGGGGTCCTTCCACCCGTACCGGTGTGGCCGATGCAGCTGCGGCCGAGATCAGCAGTGCGAGCGTCGCCAGGACGGTCGCAACAGTCAGCAGTCGAAGGCGAAATTTCGCCAACGCGTCCTCCTTCCTCGAGAGGCGGTCGTTTGTACCGCGGCGGCAGGTCTTCTGGCTCGGACGCGGCTTCCCGGGTCTCCGGGTCGTCTGACTGGCCTTCCCGACCCTCTCGAGTCAGTGGCTGCCTTTCGGCACGCCTGACGAACGTCCTCACAGCGGCGGGACCGCGCCGGACTTGCACCGGCTTCCCTTTTCCGCTCGCGGGGCGCGATCATACCAAGCGGCCGACCTCCCGGCTGGGCCATCAGGCGGAGGCGGCGAGGTGCTCCCGGCCGTCCGTCATCGCGCGCAGCAAACTCCGGGCGCCTGCCTTCGAGAGCGGTTCGTTCAGGTTGCCGCACTTGGGCGACTGGACGCACGACGGGCATCCGTGCTCGCAGGGGCACTCGCCCAGCAGGCGGGCGGTGCGCTCGACCCACTCCGGGAAGCGGTCGAAGCCGCGGCGGGCGATCCCCGCTCCGCCGGGGTGCCCGTCGTACACGAATACCGTCGGCTGCCGGGTCTGGGGGTGGAGGTCGATCGAGAGCCCGCCGATGTCTCCCCGATCGGCCGTTGCCAGCAGAGGTAGCAGCCCGATCAGCGTGTGCTCCGCGGCGTGCAGCGCGCCGAGCGACACATCGCCGGTGGTCGCCGTCGCGGGCACGAACCAGACAGCTTCGGTCTGGAACCGGCGCTCCGGCAGCTCGAGCGGGAACTGGTCGATCGGCTTGTGGTCGGACAGCCGCTTGCGCTGGTAGGCCAGCACCTGCTCTCGCACCTCGATCTGGCCGAACGCCACCCGTGCTCCGGCGATGGAGCGGGTGTCCAGCTCGCGCACGATCTCGGTCTGCGACCGGCTCACAGCCTGGGTGTAGTAGTCGCCGGCGAACGGCTCCACGAAGGCGATCCGGGCGCCGGGATCGGTCGCGGACACCAGGTGCTGCACGCCCATGTGCAGGTACACAGCGCCCGGGTGGACGGTGGAGTCGGCGCGGGAGCCGTCGACCACGCCAACCAGCGTCCCGGACGCTGCTTCGACGACGGCCACCGCGTCCGCGCTCGCCGAACGCAGCGAGACCTGGCCGGCGGGATGGTCGGCTCCCCGGTAGGCGAGCCCGGCGGGAGTCTGGATCAGCTCGGGCAGCGACGCCGCCAGCTCGAGGCCTGTGGCCCCGAACTCGGCCGCATCTGCCACGGTCAGCGGGAGCTCGGCTGCGGCGCAGCGCAGGTGGCCGGTCAGCACCGCGGGGTTGCCGGGATTGCTGACGGCGCATTCCGGCGAGCGGTCGAGCAGCTCGCCGGCGTGCCGTGCGAAGTACTGGTCGAGCGCGTCGCTGCCGGCGATCATCAAGCCGAGCCCGTGGCCGCGGCGACCGGCGCGGCCCCACTGCTGGCGGAGCGACGACACCGACCCCGGGAATCCGACGGTGATGGCGCAGTCGAGCATTCCGATGTCGACGCCGAGCTCCAGAGCGCTGGTGGCGACGACGCCCAGCAGGCCTCCGCCGCCCAGTCCGCGCTCGATCTCCCGGCGCTGCTCGGGTGTGTACCCCGCGCGATATGGAGCGATCCGGTCGATCAGCTCCGGCGCCTGCCGCTCGAGCCGTTCGCGCGTGTAGCGATAGATCAGCTCGCACGCCCGGCGTGACTTGGCGAACACGATCGTCCGCTGCTCGCGGGCCACCAGCTCGGCGAGCAGGAGGGCGGCCTCTCCGGACGCGCTCACGCGCAGGCCGATGTTGGGGTCGAGCATGGGCGGGTTCCAGATCGCGATGTCGCGGGCAGCGCTGGGCGCGCCGTCGTTGTCCACCACATCAACGGGTGCTCCCGCCAGCACGCGTGCCGCGTCGCCCGGGTTGGCGATGGTCGCCGAGGCCAGCAGGAAGGTCGGATCTGCGCCGTACGCCCGGGCCAGGCGCCGCAGCCGGGCGAGCACGTTCGCCACGTGGGAGCCGAACACGCCGCGGTAGGTGTGTGCCTCGTCGATGACGACGTATCGCAGGCGGGCAAGCGTGTTCGCCCACCCGCTGTGCGACGGCAGCATGCCCGTGTGCAGCATGTCGGGGTTGGTCAGGATCAGGTTCGCCCACCGGCGGATCTGGGTGCGCTCGCCGCGCGGCGTGTCGCCGTCGTAGATGGCTGCACGCAGGTTCGGGGGCTGCATCCGGGCCAGCGCGCGTGCCTGGTCGCGTGCCAGCGCCTTGGTGGGATACACGTAGAGCGCACGGGTGTCGCGATCACGGGCGATCGCGTCGAGCACCGGCAGGCCGAAGGCGAGCGACTTCCCGCTCGCCGTCCCGGTAGCGATGACCACGTGCCGTCCCTGCCTGGCTGCGTCCAGCGCGTCGGCCTGGTGGCGGTACAGCGAGTCGATCCCGGCGGCGCGCAGCGCCCCGGACAGCCCGGGATCGAGGCCCTCCAGGGCTGCGGGGTCGGCCCGCCGGCCCGGAATCGTGCGGCGGTGGACCAGCGGATCGCCGTCGGAACCGGCGGCGCGCTCGAGCACCGGGTCCCAGGGTGCGCTCACTGCTCTCGCGCCGCCTCCGGGTAGCAGCCCAGGAAGGCCAGCTCGGCCACGTTGTCACCTAGCGCAACGAGCGCGGCCGAGACGCTGTGGTGCAGCGGATGTCCCTCGAGGTCAGCGTAGAACTGGTAGTCCCACGGTCGCCCCGGGATCGGGCGCGACTGCAGCGAGCACATGTTGACCCCGAAGCGGCGCAGCGGCTCGATCGCGTCGTGGAGCGCCCCCGGGTGGTGGTGGGTGACGAAGCGGATGGCGCACCGCCAGCGCTCTGCTCTGTCGAGGTCGATCCGGGTGTAGGGGGCGACCGCCACGAAGCGGGTGAAGTTCTGGGCGTGGTCGGAGACGTCGTTCAGCAGCACCGAGAGGCCGAGCCGGTCGGCGAATCCCCGAGACGAGATGGCTGCCTGACGCGGATCGCGGGCCTCGGCCACCCGTCGCGCCGCCGCCGCCGTGCTGGGCGCCACCTCCGGGAGCGTGTCTGGCAGCGACGACAGGAACCGCCGGCACTGCGTGAGCGCCATCGGGTGCGAGTGCACCCTTGCCAGCGCGTCGATGTTTGCCCCCGGCATGCCCACGAGCACGTGCGGAACGGGCAGCACCGCCTCATCGACGATCGCGAGTGTGGCGTGCGCGAGGACGTCATAGGTCTCGGGCACGACGCCGGCCAGGGAGTTCTCGATGGGGAGGACGCCGCGCTCGACCTCGCCTCTGGTTACCGCTCGGACAACATCAGGGACCGAGTGGCATGGCAGGAGCTCTGCGTCCGGGTAGAGGCGCGACGCCGCCTCGGCCGCGTAGGCCCCCTCTTCACCGAAGTGTGCGATCGTCTCTGGCACTCGTTCCTCCACAAAAAAAGCCCCCGGGTTTCGGAGGCTTCTGAATCGCGTCGCGTGCTCGGCAGCGCTCAGATGCCTCCCTGTGGGGTGGTAAAGGCGAAGCCGAGAAAGCCGGGCAGGTACATTGCGCGCCATGCTAGCAGAGGACGCGATGGTTGAGCGGATCGCACGGCTTGCGGGCAGCGACCCCCGGGTGGAGGTCGGGATCGGCGATGACGCGGCGGTGCTGGCCGGCGGCCTGGTGCTGTCCACTGACATGCACGTCGAGGGTGTCCACTTCCGCCGCGAGACGCTGACGGCGGCGGAGATCGGCGCCCGCGCTGCGGCGGCGAACCTGTCCGACCTGGCCGCGATGGGTGCCGAGCCCATCTGTCTGCTGCTGGCGCTGGGGATCCCGCCGGACTTCGGCGAGATCGATGCGCTGGTGGAGGGCATCGCGACGCACGAGGTGGCGTTGGCCGGCGGTGACCTGTCGCGGGCCGACTCGCTCATGGTCTCGATCACTGCGGTCGGGAGGGCGGCGCGCCCCGTGCTCCGCTCCGGCGGCCGGCCCGGTGACCGGCTGGTGGTGACCGGGCCGCTGGGGACGCAGGCGGCGTCCGGCTACACCGCTCCCATCGTCCCGCGGCTGGCGGAGGGCGCCGAGCTGGCCGGCGTCGCCACCGCGATGATCGACCTCTCCGACGGGATCGCCACCGACCTCCGCCGCCTGGCCGCCGCCTCGGGCTGCGGCGCCCGGGTCGAGCTGGCCGCGCTGCCGGTCGCCGAGGGCGCGACGCAGGAGCAGGCCGCGTGCGGGGGTGAGGATCACGAACTGCTCGCCGCCGTGCCTGTGGAGGCGCCGTTGCCCGCGTGGGCGATAGTCATCGGTGAGCTCACGGGCGGCGGGGCCGTCGAGTTCCTCGACGCGGCCGGGGTGTCCCTCGACCTGCACGGGTACGACCACTTCGCATGACGGCGATCCTGGGAGGGCTCGTCGCCGCGTTCGGGTGGGGCACGGCGACGCTGGTGTCGTCACGCACGACGCGGATGATCGGGTCGCAGCAGGCGCTTGCCTGGGTGATGGTGACCGGATTGGTGATCACGATCGTCGCGGCGCCGGTGGCCGAGGGGCTGCCGTCTCCCGGGACGGACGGCGCGTTGTGGGCTGTGGCCTCGGGTCTGTGCTCGGTGCTCGGCCTCTCGATGATGTACCGGGCGCTGCGGATCGGGAAGGTCGGAGTGGTGGCGCCGGTCGGCGCCACGGAGGGCGCGTTTGCCGCGGTGATCGCCGTCGTCCTGCTGGACGAGCACCTGACTCGCGGCGTTGCCGTCGGGCTGCTGGTCATCACCGCGGGCATCGTCCTGGTCACCTTCCACGGCCGCCTGGCCGACCTTCACGTGCGGCCGTCGGTCTACGCGCTGGTCGCGGCGACCATCTTCGGGTTCGGCCTGGTTGCCAGCTCCCGCGCGGGCGAGGCGGTCGGGCCGCTGTGGACGATCCTGGTGGCCCGGCTCGTGGGGTGCCTGCTGATCGCGCTGCCGCTGCTCGTGCGCGGCCGCCTCCGCATCCCGCCTCGGCTTCCGCTGGGCCTGGCCGTCTACTCCGGCATCGGCGAGGTCGTCGGCTTCGTCGGGTACATCGCGGGCTCCCAGTCGAGCATCGCGGTCTGTGCGGTGATCGCATCCCAGTACGCGGCCGTAGCCGCGATCGGCTCGTACCTGGTATTCGGGGAGCGGCTCAACCGCCTGCAGATGATCGGCGGGGTCGTGCTGATGGCCGGAATCGCCGCCGTGGCAGCGCTGCAAGCCTAGGCCTGCAGCCAGGTCGACAGCTCGTCCTCGAGCCGCCGCCGGGGCACGGCGCCGATCAGCTTCTTCTGGACGTCACCGCTCTCGAACACCATCACGGTGGGGATCGAGAGGATCTCGAAGCGCGCCGCGGTGTCGGGGTTGTCGTCCACGTTCATCTTGGTGAACTTGACCTTCCCCTGATGCTGCTCGGCCAGCTCGTCGAGGATCGGATCCATCACGCGGCAGGGGCCGCACCACGGCGCCCAGAAGTCGACGACGACAGGAGTGTTCGACGTCTCGACCTCGTTCTGAAAAGTAGCGTCGCTGACCTCGACGATGGCAGGGCTCACGGGCGTCTCCTCCTGGTGGATGTGGGTGCGCAGCCGCGCCCACACGGTGCGCTTAGCGTACCAGCGGTTCCGCCCGTTCCGGCCCCGGATGGCGGTCGAGCCGGCCGGACATGCTCCGGAGCCGCAGCGCGGGCACCTTCCACACCGCCTCGGCGACGATCGAGCGGCTCATCTTCGAGCTGCCGGCCGTCCGGTCGGTGAACGTGATCGGCACCTCGACGACCCGTCCGCCGAGACGCAGCGTGCGATAGGTGAGCTCGATCTGGAAGGCGTAGCCGCCGGCGTGGACATCGGCGAGGTCGAGCGATTCCAGCACCCAGCGCCGGAAGCACTTGAAACCGCCTGTCAGGTCGTTGACCCTGACACCGAGGATGGTGCATGCATACAGGCAGCCGCCACGGGAGATCACGCGCCGGCTCAGCGGCCATCCTGCCACCGCGCCGCCCTCGACGTATCGCGAGCCGAGCACCAGGTCGGCGTCGGCCGATGCGCCGAGCATGCGCGGCAGCGCCTCCGGTGGGTGCGAGAGGTCGCAGTCCATCTCCAGGATGTGGCTGTAGCCGTTGCGCAGCGCGTGGTCGAACCCCGCCAGGTACGCAGGCCCCAGCCCGCTCTTCTTCGCCCGGTGCAGGACGTGGATCCAGTCGTGCCGCGCTGCCAGCTCCTCGGCCTGGTCGCCGGTGCCGTCGGGTGAGTTGTCGTCGACCACCAGGACGTCGCCGGCGAACGGCAGGGCCGGGAGCTGTCGCTCGATCGCCTCGACGACCCGAGGGAGGTTGTCGCGCTCGTTGTAGGTGGGAAGGACGATCAGGAACCGGTCGTCAGACATGGCTCCTGACCCTATCATTGCGCCCGTGGCAGCCCCGTCGCTCTCGAATGCAGAGATTGCCGGCAGATTTGAGCTGCTCGGGGACCTGCTGGAGCTGGAAGGCGCCGTGGTTTACCGCGTGCTCGCCTACCGGCGTGCCGCCAAGACGCTGCGTGAGACCCCGGAGTCGGTCGCCCGGCTCTCCGAGCAGGGAAAGCTGGTCGAGCTGCCCAACATCGGCGTGACGATCAACGACAAGGTCACCGAGCTCCTCGCCACCGGATCGATCGCTGCGCTGGACAAGGTGATCGCCCGCAACCCTCCCGGCGCGGTGGCGGTCATGCACGTGCCCGGGATCGGGCCCAAGACGGCCCGCAAGATCTTCAGCGAGCTCCAGATCTCGACCGTGGAGGACGCCGTCCAGGCCGCCCGCGACGGCCGCATCCGCGACCTGCCCGGAATGGGCGAGAAGACCGAGAAGCTGCTGATCGAGGGGCTGGCCGACGGTGCTCCGCAGAGGGGACGGGCGCGCGTGTCGGTGGCGCGCCTGAGGCCGTTTGCCGAGCGGGTGGTCGACTCGCTCGCTCGCGTGGACGGAGTGGAGGCCTGTGAGATCGCCGGCAGCCTTCGCCGCTACGCCGAGACGGCCAAGGACATCGACATCGTCTGCGCCGCCCGCAACCCGGGGGAGGTCATCGATGCCTTCACCGCCTCCGACTGGGTGACGGAGGTGGACGGGCAGGGGGAGGCCAAGGCGACCTGCATCGCTCACGACGGCACCCGGGTCGAGCTGCGGATCGTCGATCCCGAGTGCTTTGGGAACCTGCTCGCCCACCTGACCGGCTCCAAGGCCCACAACGTGGCGCTTCGCGAGTCGGCGGTGCGCCGCAAGCTCTCGATCAGCGAGTACGGCATCACCGACACCAACACCGGTGAGGTGACCCGCAGCGCCGGCGAGGAGGGCGTCTACGCCCGGCTTGGCCTGCCGCTGATCCCACCCGAGCTGCGTGAGAACCGAGGCGAGATCGAGGCCGCCAGAGCGGGCACCCTTCCTGACCTGATCAGGCTCGACCAGATTCGCGGAGACCTGCACAGCCACACCGACTGGACCGACGGTAAGGCGACGCTCGAGGAAATGGTCGAAGCCGCGCGGGCGCGCGGCTACTCGTACCTGAACATCACCGACCACTCGCCTGCGGTCGGCTTCGGGATGGGCCTGGACGCCGACCGGCTGCGCGCCCAGATCGAGCGGGTACGTGCGCTGGACGCCGCCCAGACCGACGGGTTTCGCGTCCTCGTCGGCACCGAGGTGGACATCCTCAAGGACGGGAGCCTCGACTACCCCGACGAGCTGCTGGCCGAGCTGGACGTGGTCGTCGCCAGCCCGCACGCGTCGCACCGGCTCTCGGCCGACGGCCAGACGAAGCGCATCTGCGCTGCGGTCGAGAACCCCCACGTGGACATCATCGGGCACCCGACCGCGCGCAAGATCGGACTTCGGGAGGGGTATCCGCTGGATATCGAGGCGGTGATCGCCGCGGCCGCAGCCAATGGAACGGTGCTCGAGGTGAACGCCCAGCCCGACCGGCTCGACCTCCGCGACACCAGCATCCGGTTGGCGGTCGAGGCCGGGGTCAAGCTCTCGATCGACACCGACGCCCACAGCATCGCTGCGCTCGACTACATGCGGTTCGGGGTGATGAACGCCCGTCGCGGCTGGGCCACCGCCGACGACGTGGTCAACACCCGCGAGTGGCCGGAGCTGCGAAAGCTGCTCAGGAAGGGCGGCTGACGCCGAGCAGCGCGGCCAGCCGGTCGTGTAGCTCGGCGCGGTAGGCGAACAGCGCACCCCCGCTCGCGCGCAGGCGCTCGGCGACCGGCCCGGTCAGCTCCTCCCAGCTGATCCAGCTCGCGTCCTCGATCTCCTCGCGGTCGCGGGGGGCGAGGTCGCCGTCGCCGCGGGCGGTGACCACATGCGTGACCCAGGGGAGCCGTTCACCGCCGTGCGTGAAGACGGAGCGCGCCACCAGCGGGTAGCCGGTCAGCTCAATGTCCAGGCCCGTCTCCTCCAGCGCCTCCCTGTGGGCTCCCTCCTCGAACGTCTCGCCGCGGGCGATGCCGCCGCTGGGAATGCGCCAGGCGCCGGGCGGAAACGACGGTTTGCGGATCACCGTCAGCAGGCTCTCGCGCTCGACCGCGAACGTGACGTCGTGTCGTCGCTGCGACTGTGCGCTGCGCGCCACGGTGTTTCGCTCGCGCTCCCCGATCTCGCGGCTTGCATCCCATTCGGCCGGTTTCCCGAAGCGCTCGATCAGGGGCGCCACCAGGCGGTCATCGACGTGCGTCACAGCGACTCGAGCAGCTCGACCACCTCGTCGGTTCCCTCGACGGTGGCGTCGGCCTGGGCGATCAGCTCCGGGGGCGCCTCGGGTGAGCGCACGGCAATCTTCACCGTCGCCTCGCGGAACGCGTCGATGTCGGTGCGGTCGTCGCCGACGTAGAGGAGCTGGTCGATGCGCTTTCGGCCCCGCAGTCGGCGGACCGCCGAGCCCTTGTCCACGGCTACCGGCGGTCGCACCTCGAGCACCATCCGGCCGAACGACCAGGCAAGACCGGCGCGCTCCAGCTTGGGCACCAGCTGTGCCTCCAGGTAGCGGAAGGCGTGGTCGGGCCGGGGCGACCCGCGGTAATGCACCGAGAACGTGATGCCCTTGTCCTCGACCCGGCACCCCAGCTCTGGCAGCAGCCCGTCGTTCTCCGCCACCAGCAGCGCCTCGTGGACAGCCGCCTGGTAGCGGGCGGCCTGGGGGACGACGGTGACCTCGTTGCCGGACAGGATCTCGAGGCCGTGATTACCGGAGATGGCGACCCGCTCGATCGGCACCAGCCGGCGGGCCTGCGCCGCCGGCCTCCCCGTGATGCAGGCGACCAGTACATAGCGCTCGGCGACGTGAGCCAGCGCCTCCAGCGCCCTCTTGGGCACCTTTGCGCGGTCGGGAGTGGGGACGATCGGCGCCAGCGTTCCGTCGATGTCGCACATCACCGCTCCGTGGCGCGGGTCGGCGCGCAACGGAGCGAGCAGGTCGCGCAATCGCTCCTCCACGGCGTCGTACACTAGTGCGCGTGGAGTTCCGGGCGGCGACGGGGGCCGACCATGCGCGCGTTGTCGCGGTGGTCGACGACTGGTGGGGCGGCCGCTCGATGGCGCCGCTCCTGCAGCGGCTGTTCTTCGAGCACTTCGGCTCGACCAGCTTCGTTGCCGAGTCTGACGGCGCCCTGGCCGGGTTTCTGATCGGGTTCGTCTCGCCGAGCAAGGCCGGCACCGCCTACGTCCATTTCGTCGGCGTCGACCCCGACCACCGCGGGGCGGGCCTGGGGTCGGAGCTGTACCAGCGGTTCTTCGACGCCGCCCGCCAGGCCGGATGCCGGTGGGTCGAGTGCGTCACCTCGCCTGTGAACACCGGGTCGGTCGCCTTCCACACCTTGCTCGGCTTTCGCACCGTGCCCGGTGAGGCGGTGCGCGAGGGAGTCGACGTCCATCCGGACTACGACGGTCCCGGCGACGACCGCGTGCTCTTTCGGTATGAGCTCGGCGAGCGCTAGGAGACCGGGGAACGGAGGACGGCGTCGGCCTTGTGCTTCAGCTCCTCGACGACCCCTGGGTCACGGAGGGTGGTCGTGTCGCCCAGAGCATGGCCCTCGGCCACGTCGCGCAGCAGGCGTCGCATGATCTTGCCCGACCGGGTCTTGGGCAAGTCGTCCACGATGATCACGGCCTTCGGCCGGGCGATCTTGCCGATCTTCTGCCCGATCCACTCGCGGAGCTCGGCCGCCAGCTCGTCGCTGGGCTCGTACCCCTCGCGCAGCACGGCGAAGCAGAGCGGCGTCTGGCCCGTCAGATCGTCGGGAGCTGCCGTGGCCGCGGCCTCGGCCACGGCGGGGTTCTCCACCAGCGCGCTCTCGAGCTCGATGGTCGACAGCCGGTGCCCCGACACGTTCATCACGTCGTCGATCCTGCCCAGTAGCCAGAAGTCGCCGTCGTCGTCACGACGCGCTCCGTCGCCCGCGAAGTAGACGCGCGGGCCGAAGCGGCCGAAGTAGTTCGAGACGTAGCGGTCGTCATCCTTGTAGAGCGTCCGGAACATCCCCGGCCAGGGCCGGTTCAGCGTCAGATACCCACCGCGCCCGTGCTCGACCGGGTTGCCGTTGTCGTCGACGACGTCGGCCTTGATGCCTGGAAACGGCTTCGTTGCCGAGCCTGGCTTCAGCGTCGTCAGCGCGGGCAGCGGCGTGATCAGGATGCCGCCGGTCTCGGTCTGCCACCAGGTGTCGACGATCGGGCAGCGGCCGCCGCCGATGTGCTTCCAGTACCAGATCCACGCTTCGGGGTTGATCGGCTCGCCCACCGAGCCGAGCACGCGCAGTGAGGTCAGGTCGTGGCGCTCGGGCACCTCAGAGCCGGCTTTGATGAACGCCCGGATCAGCGTCGGCGCTGTGTAGTACTGGGTCGCCTTGTGCCGCTCGATGATCTCCCAGTGCCGGGCGGCGGAGGGGAACATCGGGTCGCCCTCGTAGAGGATGCTGGTGACGCCGTTGTTGAGCGGCCCGTAGACGATGTAGCTGTGCCCGGTCACCCAGCCGACGTCGGCGGCGCACCAGTAGACGTCCCCTTGGCGGATGTCGAAGATCCACTTGTGGGTGGTCGAGGCGTAGGTCAGGTACCCGCCCGTCGTGTGCACCGCAGCCTTCGGCTTGGCAGTCGTCCCGGAGGTATGCAGGGCGAACAGCATGTGCTCGGCGTCCAACCGCTCAGGCTCACACGTGTCGGGCTGGCTGTCCACCAACTCGTGCCACCACCGGTCGCGGCCGTCGGCCATCGCCACCTCGGCGCCGGTCCGCTTGACCACGACCATCCCCTCGACCGACGGCGCGAGCTTAAGAGCGGCGTCGGCGATCTCCTTCAGCGGCACCCGGCCGCCCTTGCGCCAGGCCTCGTCCTGGGTGATCACGACCCTGGCGCCGGTGCCCTCCAGGCGCTCGCCCAGCGACTCGGCGGAGAACCCGCCAAAGACCACCACGTGCGGCGCTCCCAGGCGTGCGCAGGCCAGCATGGCGACCGGCAGCTCCGGCACCATGCCCATGTAGATGCCGACCACGTCGCCCTTGCCGATGCCCATCGAGCGCAGGCCGTTGGCGAGCCGGCAGACCTCGGTGCGGAGGTCGGCGTAGGTGATCGCCCGCTCTGCCTCGGCCGGATCCTCGGGCACGAAGTGGTAGGCGACCCGGTCACCGCGTCCGGCCTCGACGTGCCTGTCGAGGCAGCTGTACGAGGCGTTCAGCGTGCCGTCGGCGAACCAGGTGCAGTGCGGCGGATCCCACTCCAGGGAGCGGGTGGGCGGCTCGAACCAGCCGACCATCTCGTGCGCCCGCTTGAGCCAGAACCCCTCGTAGTCCTGCTCGGCCTCGTCATAGACCGATGCGTCGGGCACCGCTGCGCCGTCCGCGAAGCCCGCGGGCGGCGCGAACGTCCTGCCCTCCTCGAGCAGGACGTCGATGGACTCACCGCTCACGGCTGGTACTCGAACTCGTCCTCGTCGCTGCCCAGGGCGCGGCGGATCGAGATGACGGCTCCCGCCGCCAGGGCTGCGCCCACCATGAGCTTCAGCATCGTCCGGCCGCGGTGCTTCTTCGGAGGCTCGGACAGGCGCCTGGCGCCCTCGCGGAGCGAGCTGCTGGCCTTGATCACCTCGTCGTGAACCCGCTTGTCAGAGACGGCGTCGCGTGGCCCCTCCGCCTGCACCTTCAGGTAGACGGTGCGGGCAGAGTCGAACACGGTCTTTGCGTGCTCGCGCAACTCGGGGTCGTTCGCAACCTTCGTAACGAGCGGGGTGATCGCGTCGGCGACCTTGTCTGTGTTGAGCTTGGTAGCCAAGATCCCTCTCCTCCGGCGTTTTCAGTCACACTACCACGGTGGATTTCAACAAGGTTCAAGGCCTCCTGGAGGAATGGGGGGAACCGCGCTACCGCGGATCGCAGGTCTATCGGGCCGCCACCAGGCAGCTGGAGTTCGACTACCGGGAGCTGACCGATCTGCCTCTCGGGCTGCGCTCGCGGCTGGCCGAGGCGGAGCCGATGCTCGAGCTGGAGCGGCACGAGCTGCAGACGGCCGCGGACGGCACCCTCAAGGCCCGCTTCGAGACCCGCGACGGGTTCCCGGTCGAGGCCGTGGCAATGCGCCACCGTAATCGGCGCACCGTCTGCGTGTCGTCGCAGTCGGGCTGCCCGCTCGCCTGCACGTTCTGCGCTACCGGCTCGATGGGCCTGGGTCGCAACCTGCGGGCCGGCGAGATCGCCGAGCAGGTGCTGGTCATGGCCCGCCTTCTGCGCGACCAGGACGAGAAGGTCCAAAACGTGGTCATGATGGGGATGGGCGAGCCGTTCCTGAACTACGACGCGGTGCTCGCCGCCTGCCGCACGATCAACGACCCCGACGGATTCGGCCTGGGGGCGCGGCAGATTGCGATCTCCACCGCCGGCTGGATACCCGGGATCGACCGGCTGGCCGAGGAGCAGCTGCAGGTCAAGCTCGCCCTCTCGCTGCACGCCCCCACCGACCGGCTGCGCGAGACCCTGATGCCCGTCAACCGCCGCTACCCGCTGGCCGACCTGATGGCCGCCTGCCGGCGGTATCGCGAAAAGACCAGCCGCCGGATCTTCGTCGAGTACCTGCTGCTCGACGGCGTCAACGACTCGAACCGCGAAGCGGAGCAGCTCGCGGGCCTGCTCGGCGGCGGGGGGTTTCACGTCAACCTGATCGCCTACAACCCGACCGGGGCCGGCTATACGGCGTCGCCGCCGGAGCGGGTGGCCGCTTTCGCCCAGGCGCTCGCCGTCCGCGGCGTCAAGGCCAGCTACCGGCGTTCCCACGGCGGTGACATCGCTGCGGCATGCGGCCAGCTGGCCGTCGAGGGTGCCCGCGAGCAGCGTCGCAAGCGCCGCCGCCTGCTCCACGCCGGCTGACTCGGTCCCAGGCCTTCCAGCGCCTCGAAAAAATGGCCGCCGGTAGAATCTAATGGTGGCGCTGCAAACAACCATGCAGGCGTGGGTGATCCGTCCCGACCGGCTCGGCGACCCGCGCGACGCCATGCGCCTGGAGACGATCGACGTCCCCGAGCCGGGGCCGGGCGAGGTGCTGGTGAAAGTGATGGCCGCCGGTGTCAACTACAACGGCGTCTGGGCTGCGGCGGGGCTGCCGGTGTCGATCTTCCGCTACACCGGGTACGACTTTCACATCGCCGGCTCCGACGCCTCGGGCGTGGTCGAGGCCGTCGGCCCGGGCGTGACCCGCTGGAAGCCGGGCGACGAGGTGGTCATTCATTGCAACCAGAGCTGCGGCGAGTGCCCCGAGTGCAATGGGCTCGACCCCATGGCGTGCACCCAGCAGAAGATCTGGGCGTACGAGACGAACTGGGGCAGCTTCGCCGAGTTCTGCAAGGTGCAGGCCCAGCAGCTCCTGCCCAAGCCCCCGGCGCTGACCTGGGAAGAGGCGGCCAGCTACGGCCTCACCTACTTCACCGCCTACCGGATGCTGGTCGACCGGGCTCAGATGCGGGCCGGCGACAACGTGCTCGTCTGGGGCGCCGGCGGCGGTCTGGGAAGCTTTGCCGTCCAGCTCTGCGCGCTCTACGGCGCCAACGCCATCGCTGTCGTCTCGTCGGACGACAAGATCCAGCTCTGCCGCGACCTGGGCGCCGTGGCGGTGATCGACCGCCGTGACTTCGCGCTCAACGATCCCGATACGGGCGAACGGATCTTCGACGAGGTGAAGCGGTTCGGGAAGGCCGTCCGCGAGGCCGGCGGCGGCCGCGATTCCGACATCGTGTTCGAGCATGTCGGCGCCGCGACGTTCGCCACCAGCGTGTTCGTCTGCAAGACCTTTGGCAAGATCGTCATCTGCGGCGCCACCTCGGGCTTCAGCCTCGACTTCGACGTGCGCCACCTGTGGATGCGCCAGAAGACGATCATCGGCAGCCACTTCGCCAACGCCTACGAGTGCCAGCGGGCGAATCAGCTCATCATCGAGGGCAAGATCCACCCCGTGCTATCGCGGGTGTTTCCGTTCGGCGAGTGCCCGGAGCCTCATCAGATGATGAAGGAGAACACGCACGTCGGGAAGATGGTCGTGCTCGTCGGCGCCTCCGTGGAGGGCGAGGGGCGCTCCGCGTGAGCGACGACCCCCCCTTCTACGGCCCCGAGGACCTGTCCGCCTCCTACGGCGACCACATCGGCGACCCGGGCGCGTTCCCCTACACACGCGGCATCCACCGGGACATGTACCGCGGCCGTCCCTGGTCGATCCGCCAGTACGCCGGCTTCGGCACGCCCGCCGAGACCAATCGCCGGTTCCGCTTCCTGATCGAGCAGGGGCAACCCGCGCTCTCGGCCGCGTTCGACCTGCCGACCCAGATGGGGCTCGACTCCGACGACCCGCGAGCGGCCGGCGAGGTGGGGCGGGTGGGCGTCGCGATCGACTCGGTGGACGACATGAGCGAGGTGTTCGACGGCATTCCGCTGGACGAGGTGTCGACGTCTATGACGATCAACGCCCCGGCCGCTGTGCTGGTGGCGATGTACCACGTTGCCTGCGAGCGGCAGGGCCGCGACCCCGCCATGATCCGCGGCACTGCCCAGAACGACGTCCTCAAGGAGTACGTCGCTCGCGGCACCTACATCTTCCCGCCGCGCCCCAGCCTGCGCCTGGCCGCCGACCTGATCGCCTGGTGCGCGCGCTCAGCGCCGCGGTTCAACGCGATCTCGCTGTCGGGCTACCACATGCGCGAGGCGGGCTGCACTGCGGCGCAGGAGATGGCGTTCGGGGTGGCGAACGCGATCGCATACGTCGACGCGGTGGTCGAGCGGGGAGTCCCCATCGACGACTTTGCACCGCGGCTGTCGTGGATCTTCAACACACACATGAACTTCTTCGAGGAGATCGCCAAGTACCGCGCCCTGCGGCGGCTGTGGGCGACGACGGTGCGCGACCGCTGGGGCGCCACCGACCCTCGCTCGATGATGCTGCGGACGCACACCCAGACGGCCGGCTCGACGCTGACGCTGCAGCAGCCCGAGAACAACATCGTGCGGGCGGCCATCCAGGCGCTGGCGGCGGCGCTCGGCGGGGTGCAGTCGATGGCGCTGTCGTGCTTCGACGAGGCGATCGCGATCCCGACCACCCACGCCCAGACGCTGGCGCTGCGGACGCAGCAGATGCTGCAGCACGAGTTCGGGATCACCGACGTCGCCGACCCGCTGGGCGGATCCTGGTACGTGGAGCAGCTGACCGACCGGCTGGAGGCGGAGGCGCGGGCCCTGATGGCCGAGATCGAGCGGATTGGTGGTGCGGTCAACGCGATCGAGCAGGGCTTCTACCAGCAGCTGATTGCCGACGAGGCCTATGCGAAGGAGCAGCGGATCGCCTCGGGCGAGGACGTGGTTGTCGGCGTCAACGCGTTCGTCGACTCGGCGGCGCCGGCGCCCGAGCGGTTCGACGTCCCACCGGAGCTGGAGCGGGAGTCGCGGGAGAAGCTGGAGGCCGTGCGCAGCCGGCGAGACGGCGCGGGTGCCGAGGCGTGGCTGGCCGACCTGGCCGAGGCGGCCCGTGGCACCGGCGATCTGATGCCCCCACTGCTCGGGGCGGTGCGGGCCGATGCGACGGTCGGTGAGATCTGCGGGACGCTGCGAACGGTGTTCGGCGAGTACCGCTCCGCCGTCGCGATGCAGATCTGAGGCGCCTGCGGCGTTACTTGACCTGGACGAACAGGTTCGCGCTGATCTGGTTCCCGGCCACGGTCGACCAGGCCAGGATGCCGCCGAGGTGCGTGAGGTTCTCGTTCTCCTGGATCGGGAACAGCTTCAGCGCCTGCCCGAGCTGCACGTACAGCGAGACATGCGCTTCGGCCGGTGCTCCCGCGGCGGCGAGCAGCGCGTTCCAGGCCGGAGAGCCGGCAAGCGGATCGTCGGTACCGGGAAGCGTGGGGCTGTTGCCGACGGTGAAGATCCCGTTCCAGTGCTTCCAGCCGATCGAGAACGGGCTGCCGGCGATCACCATCGACTGGCCCAGGCCGTGCGGGTAGGTGAGCAGATGTGCCTGCCCGTGCTCGAGGCGCACGATGTGCGTGAACAGGTCATGGAGAGCCGCCTGTCCGGCGGTCGCGCTCTTCGGCTTCAGGAGCAGCCCGACGGTGGGCGGCTCGCCGGGCTGGCCGGGCGCCGCGTACGCCGCCAGCTCGCCGGTCAGCAGCGGCAGGATGTCGTGGGCGACCGAGATGCCGGTCAGCTTCTGAATCTCGTCGAGCTGTGCTGCCGTGCCGGGCTGCTCGAACATCTGCTGGTAGCCACCGGTCGAGCCACCGCCGTTCACCATGAACAGCGACCCTGCAGGCACGTACCGCTGCAGCGTGGAGGTGGTCGCGAAGGCGTTTGCGATCGAGCCTGACGAGCCGGGAGCGGTCGCGATCTGTGCCGTGGCGCGATAGCCGCCCTCGGTTGCCCACAGCGCAAAGCTCGCGCTGCGAATCCCCGACAGCGCCTTGGACAGCTGCTGGAGCGAGGAGGTCGCCGCGCCGCCTGCCGTTCCGCCGATGCCCAGGCTCTGGCCGAAGTTGCCGAGCGACAGCAGGCGGCCGATCTTGCCAGGGTCGGCAAACGCCTTCAGGAGGCTGTCTGCGGGGAGCGCCGCCATCGCCTGCTGGAACGTCGGGTCGGACGCCAGGCTGGGATCGTCGCCCTCGCGGGTGTCCACCGCGGTGTGCAGTGTGGACTCGTCGGAGGCGACCAGCAGGCCGTCGTTGCCGACCGCAGCCCACTCACCCGAGCTGTCGGTCGACCGGAACTGCTTGTAGCCGTGGTAGCTGCCGGCCGCCTTGCCCTGGTCGCTGGTCAGTGCAGATTCGATCTTCCCTTCGTCGCTGAGTGCGACGTACCCGACCCATGCCGGCTTTCCGGTCGCGGAGTCGATACCGGTCACCGCGATCGCCGCGCTGTCGCCCAGAGCGGGCTGGACGTCCTTGCTGAAGCTGACGCCGTGGTCGGGGCGAACCAGCTCGCGGTGGACCTTTGCGACCACCTGCTGCCAGCCGGGGAACTTCTGCGACACCTTCTGGAACGCCGTCCATGCCGGCGAGGTCGTGTCGAGATCCACCTGTGCGTAGACGATGGCGCTGGCCGGGATCGCCCGGGCGGGGCTTCCGGTAGGCCCGCCGGCCGCGCCGTGCCCGCAGCCGGAGACGGCGATCGCGAGGGCCGCGGTGCCGGCGAGCAGGGTGGCGATCGGGGTACGGGAGGAGATCCTGGACATATCGGGTTTTCTATCGGCAGCAGCGAGCGTAATGCTGAGCGGGGCCCCAGCCGGAAGGCATGGGGTATAGTCCACCGCCGGTGAGCGCGGTTCCCGACATTCCTGGCTCGCTCGAGGACGCGTTAGCCCAGCTGCGCCGCGGGGGGATGGTCGTCGTGTGCGATGACCCCGACCGCGAGAACGAGGGCGATCTGTGCATGGCCGCCCAGTTCGTGACGCCGGCCAGCATCGCGTTCATGGCCTGTGAGGCGCGCGGCCTGATCTGCCTGTCGCTGCCGTCCGAGCGCTGTGACGAGCTCGACCTACCGCTGATGGTGCCTGCCAACAGTGGCTGTGACGCCACCGGGTTCACGGTGTCGATCGAGGCCCGCACAGGCGTCACCACCGGAATCTCGGCGGCGGACCGTGCCCGCACCATTCGCGTCGCCGCGGATCCCGAGTCCGGCCCCGGCGACCTGGTGCGGCCCGGGCACGTGTTCCCGCTTCGCGCACGCTCGCGTGGCGTGCTGGAGCGGCGGGGGCAGACCGAGGCCGCGATCGACCTCATGCGCCTGGCCGGCCTGACGCCCGGTGGCGTGCTGTGTGAGGTCATGAACGCCGACGGCACGATGGCGTCCGGCACCCAGCTGGCCGGGTTCTGCCACCGCCATTCGCTGCCGATGGTGACGGTCGACGAGCTTGCGGTCTACCTCCGCAGCGTCGAGCCGTCGATCGCCGTCGTCTGACGCCGCTCTCGGATCAGGGGGCGGGAACCTTCCCGCCGGTCTTGATCAGCTCCTTTGCCGTCTCGATGTCGTCGCTGCGGTTGACGGCGAGGCACGCGGTGACACGGCCCTCCGGGTCGGTGTACCACGCGACGAAGTCGTCGTCGGCCATCGAGCCCCGGATCTCGACCTGGCCGCTGCCCGGCCCGACGTACTCCATCCACGTCCAGTCGCCGATGTCCGAGAAGAAATAGGGGACGACGTCGTAGGGCTCGTCGGTCGCGCCGGCCCACAGCTTGCCCAGGTAGTCGCCGTGGTTGAGCGCGACGTCCCAGTGCTCGACCCGGATCCGACGCCCGCCGTGGACGACGCTCTCGTACTCGGCGATATCGCCGACGGCCCAGATGCCGGTCGCCGCCTGAAGGTGATCGTTCACATGGACGCCTCGCTCCACCGCCAGGCCGGCCGCCCGGGCGAGGTCGAGGTTGGGCGTCGCGCCGATGCCGGCGACGACCGCGTCCGCCTGCAGGCCTTCGGGCAGCCCATTCTGGTTGCGGATGATGTGGACGCCGTGGTCGGTCAGGTGCCGCTCGAAGTAGGCGCCGACCTCCGGTCCGAAGAGGTGGTCCCAGACGACGGCGTTCTCCATGACCAGGGTTACGTCGAGGCCCTTCATGCGTGCGCTGGCGGCTGTCTCGACGCCGATGAAGCCCCCGCCGATCACGGCCAGGTGGCCGCTCCCGCGCGCGAGGATCTCACCAACGCGCTCGGAGTCCTCGATCGTGCGGATGGTCAGCGCGTCGTCGAACGGCCGTGCCGTGGAGCCGGTGGCCAGGGCCAGCCGCCGGTAGCCGATCCGCTCGCCGTCGGCGAGCTGGATCTCCTTGGCTGCCGGGTCGATCGCCGCCACCTCCGTGCCGAGCCGCAGTTCGACCTGTTGCTCCGACCACCACTCGACCGGGTGCATGTAGGTCTCCTCGGCCGGCTTGTCGCCGCGCAGGAACTCCTTGGTGAGGGGTGGGCGGTGGTAGGGAGGCCGCTGCTCGCGGCCGACGATCAGGACGGACTCGGAGCCGCCTGCCTCACGGTAGGACTGACCGATCATGCCGCCCGCGAGACCCCCGCCGACGATCACGTTGTCGTACCCCGCCATTGACCCTCCCGGGTTAGATCGCTAGGTGCCGGGTTCCCACTGGAACGTTCGCAGCGAGATCCCGGCAAAGATCAGCGCCATCACGGCCAGCACGGCGATGTTCACCGCGACGGCTTCGAGGCCGAGGCCGCGGACAGTCGCCTTGCGAAGGCCGTCTGCAAGGTAGTAGAGCGGCAGCACCTTCGCCACTGCGGCAAGGGCAGCCGGCAGCGCCGCGACCGGGAAGAAGGTGCCCGACAGGAACATCATCGGCGTTGTGATCGCGTTGGACACCGCGTCGGCCGTTTCCGGGTTGGCGACCACCGATCCGATGAAGAAGCCGAACGCCAGGAACGCCAGCGTCCCGACCAGGGCCACCGGGATTGCCACCCAGGCACTCGAGGCGACGTGAATGCCGAACACCACGCGGCCGAAGATCAGGAGCACGATCACCTGCATCACGGTCACGACCAGCGAGGCGAGCACGCGGGAGGTGAGGAACTCGCCCAGCGGCATCGGAGTCAGCTTCAGGCGCCGCAGGATGCCGCGCTTGCGCCAGTCGACCATCACCGTCGAGAGGCCGAACACCGACGACGTCATGATCGCGATGGCGATGATGCCGGGCAGCAGGAAGTCCAGGTAGTCGAGGGACGAGGAGTCAACCGCGGACTGGCTGAATGCGATCGCCGGCGAACCTCCCGCCGCTGCGATCGAGACGCCGTCGGCGGCCCCCGAGACCACTCCCCGGATGATCCCCGCCTGCTCCGCCGAGGCGTTCGAGTAGTAGAGGCGGGCGGTCGTCCCGTCACCGGTGCCGGAGGGAGTGAGGACGAGCGCGGCGTCATGGTTGCCGTTCTTGACGTCGTGGATCGCCTTTGCGCGGGTCTCGCCGGTGTCCACCTCGACGCCGCTGTGCTTACGCTCGAGCACCCGGATCAGCGTGCTCGCCGACTGCGTGTGGGCGTTGTTGACAACCACGACGGTGCCCCCGTTCGTGTGGCCGAACAGCACTCCGAGCAGGCTGAGCAGGATCATCGGGAACGCGATCGCCCAGAACAGCGCGATCCGGTTGCGGAACGTCATCTGCAACTGGGCGCGGGTGGTCAGCGCCAGCCGGCGGAGGTTCACTCGCGGAACTCCTTGCCCGTCAGCTGCAGAAAGACGTCCTCGAGGCTGGGGCCGCGGACGGACAGTTCCGTCAGGCGGGAGCTGGCGTCACGGGCGCGATCGAGGATCTCGTGCACCGTGGCCTGCGCGTCCTTCGTGTAGATCGTGTGCTCGCCCTGCTCGTCGCCCCAGGCGACGCGGGCGTCGGCGTCCAGCGACTCGATCAGCCCGGCCGGGGTGTCGAGCGCCACGATGTGCGCCGCGTCCATGATGGCCACACGGTCGCACAGCTCCTCGGCCTCCTCGAGGTAGTGCGTGGTGAGGATCACCGTCTTGCCGTCGACCTGGTTGATCTTGCGGATGACGTCCCACAGGTTGTGGCGGGCCTGCGGGTCGAGCCCCGTGGTGGGCTCGTCGAGGAAGACCAGCTCGGGGTCGTGCACCAGCGCCAGCGCGATCGCCAGGCGCTGCTGCTGCCCGCCGGAAAGGCGGCGCGACCGCGTCTCGGCCTTGCTCTCCAGGCCGACGAGCTGCAGGGCGTGTTGCGCCCTGCCTGCGCTGTCGGGGTGCCGGTAGAACTCGGCGAACAGCACCAGCAGCTCACGGGCGGTCAGCCGGTCGAACAGCGACGTGGTCTGGAGCTGGACGCCGATCCGCTGCTGCACCCGCTCGGGGTGCGGCCAGACCGGCAGGCCGAGCACGTGCACTTCGCCGCCGTCCGGGGGGCGAAGCCCCTCGATCATCTCGAGCGTGGTCGTCTTGCCGGCCCCGTTGGGGCCCAGGATCCCGAACGCTTCGCCCCGACGCACGTCGAACGAGACGCCGTCGACAGCCACATGGTCGCCGTAGCGCTTGGTCAGGCCGGTGACCGTGATTGCCGCCGAGTCGTCTGTCACGCCGGCGGCGAGTGTAGCTTCCTTACGCAGGGCGCTTCGGCACCAGCACCTTGCGACGGAACTCACACACCACTTCGCCGCGCTGGTTGGTGCCGATGGTCTCGACGGTGACGACGCCGCGGTCGGGCTTGCTCCTGCTCTCCACCTTGTCGAGCACCGTCGTCTGGGCGTAGATCGTGTCGCCGTGGAATGTCGGCTTGGCGTGCTTCAGCGATTCTATTTCCAGGTTGGCAATGGCCTTGCCCGATACGTCGGGGACGCTCATCCCGAGCACGAGCGAGTAGACCAGGTTGCCGACCACGACGTTCTTGCCGAACTGCGTCTCGGTCTCGGCGTAGTGCGCATCGATGTGCAGCGGGTGGTGGTTCATGGTGATCATGCAGAACAGATGGTCGTCGGCCTCGGTGATGGTCTTGCCCGGCCAGTGCTTGTAGACGTCGCCGACCTCGAAGTCCTCCAGGTAGCGGCCGAAGCGGGTCTCACGGGCGTCGATCTCGCGGCTCACAGCGGGTACCTCGCGAGCAGGCCGCGGGCGATGATCAGCTTCTGGATCTCGGAGGTGCCCTCGCCGATCAGCAGCATCGGGGCGTCGCGGTAGAGGCGCTCGATCTCGTACTCCTTGCTGTAGCCGTAGCCGCCGTGGATGCGGAACGAGTCCTCGACCACCTCGTGGCAGATCTCCGAGGCGTACAGCTTCGCCATGCCCGCCTCCACGTCGGAGCGCTCGCCGAGGTCCTTCTTACGGGCCGCAGACAGCATCAGCAGCCGCGCCGCCTCGATCTTGGTCGCCATCTCGGCCAGCTTGAACTGGATGCCCTGATGCTTGGCGATCGGCTTGCCGAACGCCTCCCGCTCCTGGGCGTAGCGGATGGCCAGCTCGAATGCCCGCTGGGCGACTCCGACGCCGCGGGCGGCGACGTTGACCCGGCCGACCTCGACGCCCGACATCATCTGTGCGAAGCCGTTACCCTCCTCGCCGCCCAGCAGGTTGGCCGCGGGGACGCGGTGGTCGGCGAACACCAGCTCCGTCGTCTCGACTCCCTTGTAGCCGAGCTTCTCGAGCTGCGGCGGGATCGTCAGCCCGCCCTGCTGGGCAACGCCGGGCTCCTTCTCGACCAGCAGGCAGCTCATGCCGCGGTGGGCCGGCACCGCCTCCGGGTCGGTCTTGACCAGCGTGGCAACGAGGCCCGAGCGAAGACCGTTGGTCACCCACATCTTCTGCCCGTTGACGACGTAGTCGTCGCCGTCGAGGACAGCCCGCGACCGGATCGCCTGGACGTCGGAACCGCACTCCGGCTCGGTCATCGAGAAGGCACAGCGCACGTCACCGGTCGCCATCAGCGGCAGGAAGCGCTGCTTCTGTTCCTCGGTGCCATCGCGCATCAGCATCGAGGCGACGATGAAGTGCGTGTTGATGATCCCCGAGACCGACATCCAGCCGCGGGCCAGCTCCACCACCGACAGCGCGTACGTGGTGAGGTCGAGCCCGAGGCCGCCGTACTCCTCGGGGATCACGAACCCGAACACGCCGAGCTCCTTCAACCCCTCGACGATCTCGTCCGGGAACACGTCGTCGTGCTCGAGCTGGGACGCCACCGGCAGGATCTGCTCCTCCGTGAACTGGCGCACCAGGGCGACGACCTCGCGCTGCTCGTCGGTCAGCGCCTCTGCGGAAACGTTCACGCGCGATCCTCCTGCGGCTCGAGCCCGGCCGCCACACCGCGAGCGACGATCGACTCTGCGATCTTCCTCGAGGCCTCGTCGATCATCTGTCCCTGGTACATGACGGCGCCCTTGCGCTCGACCTGGGTGGCATGGCGGTACGCCTCGAGCAGGGCGCGGGCTTCCTCGAACTGCTCCTGGCTGGGTGCGAACACCTCGTTTGCGACCCCGATCTGGTCGGGGTGCAGCACCCACTTGCCGTCGTAGCCGATCAGCCGGGCGCGGCGGCAGAGCCTGCGGTAGCCATCGACGTTCTTGATGTCGGTGTAGGGGCCGTCGATCGCCTGCAGGCCGTAGGCGCGGGCAGCGGTGACGATCACCGACAGGATCCAGTGCCACTGGTCGCCCGGGTACTCAGGGTCGATCGAGCCGATCACCAGCGAGTCGACCCCCATCGCCGCCGCGTAGTCGCCGGGGCCGAAGATCAGCGTCTCCAGGCGATCGGAGGCCTGGGCGATCTCGCGAATGTTCATCGCCCCGCGCGCGTCCTCGATCTGCGCCTCGATGCCGATCCGGTGGGGGATCTCGTGCAGCGTCTCGAGCTGGTGCAGCAGGTGGTCGACGAAGTGGATCTGGCCCGCGTCCTGCACCTTGGGCACCATGATGCAGTCGATGCGCTCGCCGGCCCCGGAGACCACCTCTGTGATGTCACCCAGGCACCAGCGGGTGGTGACCCCGTTGACCCGCACCACCCGGGTCTTGCCGTTGTAGTCGTGCGTGCGCAGGGCCTGGACGATCTGCCCCCGCGCGGGCTCCTTCTCGAGTGGCGAGACCGCGTCCTCGAGGTCGAGGAACACCTGATCGGCCGGCAGGGTGGCTGCCTTCGCGAGCATCTTGTCCGATGAGCCTGGCACCGCCAGGCACGAGCGCCGCAACCTCACGCCGACCCGTTCCCTTCCCGTTTGACTGGACAGTCAGTCTACCGGCGAGGCGCGTTTGCTGCGCCTGCAACCGGGCCACCCGCAGGCTCAGAAGAGCCCGAGGCGGCTGAGCGGCCAGTAGCGCACGCGGGCGATGCCGATCATCCAGCCGCGCGGTTCTGGCCCCCATGTCCGGGAGTCGTCGGAGCTGGCCCGGTTGTCGCCCATCATGAAGTACATGCCCTTGGGCACGTGGATCCGGCCGTTGATGTCGGTCGTCGTGTTCGCCGGCAGGTACGGCTCCTGCAGCTGGAACGACTTCCCGTGCACCGGCTGGATGTAGACCTTCCCGTTTGCGCTCCACAGCGTCTCGCCGGGCAGGCCGATGACGCGCTTGACGAACGCGGTTCCCGACGGGCCGACGCGCTGGGTGACGTCGCTGGTGCTGCAGAAGTTGTAGTCGGGGGCCTGGTTGAAGTGAGGCTTGCAGAGCGGGGGGTGGAACACGACGATCTCGCCGCGGTGCGGATTTCGGAAGTCGAGCGTCAGCCGGTCGGCGATCAGCCGGTCGTTGGGCTCGAGCGTCGGCACCATGCTTCCGGTCGGAACCACGTAGGGCTTGACCACGTATGCCTGTGCGAGGTAGGCGATGCCCGCCGCGACGGCAAGGGTGAGGATCAGTTCGACTGTGGAGCGCAGCCGCGGGGGAACGTGGGACATCAGGGACACCGGTAGCGCAGGTTATCGGCGGCCCTGGCCCAACGCTGCAGGAAAGAACGCACAAGATTGGGATACCGTGTGTTACGGATTCATTCAGATCGCACCCTTCCGGTTGTGCTTTGCGCCGACCGGGCCGATCATCGAGGAGCGATGAGGCGGACGATCGCAGCAGTGCTTGTGGTCCTGGTTGCAGCGGTGACCGCGGTTGCCCCTGCTCGGGCCGCCACCGACTTCACCCTGACCGGCCACGGCTACGGCCACGGCATCGGGATGTCGCAGTGGGGCGCGTACGGCTACGCGACCCACGGCTGGCAGTACCCGGCCATCCTCGAGCACTACTACAGGGACACGTCGCTGGGCACGATCGCGGCGGGGACGATGGTGCGGGTGCTGATGGACCAAGGGCACGGCGCCTACCACGTCTCGTTCTCGGCGGCCGCCCGCTTCCAGGACCAGACGGCCGGCACGTCGCAGTCGCTTGCCGCGGGCTCCTACACGGTCGTACCCGGGGCATCGCCAGGGTTCCTGGTGGTGCGGAACTCCTCGGGGCAGGCCGTCCTCTCAGGACTCCACTCGCCGCTCGTGATCATTCCGACCACCCAGCCGCTGAAGCTCGACGACACCAGTATGGCGGGGTACACCGGTGGCCACTGGTACGGCTCGTTCCGGGTAATCCGCACCGGCACCTCGACGCTCGACCTGGTCGACTACGTCAGCATCGAGCGCTACGTGGCAGGCATCGTGCCGAACGAGATGAGCACCGGCTGGCCGGCGCAGGCACTCGACGTGCAGGCGGTCTGCGCCCGCTCCTATGCCTACGCCACGCTCAACCACAGCCCGACGGCGGAGTTCGATGCCTACGACGGCGTTCGCAGCCAGCAGTACGGGCCGATCGAGCACCAGCATCCGGACACCACCGCCGCGACGACCGCCACCGCCGGCAAGGTCGTGAAGTACCAGGGCGCCGTCGCGACCACCTTCTTCTCCTCGAGCTCGGGCGGTACGACCTCGTCGGAGCAGGCGTCGTGGGGCGCTCCCAACCAGCCCTACCTGGTGCCGGTCACCGATCAGTACGATGCCGCGGGCGGGCTCAACCCCAACCACACCTGGGCGCCCAAGCTGTACGGCCCCGCGTCGCTGGCGACAGCGCTGGGGATTCCCGGGCAGGTCGCCTCCATCGACCAGACGGTCGACCCGGCATCGCTACGCGAGCTGACGCTGACGCTCCACACCACCCGGGGGAACGTCAGCCGGCTGGGGCGGACGGTCGCCTCCACCATGGCCCTTCGCTCGTCGTTCTTCCGCGTCCTCCAGGTCACCCTCAACGCCCCGTCGTCGGTCGTCAAGGGCAAGCCGTTGCTGCTCACCGGCCGGGTGTGGCCGAGGCCGGGCACGCCGGTCACGATCCAGGTGCGCAACGCCGGCTCGACCACCTGGCAGACGCTCGCCGATCGCCCCAAGCTGGCTGCGAACGGCTCGTTCAAGATGACGCGGTTCCCGTCCGGGAGCGTGAGCTACCGGATCGTGCGCCCAAGCGCGTTCTCGCCGGTGATCAGCGTCACCGTGACGGGCGGCCACAGCGCCTTTGGGCCACTGGCCCCGGCCAGGCTCTAGCGTCTTCGCAGCACCCGGGCTAGGGTGCTGATCGTGCCTGGGATCACGATCAGCCGCCGGGACGGCAAGTGGAGCGTGCGCGCGGAGGGCTGCTGTGGCCTCGGCGGAACGCAGGCCTACTACGACCGCGCCCATGCGGTACAGGTGCTGAACGAGGGCGGCCGGCTGACCGGCTGGGACGCGATCAGCTTCCAGATCACCGACCGCCGCGGGCGCGTCCACCAGTACAGCTCGTAGCTCGTAGCGCTACTGGTTTTCAAGCAGCTCGTCCGCTGCGACCTCACGGAGGACGCGCGCGGGGCTGCCGACCACCAGCATCCGCGAAGGCACGTCGCGGAGGACGAGGGCGCCGGCGCCGACGAACGCCTCCTCGCCGATCTCCACCCCCGGAAGCAGGGTCGCTCCGCCGCCGACGCGCGCGCCGCGGCGGATCACGGCTCCCTTGACCAGCGCCCGCCGGCGCTCGGTGCGGCCCATGAAGTTGTCGTTGGTGGTGATGACGCAGGGGGCGATGAAGACGTGCTCCTCGAGCGTGCAGTACGCCGTGATGTAGGCGTTGGTCTGGATCTTGGTGAAGTCGCCGATCGTGGTGTCGTTCTCGACGCACACACCGCGGCCGATCACGACCTGGCGGCCGATCGTGCAGCGCTCGCGGACGGTTGCCAGATCGCCGACCACGCAGCCATCGCCGAAGGTCGAGCCGGCGGCCAGCACCGCTCCGGCGGCGATCGCGCAGCCCTCGCCGACGACCAGCCCGGGAAGCGGCCCGCGCTTCGTCGTCGACCGTGCTGACAACGTCGGCTGCTTGCCCAGCACTGCGTTGTCTGCGATGGCGCATCCGGCGCCGATCACAGTGCCGCTGTGAACCGTGACGTTGGCCCCGAAGGTGACGTCGCCGGCGACCTGGGCGTCGCCGGCCACGGTCAGGTTCGGCGCGGTGGACGCGCTCCAGCTCATGCCGTCGCCGGCTCCAGCACCACCGTGGCGCCGCCGAGCTCCAGCGAGCGCTGCATCGCCTCCAGCACCTCGACCACGGCGACGCCCTCCGCCGCGTTGGCTGGATGCGCGTCACCGCCCTCGCGGATCGCGGCGGCAAATGCGCGGCATTCGATCCGCAGCGGCTCCTCGCGCGAGACGGCGGGGACGTAGATGTCGCCGGTGTGGGTCGTGATCTTGCCAGGGGCGGTCTCGATCGGACCCTTGTCGTAGACGGTCACCTTGCGGTCGGCGTCCATGTCGTCGAACACCGCCATCTTGCGAGAGCCGACCACGGTCATCTTGCGCATCTTGTGGGGGTCGAGCCACGACAGGTGGAGGTGGCCGATCTGTCCGGAGCCGAGCTTGAGATAGCCGAACACGACGTCCTCGACGCCGGGCCGCACGTAGCTCTCGCCGCGGGCTGACACCTCGACCGGCCGGTCGCCGAGCAGGTAGAGGACGACCGAGATATCGTGCACGCCGAGGCTCCAGAGGGCGTTCTCGTCCTCGCGGATGACGCCCAGGTTCTGGCGGTTCCCGTAGACGTAGAGGACGTCTCCCAGCTCACCCTCGTCGATCAGCTCGCGCAGCTTGACAACGCCCGGGTGGAACCGCAGCAGGTGACCGACCATCAGCGTCCGGCCGGCGCTGCGCGAGAGCGCCTCCAGCTCCCGTGCCTCGGCCGCCGTCCAGGCCAGCGGCTTCTCGACGAACACGTGCTTGCCGGCCTGCAGCGCGGCCCTGGCGACCGCATGGTGCGTCGGCACGGGCGTGGCGACGCAGACGGCGTCCAGGCTGGGGTCGGCGAGCAGGTCACCCAGCTCCGTCGTGAAGCGGGCGTCGGTGAACTGGCCGGCGAACCTCTCGTGACGCGACTCGTCGGCATCACAGCACCAGGTCAGCTCGGTCTCCGGCAGCTGGTTGAAGTTACGGGCCAGGTTCGGTCCCCAGTAGCCGAGACCGACAACACCGATGCGGATCGGGTCGCTCACAGCGTCACCACCTTGTCGCCGGTGCGGGGAACGACGTTGCGGAAGTCCATCACCAGCGGCGCCAGGCGCGCCACCCGCTCGTGGTCGACCGCCCGGTGGGCGGTGACGACGCAGACAATGTCGGCGTTCTGGAGGGCCTCGTCGGTCAGCTCCTGAGACTGCAGCTCAAGACCTCCTGTCCGCAGTGACGGCACGTGAGGGTCGTGGTAGGAGATCTTCGCCCCGCTTGCGTGGAGCAGCTCGATCAGGCGCAGGGCGGGCGACTCGCGCAGGTCGCCGACGTCGCTCTTGTACGACACGCCGAGCACCAGCACGTTGCTCCCGGCCACCGGCTTTCGGTGCCCGTTCAGCGCCTGCGTCACCCTCTCCGCGCAGTGGTAGGGCATCTGCTGGTTGACCTTCCCGGCCAGCTCGATGAACTCGGTCTGGAAGTCGTACTGGCGGGCGCGCCATGACAGGTAGAACGGGTCGACGGGCAGGCAGTGCCCACCCAGGCCCGGGCCGGGCGAGAAGCGCATGAACCCATATGGCTTGGTGGCGGCTGCGTCGACGACCTCCCAGACGTCCAGATCCATCCGCTCGCAGAGCATCGCCAGCTCGTTGACGAGGGCGATGTTGACGCTGCGAAAGATGTTCTCGAGCAGCTTGGTCAGCTCGGCGGCGTCGCAGGACGAGACCGGTACCAGCGTCTCGATGCAGGCGCCGTACAGTTCCAGCGCGCGCTCGGCGCAGGCCGGGGTCAGCCCGCCGACGATCTTGGGTGTGGTCTTGACGGTGAAGTCGGTGCGACCGGGATCGATCCGCTCAGGGGACATCGCGAGGTTGAAGTCGCGGCCTGCGACCAGACCACCCGCCTCCAGGATCGGGCGCACGATCTCGCGCGTGGTGCCCGGGTAGCTGGTCGACTCGAGCACCACCAGGTGCCCGGCGCGGAGGTGCGGGGCGATCGCCCGGGTGGCCGACTCGAGGATCGAGAGGTCGGGCTCGCGGTTGGCCGAGAGGGGGGTGGGGACGCAGATCAGGATCGCGTCGCAGCCGGCGATCTCGGCGAAGTCGGTGCCGGCGGTCAGCCTGCCCGCCGAGCTCAGCCCGGCCAGTTGCTCGGCCGGGACGTCCTCGATGTAGCTCTCCCCACGACGGATGGCCGAGACCTTGGCCTCGTCGACATCCACCAGGTGCACGCTGCGGCCCGCCTCGGCGAACGCTGTGGCCAGTGGCAGCCCCACGTAGCCCGCGCCGATGATCGCAATCCGGGAGCTCATGTCGGCGCGGATGCTACCGGGTGAGCCCCTGGCGACGGCTCAGCCCGTAGGGTTGTCGCCGGCGATCACCGCCGCAATTCGCTGCGATGCGCGGCCGTCGCCGTAGAGCGGCGGGTGCTCGTCCGGCGAGGCCACCTGGGCGAGGGCGGCCGCAACGGCGTCCGGCTCGAACGCGACCAGGCGGTTCCAGCCCAGCTCGATGGTCTCCACCCACTCGCTGGTGGTGCGTAGGGTCAGGCAGGGCACCCGGTGCAGGTAGGCCTCCTTCTGCACGCCGCCGGAGTCGGTCAGACACACGCGTGCCGATGCCAGCAGCGCGGTGAAATCGAGGTATCCGAGCGGCGGGGTGATGATCGCGGCCGCCTCCGCCCGCGCCAGCAGGTCGCGGCGGTCGAGCGCCGCCCGCGTCCGCGGGTGCAGCGGGAACACCAGCGGCTCGGAGACGGCTTCCAGGATCCCGATCAGCGCATCCAACGCGTCACCGGTCGTGTTGCCCTGGCGGTGAACGGTGATCAGCGAGTAGGCGCCCGCGGTCACCCCAAGCTGCTCGATCGCATCGGAGCGGCGCAGCGCCAGCGGCCCGAACGCCTCGGCCACGTCGACCATCACGTCACCCACCAGGTGGACGCCCTCGCGGATGCCCTCGGCTGCCAGGTTGTCAACCGCCGTCTGGCTGGGGCAGAACCGCAGGTCGGCGACGACGTCGGTGACCACCCGGTTCACCTCCTCGGGCATCGTGCGGTCGTAGGAGCGCAGCCCGGCCTCCACGTGCGCCAGCCGGTGACCCGTCTTGACGGCTGCCAGGGCGCCCGCGAGCGTCGAGTTGGTGTCGCCGTAGACCAGCACCATGTCGGGGTGCTCGGCCACCAGCACCGGCTCCAGGCCGACCAGCATCGCCCCTGTCTGCTGGGCGTGCGTGCCCGATCCGGTCTCGATCTCGTGGTCGGGCGGGTCGATCTCCAGCTCGGCGAAGAACACGGCCGAGAGCTCGCTGTCGTAGTGCTGGCCGGTGTGGACGAGGACGTGGTCGCAGACCTCACGCAGCGCTCTGCTGAGGGGCGCAGCCTTGATGAACTGCGGGCGGTTGCCCACGACCGAGACGACCTTCATCGAAGCGGCAGCCTATCCGGCGAGCCGGGCGCTGAGCGTGGTCAGCTGGCCGCTCCAGAGCAGCACGCCCATCAGCACCAGTAGCGCTCCGGACGCGCGCGTCACCAGCCACCAGTGGTCGCGGACGGTGCGGGCTGCGCCCAGCACCCAGGGCAGCGCGATCCCGGCGGCGATGAACGGCACGCCCAGGCCGAGGGAGTAGAAGAAGAGCAGCACCGCTCCGTCGACCGCGCGGCCCTGCGTGCCCGCGATGGTCAGGATGGTGCCCAGCGTGGGCCCGATGCACGGCGTCCAGGCGATGGCGAACGCGGCTCCCGCGATCGCCGTGCCGACGGTGTTCTGCGGCTGTGGGACAGGAACCCGCCACTCCCGTTGCAGCAGCCGAGCGGTGGGCAGGAGCATGAAGACGCCCATGCCGATGATGATGGCGCCGCCGACCTTCTCCAGCGTGCTGCGATGGTCGAGGAACTGGGCGCCGACCACGCCCGAGCCTGCGCCGGCGAGCGTGAACACCACGGTGAACCCGGCGACGAAGCCGACCGCCGCCCGCACCACCCGCTGCCGCTGCTCCGCCAGGGAGCCGCCGGGGACGCCGCTGACGAAGGCCAGGTAGCCCGGGATCAGCGGCAGCACGCACGGGGAGGCGAACCCGATCACCCCGGCGCCGAACGCGACCGCCAGCCCCGCCGGTCCGACGGTGACGGCATCGGCGATCACGACTGGACGAGCGACGTCAGCTCGTGCGCCAGGGTCTGCTCGCTCGTCTTGCCGTTGATCCGGTCGACGACGACACCCCTGCGGTTGATCACGAACGTGGTCGGCTGGCCGTACAGCCGGAACTGATCGGTGAGCCTGTCGCCGTGGTCGTAGACGACGGGCCAGGTGATGGCGTAGCGGGACACGTACCCGTGCACCCCGCTGATCGGGGAGGCGCGGCCGATGGACAGGAACTGCACCCGCCCGGCGAAGCGCCGCTCCGTCCTGGTGAAGGCGGTCGCCTCCTGCTTGCACGGAGCGCACCAGCTGGCGAAGAAGTTGATCACGAGCGGCTCGCCGTGGTACGCAGCCAGGCTGACCTTCCGCCCTCCCAGCGTGACCGCTGCGAACCGGGGCGCCGGGATCGGCTTGAACGCCGACGCCGGCGGCGACTTGAGGTCGCTCTGGTGGCTCCGCGAGAACAGGGCTAGGCTGATGACGAAGACGGTGGCGGCGGTGACGGCTGCGACGACCAGGGCGCGCTGCATGCTGCATATCGTACGTCCGAAGGGAGAACTCGGCATGCGCCTGGATGGAATCCATCACGTGACCTGTATCACCGGCGACGCGCAACAGAACGTCGACTTCTACACGCGCGTCATGGGGCTCCGGTTGGTCGCGAAGAGCGTCAACCAGGACGACCCCACCGTCTACCACCTGTTCTACTCCGACGAGCTGGGACGGCCTGGCTCGGACATCACGTTCTTCGAGTACCCGGGGGCTGCCCGTGGCGAAGACGGCGCCGGCATGATCCACCGGATCGTGTGGCGGGTTGCGTCGCCCGAGGCGGTCGACTTCTGGGAGCAGCGCCTCCAGACGGAAGGGCTGGACACGGAGCGTGACGGCGACCGGCTGCGCTTTGCCGATCCCGAGGGCCTGGGTCACGAGGTCGCTCCCTACGACGGCCCCGACGAGCCGCGCAGCGCCGAGCATCCCGAGGTGCCGGCCGAGTTCGCGCTGCAGGGATTCGACGGCGTCCGCGCCTACAGCGCGCGGCCGGAGCAGAGCGGCGGGCTGATCGAGCGGCTGATGGAAGGCGAGGCTCGCGGCGACGCGACGTGGGAGATCTCAGGCCCGCGCCGCCACGGCTGGATCGCCTACGAGACGCCTCCTGGCCGGGGCATCCCGGGCGCCGGGACGGTGCACCACGTTGCCTGGTTCTCGACCAACCAGGACCACGCGCAGTGGCAGGAGCGGCTGGCCGAGGCGGGCGTGCGGGTGACGCCGATCATCGACCGCCACTACTTCCATTCGATCTACTACCGCGAGCCGAGCGGCGTGCTGTTCGAGATCGCAGACGACGGGCCCGGGTTCACGATCGACTCGCCGCTGGAGGAGCTGGGGCGCAACGTGATCCTGCCGCCGCAGTTCGAGCCGTCGCGGGAGCGGATCGAGGCGATCCTGACGCCGCTCCCCGATCCGCGGGCCAACTGGCCCGCCAGGCGGTAGGGCTTACAGCGCCTGCGGGGCCTCGGTGACGCGGCGGGCGACGGCGGCAACCAGCCGCGCGGTTTGCTCCAGGTCGCCGAGGTCGACCAGCTCGTTGGGCGAGTGCATGTAGCGCAGCGGGATGCTGATGACGATCGACGGCACCCCGTTGCCTGACGGGGAGACAGCGTCGGCGTCTGTGCCGGTGCTTCCCCCGGCGGGCTCTACCTGGTAGGCGATGCCCTCCGCCTCGGCGACCTCGACAGCGAGGTCGAACAGCACCGGGTGGATGCTTGCTCCGCGTGACAACGACGGCCCTCCGCCAAGCTTGACGTCCCCGCCGGTCTGCTTCGAGGTGGTGGGGTGGTCGGTCGTGTGCGTGACGTCGACCGCGATGGCCGCGGCCGGCGCCAGTGCGTGACCGGTGGTGTGGGCGCCCAGGAACGACGTCTCCTCCGAGACGCTGGCAACGCCGATCAGCCGGGCGCTTCCCGGCTCGGCTGCGTAGAGGCGCACGGCCTCGGCGGCGACGAAGGCGCCACAGCGGTTGTCGCAGGCCCTGCTGACGAGGCGGTCGCCCGGCAGCTCGACGATCGGCTGCTCGAGCACGCCCATGTCGCCGACGTGGACGCGGCGTCTGGCCTCGTCTCCTGACCGTGCGCCGATGTCGATCCAGAGCTGGTCGATCTTGGACGGCTTCGCCCGTTCGTCAGCATCCTGCAGATGCCGGGCCTTCTTCCCGATCACGCCGGGCACCAGCCCGTCGCGGCCGAGGATGCGGACGCGTTGTCCGACCAGCACCTCGGGATCCCACCCGCCGACGCGCCCGAACCAGGCGTAGCCCTCGTCGTCGACGTGGTTCACCACGAAGCCGATCTCGTCGATGTGCCCGAACACCGCGACCGACGGGCTGCCCTCCGGCCGGATCTCGGCGAAGCTCGATCCCAGCGCATCGGCGCGGACGGCGGCGAACGACTCGGCGTACGCCCGCCAGACGCGGGCCGCCGCGCGCTCGTCCCCGCTCGGTCCTGGGGCGTCGAGCAGGTCGCGGAAGAACTGCAGTGACTCCGGACGCATCGGCGCCAAGGCTACCCGCTCCAGCCTCTCGGTGACGGCGGTACACTGGGCGGCCGGGGCCGTTAGCTCAGCTGGTAGAGCAGGGGACTCTTAATCCCAAGGTCACAGGTTCGATCCCTGTACGGCCC
>Ga0265327_10000787_pt1 | contig 48927 bp, 34 predicted proteins | sample 41621metaG_FD_202089 | JGI IMG/M metagenome (GOLD analysis project Ga0265327, IMG submission 202089) | Rhizosphere microbial communities from Carex aquatilis grown in University of Washington, Seatle, WA, United States - 4-16-21 metaG | ecosystem: Host-associated > Plants > Roots > Rhizosphere... | reverse complement strand
GGGTTTGCGGATGGTGGCATGATTTTGTCAGCCCGAAGGACGGCTCGCATCTCACCTGGACGCCGGCGATCCCGGGCGAGGACGTGAAGTTCCTGTCGAGCCCTTCCGATCCCCGGGTGGAGATCACACCGAAAATCATGGGTGGCTGGGTCTTTGAGTTCCGCGGCCATCATGCCGAGGTGATCGAGCGGGCCGCGCAGCTCTATCGGTTGACGGGTGAGGAGCGCTACGCGGACTGGGTGGCGGCGCAGCTGGATTTCTACGCGGCGCATTATCTAGACTGGGCGCCGCAGCGCGAAGGAGCCCGACTTTACTGGCAGAACCTCGACGTGGCCACGAACCTGTTTCACTACGCCGAAGCGGTGCGCCTGCTGGGCGACAAGGTAGAGCCGGCGCGGCGCGCGCTGTGGCACGATAAATTCTTCCAACCCCAGGTGGAGGTGCTGAACAAGACCCGCCTGGAGGTCCACAACATCGCGGTGTGGCAGCGCAGCGCCGCCGCCGAGGTGGCGTTGGTGTTCGGTGACGAGCCCAGGTGGAAGGAGGCGCTCGACGGAAAATTCGGCCTGCGGCGAGAGCTGGCCGAGGGCATCACCGGCGACTACCTGTGGTGGGAGCAGTCGTTCGGCTACAACAGTTATGTGGTCAAGGCCGTGCTCGGCCTGTTCACGGCGGCCGGCCTCCACGGCCGGGCGGATGAGCTCAAGCAGGAGATGGCGGTGGCGGAAAATCTGATGCTCAGCCCGATCTACCTGCGGTTTCCCGATGGCGATGTGCCGAATCCGGCGGACGTCACGAGCCATGTGGTGGCGCCCGACCGCAAACTGCTGGCCGAAGCCTACCGCGTGTTCCCGACGCCCCTCGGGCTCGAGGTCGCGCAGGAGCGCCGCGACTGGGCGACGCTGCTCGATCCGCCGCCGCGGCCGTCGCATGCCTCGCAACTGCCGGCGGTGAAGAGCGCGAACCTGGAGTCGACGCGCATGGCGCTGCTCGTCGCCGGGGACTGGCAGGTCTTCCTGCATTACGGCCAGCTCACGCGTTCGCACGCGCAGGCGGAGGCGCTGAACTTCTCGGCCAGTTTCGCGGGCACCGACATCACCCACGACCCGGGCACCGTCGGCTACGGGTCGCCGCTGCACAAAAACTATTACACCCGTGGCCTGAACCACAACGTGCCCCTGGTGAATGGCGAAGGCCAGGACCCTCAGCCGCAGCCGGGCAAGCTGATCGCTTACAGCGGAAGCAGTGTGACCGCTGCGCAGCCGACCTACCGACCGGACACGCAGGCCGTGCGCCAACTGGTGATCGACGGCGACCGCCTCATCGACACGACCATGGTCGAGAGCAAGGCTACGACCCCGCAGAAGCTCGGCCTGTCCCTTCACCTGCAGGGCAAGGTGCGGCTCCCGGTGGAATTCTCCGCGGATGCAGATTTCGCGAAGGGCCGCCCGGCGTCGTTCGGCTACTGGCGGGACGTGCGCGTTGCGGAGTATCGCGATCGGGCGGAATTCACGGTCCAATGCGGCGACATCGCGCTGCGCGTGACCTTCGCGACGCCCGGCCCGTTCCGGATCTGGCAAGGCTCCACGCCCGACGAACCGCCACGCCGGCGCGCGGGGTTCTACTTGGAGACCACCGGCACGAATGCCGTCTTCACGACCACCTTTGAACCGGAGAAGTGATCGCGCCTTCTCCGGCGCCCTGAAGCAGCCTCGGTCGGATCGGGAGCAACGAGCCGCGGTCGCTGGGATTGCGGCAACGGGTTTGCGACGTGTCGCACAGCAGCGCGATTGCGCCTGACTGCGGGGTCTGTGTTGGTCGGCGTCGTCGTCATCCTACGCCCCGATCGCCCACCCCCCCCGGCGATTTTCCCCAACCCTACTTGTGCTCCCCATGAAACCGTTGCTCCGTCAGATCAGTTACCTGATGGCCCTGGCCCCCGCCGTGGTCGTCTTCGCTCAGACCACCGCTCCGGCCGCCGCTCCCAACGAAGGGACGGAGGTCGTCGTGCTCTCCCCTTTCTCCGTCTCGACCAGCCAGCCCGGCCGCTACCAAGCCGACGAGTCGGCCTCCGGCGGCCGCATCCGCACCAGCATCATGGACACGCCGGCCACGGTCACGGTGCTCACGAACGAGTTCATGAACGACATCGGCACGGGGCGCGTGCTGGACGCCGCCAAGTATGTCGCCGGCATCAGCGAGGCGACGATACCGAACGGCCTGGACCGGGTGAATATCCGCGGCTTCCAGTCGGACGGCCGGCGCGTCGACGGCTTTTCCACCAGCGACCAGGCGAACTACGACCCGGCGGGGATCGAGCGCATGGAGGTCATCATGGGGCCCGACGCGCTTTTGCAGCCGGCGGGCGTGCCTGGCGGCACGATCAACCTCGTGACGAAGACGCCGAAATTCCAAGCCGGCGGCTACCTCAAGGTCCAAGCCGGGCAGTATGATGCCAACCGGATCGAGGCCGATGTCACCGGCCCGCTCGGCACCAGCAACAGGCTGGCCTACCGGGTCGTCTCCGCGTGGCAGGACAGTGACGGCTACATTCAGCGTTCCTACCACAAGTCGCTGTATTTCCTGCCGTCGCTGACGTGGCGTATCGCGTCCACGTCCGAGCTGACGGTGCGTTTTGAGCATTTTGATTTCAAGACCAGCGAACTTGAGGGCCTGCCAGTCGATCCTTCGGTCGGCACCAACTCCGCGTTCAAACTGCTGCCGGGAGTCGCCTATGACTTCAGCCCGTCAATCAGCTCGGACTACCAATACCGGAAGGTTAAGTCCGACACGGGCACCTTCCTGTTCACCTCCGAGATCACCGACCGGCTGGCCGTGCGGGCCGCGGGCCGCATCGCGGAGATCAACACACCGGACTCCGGTTTCACCTGGGGACCGGTGCCGAACGTCCAGGGCGGAGCCCGCGATCCCTTGACCGGCTTGTGGGTCGGTGGCTCGGTCTTCGGTTCCACCGCGCCCTACACGGCGTCGGTCGCGCCGACCTTCACCACGGTCTATACCCATACCGGAACCAAGCAGGGCCAGGTGCTCCGCTATCGCGATTTCCAAAACGACTGGGCCTACACCTTGGAATTCAACGGCATCAAGTCGGTCACCAGCACCGGCTTCGCCTACGCCTTCGAGCAGCAGCACTTGCAGGCGGCGAGCCAGACGGCCCAGAATTTCAACACGGCCGCCTTCGTCTACGACTCGGCCGCCCCGACCGTGGCGGCGCTCAACACCGACCGCATCCGCGAACTGACTCGCGAGCAGTTCTACCTGACGGAACGCGCGGAGTTCTTCGGTGGACGCGGCATCGTCAACGCCGGCGTCTCCAATCTTAACTTCAACGGCCTGTTCGGCAACAAGCTGTCCGCGGCGACTTCGACGGCGGTCGCGGGCCAGATATATCCCGGCAGTGGCAACGCCACGACCTTCAACTACGGCGTGGTGGCGAAGCCGATCCCGAACGTCTCGCTGTATGCCGGTCACTCTGAGAACGCCGTCCCCACCACCAATTTTCAGCAGGTCGTCACTGGCGCCGCGCCGGTTTTTGCCCGGGGCACGCAGAACGAATTTGGCGTGAAGGTCCAGTTGCTCGACAAGCGCGTGATGCTTTCGGTCAGCCACTACGACATCGGCCAGACGGGTTACACGATCGCGAACCCGGCCAACCTCACCTCGCCGCCGCCGGCCGTCCTCCTGCCGCCCCTGATCACCTCGCGCAAGGCCCACGGCTGGGAATTCCAGGCCACGGCCAGCCTGACCAAGAACCTCTCCCTGATCGGCTCCTATGCCGACACGACAAACCGGGATCCCAACGGTGTGCCGTTCCGCGGCTCGGCCGAGAAGATGGGCGCCGCCTATTTGCGGTATGCGTTCAAGGACGGCGGGCTCAAGGGTTTCGCGGTCGGACTGGGCGCCAACTACCTCGGCAAGCGTGCGGGAGACCAGGCTTCCGGTCTCACCTCCGCCAGCACCTCCACCAACGTCATCCCGAACCAGCCATCCTTCTACCTGCCCGCGCGAACCCTGACCGACCTGAACCTGAGCTACACGCGCAAGGACTGGGTTTACCAGCTCGCGGTGAAAAACCTGTTCGACGAGGTCGACTACGCCGCCAGCCTGACGCGCTTTTCCGTCTACATGGGCAATCCTCGCAACATCTCCGGCTCGGTCACCTATAAGTTCTGACCCGGGCCGCATCCGGACACTCGCTCAAAACGGGCACGTTGCCAACCGGCCTCGTGCCCGTTTCGCTTTCCCCTCTCCGCCGCATGCTCGCCACGTCCCCCCGCACCCCCCGCGTCGCCTGGTGGATTCTCGCCGTCCTCGGCCTGATCTTCGCGCTCTTCGCCGGCGACCGTGCCGTGCTCGGCATCCTCAAGACCACCCTCGGCACCGAGGTCGGCCTGACTAACAGCGGCTACTCCCTGCTCGTGACGTCCTTCATGGTGCCTTACACGGTCATGTATCTGTTTGTCGGCGGCTGGATCGACCGCATCGGGGTCAAGATCATGCTCACGCTCGGCGTGCTCGGCATGTCGGCGGCGAGCGTCATCGCCGGTCTCGCGCATGGGCTGCCGCAGTTGGCGGCTTCCCGCTTGGTGCTGGGCGTGGCCGAGGCGGGGATCGTGCCGGCGATCACGGTGGCCATCTTCACGTGGTTCGCCTCGGAACGCCGGGCCGTCGCCTACTCGCTGGCCAATACCGTCCAGCAGACGGCCTACATCCTGAGTCCGCCCTTCGTCGCCGCGGTCACGATGGGTATCGGCTGGCGCTGGTCGTTCCTGCTGCCGGGCCTGACGGGCTTCGGCGTCGCCGCGCTCTGGTGGCACGCGAACCGGGTGGCGGGCGCGCCGCCGCCGCCGGAGCCGGGCGCTGACGTGCCGGCCGCCGACGGACTCGGCCTGTTCGCGCGGCTGCGCCTGCTGCTCGCCCTGCCGCCGGTGCGCATGCTCATCCTCGCGCGCGTAATCTCGGATCCGTTCTGGTTTTTCTTCCAGTATTGGCAGACGGCCTTCCTGCAGGAACGCGTGGGCCTGAGCCTCGCGCGGGTGGGCCAGCTGACCTGGATTCCGCCGCTGGTCTACGTGTTCGTCGCGCTCGGGCTCAGCGCGTTTTCCGACCGGCTCATCGCCCGGGGCTGGCCGGCGCCGAAGGCGCGGCTCGTCCTGATCCTTTGCGCGACGGCGTTCGCCCCCGCGGCGTTCTGCCTGCCGTTCATCCGCTCGGAAAGCGCGGCCATCGCCTTGGTCACGCTCACGTGGATCATGTGCGCCACCTGGCTGAACATGAGCTCGGTTTTCATGGGTGCCTTGGTGCCGCGCCAAGCCCTCGCCTCGGCCATCGGCATCATGAGCGCGCTCGGCGGAGTGACGTCGATCGCCTTCAACGCGGTCATCGGGCCGCTCATCGACCGTTTCGGCTACGACCTGCCGTTCTGGTTCGGCGCCTGCCTGCACCCGCTCGCCGCCGGCCTGCTCGCCTGGCATTTCCTGCGGAAGCGCAGCCCCTCCCACTCCTGAACCGCCTTTTCCATGCTCTCCTGCAACTGCCTCGTCCGCGTCGCCGGATTTCTTCTCGCTCTGGTTTCAGCTGCCGCCACCGATTGGTCGCCGCGGCAGTTTGGGGCGGCCGCTGATGGCCGGACCCTGGACACAGTAGCCTTCCAGCAGGCCGTGGATGCCGCGCACAAGGCCGGCGGCGGATTGGTGCGCGTCGAGCCGGGCACGTATCTGATCGGCACGATCGAGTTGCGCGGCGGAGTCACTTTGCACTTGGAGACGGGGGCCACGCTCCTGGGCAGTCCGCACCTCGCCGACTACCGGCGGGGCAACTGGCCGGCGTTGATCCTGGCCCGCGGGCAGGAGCGTGTCGCCATCACCGGTGAGGGTGTCATCGACGGACAGGGCAAGCTGGTCGCGGAAGACACGCTGCGCATCTACACTTCGGGCAACTATGTGGACTTTTTTCCCGGTCTCAAACCCGGGGGAAAGGTCTTTACCGGCACCGGCACCGACCCGGAGCCTTGGATTGATCCCTATGCCATGCAGGCGGCAGGCACACTGGCGAAACGGGTCGCTCCCCGGGACCGTGAGGACGTGGCGACCTGGCGCGTCGACGAGTTCGTGCGGCCCCAACTGCTCGAATTCTGGCAGTGCCGCGACGTGCGCGTCAGCGGCGTCACGTTGAAAAACGCGGCGAACTGGGTGCAAACCTACCGCGAGTGCGACGACGTCGTCATCACCGGCCTGCGCGTCGAGAGCACCACCTATTGGAACAACGACGGCTTGGACGTCGTGAATTGCCGGCGCGTGCGGATCACGGACTGCGATATCAACGCAGCCGACGACGGCATCTGCCTCAAGTCCGACCCGTCGCCCGACGGACGCTGGTGCGAGGACATTTTCATCGCCCGCTGCCGCATCCGCAGCAGCGCCAGCGCGCTCAAACTCGGCACGGCGTCGCACGTGGGTTTCCGTCGCGTGCAGGTGGAGGACCTCGAGGTTTACGACACCTACCGCTCGGCGGTGGCCTTGGAGACGGTGGACGGCGGGGTGATGGAAGACATCAAGGTCCGCCGGGTGCGGGCCCGCAACACCGGCAACGCGATCTTTCTCCGCATCGGTCAGCGCAACCTAGCCCAGCCGCCCGGCCGCCTGCGCAACATCGAACTCAGCGACATGGAGGTCCAAGTGCCGGAGGGACCGCCCGACGCGGGCTATGACCACGCCGGGCCGCCGTTGAAAGTCGCCGCCAACCTGATCCCCTCGTCCATCGTCGGCCTGCCCGACCGCCCGGTGGAGAACGTCACGCTGCGCAACCTGACGATCACCTATGGCGGCGGTGCCCGCCGCGATCGGGCCGAAGTGCCCTTGTCCCGTCTCGACCAGGTGCCGGAACAGCGATCCAACTATCCCGAGTTTTCGATGTTTGGCGAATTGCCGGCGTGGGGCTTCTTCCTCCGATACGCCGATGGCGTGCGGTTTGAGAACGTCACCCTGCGGCTGGCCGCTCCCGATTATCGGTCTGCCGTTGTGGCCGATCGGGTGCAAAGCCTGGCCCTGCACCGCGTGAAGATAAAATCGGCGGGCGAAAACCCCGTGCTGGTATTGTCCGGGGTGGCCGGCGAAACCTTGACGGAGGTCGAGTGGCCGGCCGGGGCCGGGGAACATGTTCTCCGCCAGCCGGCGCCCGCCGCATTGCCGACCGGAGCCAAGTGATCATTTCCTCCCGGGAGGCGGCCCGAGGGTGTGGCCCTCGATCCACGAGCCCTGCAGCAGCACCTCGTGGGGTCGTGCGGGCACGCCGCGTTCCTGCTGGTGCAACGCGCCGATCAGCATCTCGATGCCCACGGCCCCCGTCTGAGAGATGTCATAGTGGATGCCCGTCAGCCCTGCGTGGGGATCATAGCACCGCAGGTCCACGAGGCCGACCCGCTCCGGCACGAGGATTTTGCCGCCGGCCAGCCACTGCTGCACCGGTTCGGCTTGGCTCACGAGCACCACATCGGGCCGGTGGCGTTTGAACCAGCTCATGAATTCACCGCGATCCGGGGCGTGGCTGAGCAGCGGCGGCACCCGGTAGGACGACGACGGCCACTTCACCTGCTCGCTGAGGAATCCGCCGACCCACATGTCGTTCATGCGGCCGACATCGTCGACGCGGTCGAAGGCCAGGCCGATGCGCCGGAAGCCGCGCCGGTGGCATTGCGCCGCGGCGAGGCTGGCCGTGTGGAAGTGGTTTTCGCGCACGCGGTGGAAGATCGGGGCCGCCAGGGACAACCCGAGGGCGACCACCGAAAAGCAGCTCCAATCGTATTCGAGCAAGGTCGTCTCCGCGCCGGGCATGCGGCCGATCAGCAGGCCCTGGATGTTGCGCGCTCGGAGGATCCCGGTGAAGCGCTCGGGGGTCATGTTCTTCTCGCGGAGCCAGAAATCCTCGAGTGTGAATCCGGCCTGCTCGGCGCGCGCCCGGGCGCCCGGGAAGAAATCGGGCAGGTCGGACGCGGGCGGCCGCCAGCCGTAGCGGGTCGGATGCCCCGTGACGTAGGCGAGCACCGCGCTGGCCACGGGCACGCGTCGCCGCCGCGTGCTCATCCAGGCCGAAAGCAGATGGTTGACTTTGTAGCCGAGGCGTTGGGCCGCGTCCTCCACGACCTGGCGGGTCGCGGAGCTGATCCGGGGGTCGTGGTTGAGCGCCCGTGCGGCGGTCGACTTGTGCACGCCGGCCATACGGGCGACATCGCGCAGGGTGACCTTGTCCATTCCGGCAGCCTGCGGCGCGTCGTGGTCCCTGCCAAGCCCCGGGTCTGGCCCGGCTCCGGGCGGCCCCGGGGCGGTGGGCCGGTATTTTATGCGACTCGTTGCATTGCACGCTCGATGGTTGCTCCCGGAGCGGGATTGGGGTGCTCTGGCTGCCTGCTCCGTCCGGATTCCCGTCTTCATGCGCTACCGCTCCACCCCTTCCGATCCGTTCCTTCAATTCGTGCCGAACCGCGCCGAAACCGCGCTGCGCCGCCTGCGCGAAGAAGTGTGGTCGGGACGGATTTCTGTTCCGGTCATGGCCACCGCGCCCACGGTGGAACACCGGTTGCTGCCCGCCGTGCGCCGTGCGCCGTTGCACTTGGTCGGATCAGGCTCGGCTTGGGGCCGTCTTTTTGATCAGCGCTGGTGCCGGCTGGGGCTGACCGGGGTGACGGCCGGCAGTTATCTGGAGTGGCGCGACCAGGGCGAGGCGACCCTGCACCTCAACGGCACGCCCTATTATGGTTTCGATGTCGCCCACCGCCGCGTCGCGCTCCCGGCGGGCGTGCGCGAGGCCTGGGTCGAGTCCTATTGCTGCCAGTCGGCCATCTGGCATCCGGAAGCGACCGGTCTCGCGGCCCGCGGCAGCGTTTTCGAAGGGGCCTTTCTCGTGCGACGCAACGAGCAGGCCTGGGCCGCCACCCAGGACTTGCAGGCGCTCTTCGACCTCATGATGCAGCTGCGCGGGCAGCAGCAACCTGCGCCGCCGCGGGAATTGGGGCGCTTTGGCCAGCCGCCTTCTGTCGAGCAGGTCACCCCGGTCTATCGCGTGCTGTTGGCCCGCCTTGCCGTGGCGCTCGATGCCTACGACTCCGGCGGCCCGGCCGCGCTGCATGCAGCGCTGGCGCCGCTTTTCCTCGAGTTCCGGGACTCGCGCTCCGTGGTGCGGACCGCGCTGACGGGTCATGCGCACATCGACCTGGTCTGGCTCTGGCCCGAGCGCATGGGCGAAGCCAAGGCAGTGCACACGTTCGCCACGGCCAACCGGCTGATGGCGCTCTATCCGGAGTTTCGCTTCGCCTACAGCCAGCCGGCGAGCTACCGGGCGGTCGAGCGCCGCGCTCCCGCGCTCTCGGAGGCCGTGGCCCGGCGAATGGCCTCCGGCCAATGGCAGGCCACCGGGGCCTTGGAAGTGGAAAGTGACACGCTGCTGCCTTGCGGCGAGGCGCTCGCGCGCAGCTTCCTGCTCGGGCAGGAGGAGTTCCGTCGGCTGACGGGCGCCCCGTCGCGTTTGCTCTGGCTGCCCGACGTGTTCGGTTACAGCGGCTGCCTGCCGCAACTCATGCGGCTGGCGGGAGTCGAGTGGTTTTTCACGACCAAGCTCACCTGGAGCGCGGTCAATCGGTTTCCTTACAGCAGCTTTGTGTGGCGCGGGACGGACGGTAGCGAGGTCGTGGCCCACGTCACCCAGAACGCCGGCTACAACAACCGGCTCGATCTGGCCGAGCTGCATGCCAACGCCTGTGGGCACGCGCAGGCGGGTGTCCATGCCGAGTTCCTGCATCCTACCGGCTACGGTGACGGCGGCGGCGGTCCGACCGAGGAGATGTGCGAGCGGGCGCGCCGGCTCGACGCCCTGGCCGGCACGCCGGGCCTGAAATGGGACCACCCTGAGGCGTTCTTCGCCCGGCTGGCGGCGAAGCGCCGCAAGCTTCCGGTTTATCAGGGCGAGTGTTATCTGGAATGTCATCGCGGCACCTACACGACCCACGGCGAACTGAAGGGAGCGTTCCGCGCGCTCGAGCGGGCGCTGCAGGTGCGCGAAGCCGTGGCGGTGGCGACCGGCGCCGCGCCCGACCTCACGGCGGCATGGCGGCGGCTGGTTTTCGCGCAGTTTCATGACTACATCCCGGGCAGCTCCGTCGCGGAGGTCTACGCCGAGGGCGTGCCGGAACTCCGTCGCCTTGCCGCCGGGGAGCAGAGGGCGGCCTTGGCGGCGCTGTCGCGCTCGGGAGCCGCGGACACCTGGCGGGCGTTCAACCCCCTGCCGCGACCTTGGCGCGGTTGGATCCGTCAATCCGGTCGCCACTCTCCGGTTTGGAAGGAGTTGCCGCCCCTCGGCAGCGCGCCGCTGACGCCTACGGTGAAGCCACCGCCGCCGGTGAAGACCGGCCGCCTCATCCTGGATAACGGTCGCGTGCGGGCTGAGCTGGGCACCGACGGCTGGTTGCGGCGGCTGAACATTGACGGCCGCGAGGTCGCGCTGGCCGGTCCGGCAGCCCGCGCGGTGCTGTATGCCGATCGTCCTTCGAACTACGACGCGTGGGACATCGACCGGCACAGCCTGGATCTCGGCCGGCCGGTGAACACGAGACCGCGCATCCGCTGGGAGTCGGTGCGTCCCGACCGGGCCGTGCTGGCGGTCACACGCCAAATCGGCCGCGCCAGCACCTTGACGCTGCGTCATGTGCTGCAGGCGGGCGAGGGCGTGCTGCGGATCGAGGCGGAAGTGGACTGGCACGAAGAGCAGACGCTTCTCAAGCTGCATTTTCCCACGGAGTATCGCGGGGCCATGGCGCGCTTCGGTGCGCCGTTTGGCAGCGTCTTGCGCGGTCAGCAACCGGGGTCTCCGCTCAAGGAGGCCCAATGGGAGGTCCCGGGCAGCCGGTGGGCAGCGGTGAGCAACGACGGCGAGAGGGACGGGCTCGCGGTCATCACCGAATCCAAATACGGTTTTGGCACACGCGATGGCGACCTCAGTGTCTCCCTGCTGCGCAGTGCCCGCGTCACGGGGGCGGATGAACATCGCTATCTGTTGCCGAAGGGCCTGAGCCGCCACCAGCCGGCCTCACCCTTTACGGATCAGGGCAAGCATGTCATCCGGCTGGCGCTGGCTGGCGGTGATTTTGCGACGGCGACGCACGGGCACCCGGCGGCGCTGGCCGACAGTCTGTTCACGAAGCCCGTGATCTACCGTGGGGAGGAGGTGGCGGCTGGGTTTCTGGGCCTCCTCGACGCACCCACGCTGGTGCCTGCCTGGGCAATGCCACTGACCGCCCGGAGCTGGGTGTTACGTCTGCACGAAGTGGCAGGTCAGCAAGGACGGGCCCGCTTGCAGTTGGCGACCGGCTGGCGCGCCCGGTTGTGCGAGCTGGATGGTCGCGTGGGTTTGCACCGCAGTGCCGCCCGCATCAGCTACCAACCGTATCAGATTGTGAGCGTGCGGTTGGAGCGCGATTGAATCCATCGGCGCACCGTTTGCCGGCTAGAGCGCCCGCAGTCTCCCCGGCGGCGGGAGAGATTCCAGGTCGAGACCGTGGGCGCCAGGAACGCGTTCACCACACATTTTTCCCGGCAAGATCGCCTTCATGCTTGTCGGATGGAGAGATCTCTCGCAGGGGGGGGATCGTCGAAACAACCAGCGCCTCCGGCTGTCATGAAAGGCGGCCGTTGGGCCGCTCATGCGAAAACTTCTCATCATCTTCTTCTCGTTGGCCGCTCTGGCCGGAGCCCGCGCCGCGCCGCCCGCGCCGCTGACGCAAGCTGTGGACAAATGGATCGGCGATCGCGACCAGTGGGCCTTCACGCAATCGGTGCGCGAGTTCGCCGGGGGCAAGGTCAGGGAGGAGCGGCTCGAACGCTACGATCCCTCGAAGCCGGGTGAAAGCCGATGGCAGCTGCTCGCCATCAACGGACAAAAGCCGACGCCCACCCAGTGGGCCGAGTGGCAGCAACGGAAGATGAAGAAACGCCTGAACCCGGGCAAACCGTTGGCTGAATTCTTCGATTTCGCCCAGGCGGCCGTGACGGACGAAAACCCGTCTTCCGTCCGCTACCACCTGCCGCTCCGCAACGACCACGCCTGGCTGTTTCCCGTTGATCGCGTCAACCTGAAGGTGACGGTCAACAAGGCGACGGCAGCCATCGACAAGATCGAGGCCGGCATCGACGAGCCTTTCCGGGTCGCGCTGGGTCTCGGCCGTCTCATGGACTTGGATTTGGACCTGCAGATGAATCCCTCCGAACAACTCGGTCAGTCGGACAATCCCCAGGCGGCCAAACCCGAGGGAACCGCCCGGGCGGTGATGAATAAGCTCGGGGAGCGCGTCGAATACGTGTGGGGCGGGTTCAAGCGTGTCACGCCGCACCCGGACAATGCGATCCCCGTGTCGCCGAAGTGACGGGGTTTAATCCCGCCGCCTGGGGGAGGGGAAACAGATGGGGTGGGGCTGAAAAGAGACCTAAGTGCCGGCGGGACTGTGCCGAACAGATAACGTGCAATCATCAGGTATACCCCCCGCTTTCTCCCCGGATCGCATCATTGCGCTCGGCACCCGGCTGGCGCCCGCATCAGTCACGCTCGGCCGCCTGCGCGGCCTGCTGGCGGATCCGAACACGGATCTGGAGGAAATCATCGCCCTGATCCGGCTGGATCCGGCGCTTACTTTCAATGTGGTCCGCATGAGCAGCAGTGTGCTGTTCGGCGCGAGGGAGCGCAGCGATTCGCTCGAGGAGGCGGTCGGTCGGGTCGGCTACACCGATATCTACCGGCTGGTCGGCCTCGCCGCGAGCCGCGAGCTGTGCCAGGCCGATCTGCCAACCTATCGCCTCACGGCGGCGCGCCTGTGGGAGAATTCAGTGGCGACCGCGGCGGCGGCGGAGGTGCTGGCCCTGCCGGCCGGTGGTGATGCTGGCCTGAACTATTCGGGCGGGCTACTGCGCAATCTCGGCCGGGTGATCCTGGATGGGTCGGCCTCGGGCAAGGTCTACCCTGGCGAAGCGGAGTGGCCGCTCGTGGCGGACTGGGAGAGGGCCGAGTTCGGCATGACCGCCACGGAAGTCACGGTGAGATTGCTCGAGCATTGGCATTTTCCCCCTGATCTGGTTGATGCCGTGCGCGCGCATGAGGATCCGTTGGCGTCGGCGACCTCCAACGTGGGGGCCTGTGTGTTGAATCTGGCCTGCGGGGTCACCGCCCGCTTCGGTCTCGATCTGCCGGGCGAGACGGCGCACTGGGAACGCACCGAGGCCAAGCTCACGATGGCCGGCGTGACGGACGAGACCTTGGCGCGCTGCGCGGAGAATGCGCGCGCCCACTACGAGGCGCTTTGCGCCACCATGCATTGAGCAGGGGCGGAGGGTGCAATACCCGGAGCTTGCTTCGGCCTGGATTGTAGCCGGCCTCGCTGAGGCCGGACCGGGGTCAGCGACCCCGGTCACAGCGAGCGAGTGATCCGGATGCCCCGAGGTTTGCCCCAGTTATCTTTATTCTTCCGGCGGCGTGAAGCCGCGACGGATGACGTTTTCCGCGACTGACCGCGGGAACAGGAAGTTCTCGAGATATTGCTTGCCGCCGGCCTTGGTGCCGCCGCCAGACATCTTGAAGCCGCCGAAGGGATGGCGCTCGACGATGGCGCCGGTGCAACCGCGATTCAGGTAGAGGTTGCCGACAAACATCTCCTTCTGCGCCCGCTCGAGGGTCCGCGGGCTGCGGGAAAAGATGCCAGCTGTGAGCGCGTAGTCGGAGGCGTTTACCATGGCGAAAGCCTCGTCGAGGTCCTTGGCCTTCAGGATGGCAAGGACGGGCCCGAAGATCTCCTCGCGCACGATGGTGTGCTCGACCTTGCAGCCGGTGAACACGGTCGGCGGCACGAAGTAGCCGCCGCTGGCGATCACCTCGGCCGGGAGCGTGGCCTGCCAGGCGAGCTTGCACTCCTTCTTGCCGGCCTCGATGTAGCCGAGGATGGATTTCTGCGCGGCCTCGTCGATGACGGGGTTGACGATGGTGCCGGGCTTGGCGGGATCGCCGATGGGGAAGCTCGGGCACGCGGTGAGGAAGCGCTCGACGAACTTGTCGTAGACGCCCTCGAGCACGATGAGGCGCGACAGCGCGGAGCACTTCTGGCCGGCGTAGCCGAACGCGCTGTAGAGCGCGGCGGGGATCGCCTCGTCGAGATCGGCGTCGTTGTCGATGATCAGCGCGTTCTTGCCGCCCATCTCGCAGACGACCTTCTTGAGGTTGAGCTGGCCCGGGAGCGTCTTGCCGGCGGTCGCGTAGATGTCGCAGCCGACGGAACGCGAGCCGGTGAAGGCGATGAAATCAATCTGCGGGTGCGCGACGAGGTGGGCGCCGGCGTCGGCGCCGGAGCAGGGGAGGAAGTGCAGGGCGCCGGGGGGCACGCCGGCCTCCATCATGACCTCCATCAACAGCGCGCCGATGACCGAGGTCTGGCGCGCCGGCTTGATGATCATGCAATTGCCGGCGACCAGCGGCGCGACGGTGAGGCCGGTGAGGATCGCGAGGGGGAAGTTCCACGGCGCGACGGAGACACCAACGCCGCGGGGCGTCCAGGACTGCACGCAGCGCTCGCCGGGGACGGACTGGGTGACGACGGGCTTGTCGAGCTTGACCATCTCGATCGCGTAGAAGCGCAGGAAATCGATCGCCTCGGAGAGGTCGCCGTCGGCCTCGACCCAGGGCTTGCCCGCCTCGAGGATGAGGAGCGAGTTGATCTCGAAGCGGCGCGACTCCATGAGGTCGGCGGCGCGAAGGAGGATGGCGGCGCGGTCCTCGACCGGCGTGGCGCGCCATTTCGGGAAGTAGGCGACGGACGCGGCCACGGCGGCCTCGGCGTCGGCGACGGTGCCCTTGGCCCAGTAGCCGACGATCTGCGCGGGTCGGGCGGGATTGACGGAAGGCAGGTAGGGTCGGTCGGTGATCTTCTTGCCGTTGATGATGACCGGCCACTTGCGGCCGATTCTGGTTTCTTCGTAGTTCTTCAGCGCCGCGCGCTGTTTTTCGCGGTTGGCGGCGAGGGTGAAGTCGGTGTTGGCGGCGTTGACGAAGGAGCCGGCGGGGCGCGGCTTGCGGGCGAGCGGCTCGGTGGCGCGGGCGATGGCGTTGACGGGGTTGCCGAGGAGTTGGTCCTTGGTGGCCTCGCCCATGTTCTTGATGCGGAGGAAACCCTCGTTGGAGGTGTTCTCCAGCAGCCGGCGGACGAGGTAGGCCATGCCGGGGAGGAGTTCGCCGATCGCGCAGTATTCGCGGACGCGGTGGCCCATCTGCAGGAGCGAGGCTTTCAGCTCATCGGCCATGCCGTAGAGCGCCTGGAACTCGTAGGCGCGCGGATCAACGCCGAGGCGCTCGGCCTGCGCAATGGCATGGGCGACGGTGCGGACGTTGTGCGAGGCGAAGTTCGGCGTGATGATGTCGATGTTCTCGAGCAGGAGGACGGTGAGCTTCTCGTAGTTGGCGTCGGACTCGGGCTTCTTCTGCCAGACGGGGATGGGCCAGTCGCGCTGCTGCGCGATGATCGTCTCGTAGTCCCAGTAGGCGCCCTTGACGAGGCGGACGGACATTGGGCGCTTGTGTGCGCGGGCCCAGGCGATGAGGTCGCGGAGGTCGGCCTCGCAGTCACGGAGGTAGGCCTGCAGCGCGATGCCGATCGCGGGCTTTTCGGCGAACTCCGGCTCCTCGAAGATGGACTTGAAGAGCTGGAGGGTCAGGTCCTTCAGCTTGTAGCTCTCCATGTCGAAGTTGATCAGCGCGCCGACCTCGGCGGCGCGGCGGAGGATCGGACGCAGGCGCTGCTTGAGCGCGCCGATGGAATTCTCCGGGTCGGCCGGGTGAACGTCGGGCGTCAGCGCGGAGATCTTGACGGAGAGATTGAGGCGCGGGATCGGGCCCTGCGCGCCGATGTCGCTGAAGCCGGGTTCGGGTTCCTTTGCGAAGAACTTCGAGACGGAGTCGAGAATCTCAAGGTTGCGGCGGAGGAACACGTCGGCTTCGTCCTCGTTGACGACGGCCTCGCCAAGCAGGTCGATGGTGGTCGCCAGGCCGAGCTTGGTGTTCTTCCTGATCTGCTTGAGCAGGTCCTCGCCGGTCTCCCCGGCCACGAACTGGCCGGCCATGTCGACGATCTGCGCCTTGACGGGCGTGGCGACGAGGGCGGGGGCGAAGGAGGAGGCGGCGAGGCCGGCCTTGAGGGCGGGGTTGAGCTCGACAGCCTTGTCGCCGAGATATTCCTGGAGGTGGCGGACGATTTCGCCGGAGGAATTGAGGGAGGGGAGGACGTCGACGAAACGGAAGAGCTGGGTCTTGAAGACCGGATCCTTCATCGACCACTCCATCAGGCGGGCGTAGGCGCCCTTCTTGGAGAACAGCGCGGGCGGCGGCTGTTTGTCCATCAAGGCGAAGAGCTGTTCGCCCTTGGCGCGGACGGAGGATTCGATTTTCGGGTCGGGGGCAAGGAAGGTGGTCATGGGGATTGGGTTGATTGCGATTAAAAGACCCCGAGCGAACGCCACTGACAACGGACGGGACGGCAGGAAAGCGGGGGTTCAGCCGTTCTAATTGAGCGAAGTCATAAAGCTTATGGGCTCATGCCTTGTTGCCAAGCCCCGCCGCGTGATTCTTGCTCCGCCTCATCCGCCATGAAGTGTCTGGGTCTCATCGGGGGCATCGGCTGGGAGTCGACGGCCATCTATTACCGCCTGATCAACCAGGCGGTGCGCAACCGCTACGGCAGCCTGTATTCGGCGCGCTTGATCCTCAACAGCATTGAATTCCAGCACCTCGACTCGCTCGTGAAGGGCAACCGCTGGAACGATGCCGGCGCGATGCTCGCCGAGGCGGCGGGGACGCTCGAGACGGCGGGCGCCGATGCCGTCGTGGTCTGCTCGAACCTGATGCATTATGTCGTCGAGCACGTGGAGGCGGCGGTGGACATTCCGCTGCTGCATATCGGCGATGCGGTGCTGAAGGAACTGCGCGCCGCCCGGGTTAACCGCGTCGGGCTCATCGGCACACAATTCACGCTGGAGCACGATTTTCTTTTTGAGCGGCCGGCGGCGCGAGCAGGTGGGGGCCGGCGGCGGCTGGCGGTCGAGGTGGTCACGCCCGAGGCCCGGGACTTCGCCGAACTGGACCAGATCATCTATGCCGAACTGTGCCAGGGCATCGTGCGCGACGCCTCCCGGGCCACGCTCCTGCGGTTGGCCAGGGATCTTCGGGCGCGCGGGGCGCAGGCGATCGTGCTCGGTTCCTCCGAGCTCGCGCTTCTGCTCCGGCCGGACGATTTCACGCTACCGCTGTTCGACAGCACGGAGTTGCACGCCTTGGCTGCCGCCAACTGGGCGATGGATGCTGCCGCCCGGAGGCGCGGTTGAGCCCAGTCAGGCTTATGGGCTTGGCGGCTCGTGGTTTGCGTGGCAGGAGGTTTCTGCAACTTAGCCGCGACCGGCCGTGTTCTTAGCGTGAATGAAGATCCTCCAGTGCACACAACCACTACCGAAGGCGTAACGGCCCCGATCGATTTCACGACGTTCATGCAAAACTACCAGGACATGGTCTATTCCACCGCGGTGCGGCTCATTGGCAATGAGACGCAGGCGGAGGACATCTCCCAGGAAGTTTTCATCAAGGCGCATGAGCATTTCGAAAACCTGCGCACCAGCCCGACCGCGGGCGGCTGGCTCAAGACCGTCGCGACCAACCTCTCGATCAACCATATCCAGCGCTACAAGAAGCGCTGGAGCTTCTTCTCCGACCTCGTCCACCGCAGCGACGAAGGGGAGGAGAAGGAAGTGGAGTTCGCCGCCCCCGACACGTTCTTCTCCGGCGTCGACAGCTCCGAGCGCCGCGAATGGCTGGAGCGCGCCTTGGAAAAACTGCCGGACCACCAGCGCATCCCGCTGGTCCTTTATCATTTCGAGGACATGCCCTACGACGAGATCGCCAAGAAGACCCGCGTCTCGCTGAGCAAGGTCAAGACCGACATCCTGCGGGGCCGCGAAGCCCTCGCGAAAATCCTGGTGCGCAGCGGCAGCACCCACGAACAATTTGAAACCTGAGCCATCGCCATGAAAAAGATGACGCCAGAGGAACTTGAGCAATTCATCCACCGCGAGCTGCGGGCGCTGCCGCCGCGCAAGGCCCCGCCGGGCTTCGAGGCCCGCCTGCAGGCGGCCGTGGAAGCGCGCCTGAACCAGGCGGCACTGTCGCCGGAACAGGTGGAGCAACTCGTCGCCCGCGAACTGCGGGCCCTGCCGTTGCGCCGCGCCCCCCGCACGCTGGAGTCGCGGGTCCTCGCGGCCATCGAGCACCGGGCCATGATTCCGTGGTATCACAAGTCCTGGAGCTACTGGCCGGCGGCCATTCGTGGGGCGTTCCTTGCGGTGTCCACGGGCGTGGCCGGCGCGTTGATCACGGCGTTCTACTTCGGCGTGAACCGCGTGGATGCCAGTGCCGTCGCTGCGCAGGCCGGCGAGCGCCTCGGGCTCCTCACGAAGGCCTACCATGCGGCCGAATGGGCCGCCGGGTTCGGTTCCCAGATGTTCTCGAATATTCCCTCCCTCTGGCTCTACGGCGGCGTGACGGTGGTCGCCGCGCTCTATGCGACCTTCTTCGGGCTCGGCGCCGCGGCCTACCGCACCCTTTACCGCAACAACTGATACCCCTTTTCCATGAAATCCTGGCTGACTCGTTTTCTCCCAACCCTCTGGCTCGCCCTCGCGCTGACCAGCCTGCCGGCGCTGCGCGCGGCGGCCTCCGCCGAACCGGCCGAGGCCAAGCCGGAGACCCCCGCGCCTGCACCTGCGGCGGTCGCGCCGGAAACACCGGCCACCCCGGAAAAGGTCCAGGCCGCCACGGAGGAGACCGCCAAGCCCGAGACGGAAAAGGCCGTCGCGCCCGCCACGGACGAAGAGAAGTCTGTCTCGCCGGATGATGAGCAACCCAAGGCGCCCGAACCGGCCACGCCGCCCGCGAAGGGGAAGAAATCCAAGACCCGTGTCATCGGCTACGATTCCCACAATCAGCATTCCGGCAACGAACGGGTCAGCATCTTTCACAACAGCACTCTCGCGGCGGGTGAGAAATCCGGCGCGGTGGTCTCGATCATCGGCTCGTCGACCTCGGCCGGTGATGTGGACGATGTGGTGCTTTCCGTCCTCGGTTCGTCCACTTCCTCGGGCCATGTCGGCAACGGCGTCGTCTCGATCGTCGGCAATACCCGGGTGGACAGCGGCACCGTCGGCGACGCCGCCGTCGCGGTGCTCGGCAACAATTACGTCAACGGGCACGTCGGCACGGTGGTTGCCGTCTTGGGCAACGTCGAGCTCGGGCCTGACGCCGTGGTCGACCAGGAGGTCATCTGCGTCGGTGGCGACCTGATCCGCGACCCGAAGGCCGTGGTGCACGGGAATGTGCAGAACATCGCGATCGGCGGCCACCATTTCAATTTTGACGGCATCCATGCCTGGTTTGAACACTGTGTCCTTTACGCTCGGCCGCTGGCCTTCGGGCCCAACCTCGCCTGGGCGTGGTGCATCGGTTTCTTGTTCCTCGCCCTCTATGCGCTGATCGCGCTGGTGGCGCCTGTGGGCGTCGAGAAGTGTGTGTCCACCCTCGAGGAGCGGCCCGGCAAATCGATCCTGGCGGCCCTTCTCACCCTGCTGCTGACGCCGGTGGCTTTCGTCCTGCTGGCGCTGACCATCGTCATCGCCGTCGGCGTGGTGCTGATCCCGCTCTTCTCCCTCGGTCTTTTCTTCGCCAGCATCTTTGGCAAGGTGGTCATGCTTGCATGGCTCGGCCGCCGCCTGACGAAGCTGTTTGGCGACGGCCCGCTCACCAAGCCGGTCTTCAGCGTGCTTGTCGGCGGGGCGATCGTCCTGCTCCTCTACACGGTGCCGATCCTGGGCTTTGTGCTCTACAAGCTGCTGGGCGTGCTCGGCCTCGGCGTCGTGGTCTACACGCTCCTGCTGCAGCTCAAGAGCAGCCGGGCGGCGGCGGCCAGCCGGGCCGCGGCCACGGCTGCAACGGCCGCCGCTGCGAGACAGGCCGCGGTGCCGCCGGCGATCCCGGGCGATGTTCCGCCGCCCGTCATCCCGGCCCTGCCGCCGGTCATCTCCGCCGTGACGCTGCCCCGGGCCGGCTTCTGGCGCCGGTTCGGCGCCACGCTGCTCGACCTTATCATGGTCGGCATTGCGCTCGCGATGCTGAAGGGAATGTTCGGAGCGATCTTCCGGACCGGGGGTTCGTTTCCAGTGTGGTTTGTCATCTACAATGTCGCGATGTGGGCGATCAAGGGCACCACCATCGGCGGCATCATCCTTGGCCTCAAGGTCGTCCGGCTCGATGACCGGCCGCTGGACTGGAGCATCGCCGCCGTGCGCGGCCTCAGCGCCTTCCTCTCGCTGGCCGCGTTCGGCCTGGGCTTCATCTGGGTCGCCTTTGACGACGAGAAGCAATCGTGGCACGACAAGATCGCCGGCACGACGATCGTGATCGTCCCGAAGGGCACGCCGCTGCTCTGACCAAGGCGCAGGCGGTTGACCCAGGGCCGGGCGGTCGCCCGGCCTTTTTCGTTTGCTGGACTCGGGTCCTCCGGGCTTACAGCTTATCGCCTAAAGCTTATGGCTTCATCACCACTCGTCGGAATCATCATGGGCAGCTCCTCGGATTGGGAGACGATGCAGCACGCCGCCGCGACGCTGACCGCGCTCGGGGTGCCCTACGAGAAACGGATCGTCAGCGCGCACCGCACGCCGAAGCTCATGATGGATTACGCCGAGGCTGCAGAAGCCCGCGGCCTGAAGCTTATCATCGCCGGCGCCGGCGGCGCCGCGCATTTGCCGGGCATGACGGCGTCGTTCACCACTCTCCCTGTGCTCGGGGTGCCGGTGGAATCGAAGGCCCTGAAGGGACTCGATTCGCTGCTCTCGATCGCGCAGATGCCCGGCGGGGTCCCCGTCGCGACCTTTGCCATCGGCAAGCCCGGTGCGATCAACGCCGCGTTGTTCGCCGCGTCGCTGATCGCCCAGAGCGATCCGGGGACGCAACGCGCGTGGAAGAAATTCCGGGCGGCCCAGACCGCCAAGGTGCTGAAAAGCAAACTCCCGTGAGCAGTCCGATGAAGACAGTGATGCCCGGCGGCACCATCGGCGTTCTCGGCGGCGGACAACTCGGCCGCATGCTGGCGCAGGCCGCGACGCGGCTCGGCTACCGCGTCCACATCTACGAGCCGCAGGCGGACTGCCCGGCGGGCGCCGTGGCGCACAAGGAGGTCAACGCGGCCTACGACGATCTCGCGGCGCTCGCGGCGTTCGCGAAGGAGTGCGATGTCGTCACCTATGAATTTGAAAACGTGCCGGCCGCGCCCTTGAAGGCGATCGAGGGTCTGACGCAGCTGTATCCGCACTGGAGCGTGCTCGAGACCTGCCAGAACCGCTCGCGCGAGAAAAACTGGCTCAGGCAGAATGGTTTTCCGCACGCATTGTTCGCGGAGGCCGCCGCCGGTGGCGACGTGGGGGCGGGCATCCGTTCGGTCGGCATGCCGTGCGTCGTGAAGACGGCGGACTTCGGTTACGACGGCAAGGGCCAGGTCAAGGTGCGCGACGAGGCCGGGATCGCCGCAGCGGTCGCGGCCTTTGCCGGGCAGGCCTGCGTGATCGAGCAGTGGATCGACTTTTCGTGCGAGATCTCGGTGGTGATGGCGCGCTCGGCGAAGGCGGCCATCCGGGTGTTTCCGGTGGCGGAGAACATCCACACGAATCACATTCTCGATTTCTCGATCGTGCCGGCGCGAGTGGCCCCGGAGGTGATCGCGGCGGCGGAGAAGATGGCGCGGCTGATCGCGGAGAAGATCGGGCTCGTCGGCGTGATGGGCGTGGAGTTGTTCGTGACGCGCGACGGCCGGGTGCTCGTCAATGAGCTGGCGCCGCGCACGCACAACAGCGGGCACTACACCATCGACGCCTGCGCGGTTTCCCAGTTCGAGCAGCAGGTGCGCGCCATCTGCGGACTGCCGCTCGGCGACACGCGGCTGCTGACGCCGATCGTGATGGTCAACATTCTCGGCGACGCGTGGGCGAGGGGAGAACCGAGGTGGGATGTGCTGCTCGCGGAACCGGCGGCGCGGCTGCATCTCTACGGCAAGGCCGAGCCGCGGCCCGGCCGCAAGATGGGGCATTTCACCGTGACGGCGCGCGACGCCGACATGGCGTTCGGGTTCGCCGAAAAAATCAAGGCGCGGCTCTAGCGGTGCCGCGATCAGTTGCCGGGTGGCTTCGGTGCCGCTGGCGGGACCGGCGGGACGGGAGGAGCAGGCGGAGCCGGGTGATCTGCGGCGCCGTTGTCCATGACGTATTTCCAAGAGCCGTCGGGCTGGCGTTTCCAGATGGTGAGGAAGAAGCCTTCGCGCACGCGCTCCTGGCCGTCGGCCCCGGGACTGCGTAATTGGTAACGGCCGTAATTGTAGCCGAGTGTGCCGTCATCGGAGACATCGGTGAACATCGCCGACCAGGTCAGGGAGACGCCGGGCGTATCGGGGCCGATGCGTTGTTGGACGGCGGCGGGCCCGCGGTATTTGCGCGGGTCGGTGTCGATGAAGGCGACGTCAGGCGCGGCATAGTAGGAGAAAGCCGCGTTGATCCCCTTCTCCTTGGCCATCGCGCAGAAGGCGTCCTCCATGGCGGCGACCTCGGCCTTGAGCTTGGCCTTGTCAGGCGCGTCCTTGGCGAAGGCGGCGGCAGGCAAGAGGGCGAGAAGCAGGCAGCAAACGGTGTGGCGGATGATTTTCATGGGGATGGATGGAAGGTGACGGCTGGGAGCGGGGAGGCGAGGCGGCTGCGACGGGATCCTTTCCAGCCGGGATAATGCGCGATCAACCGCCGGCCGGCAGCACCAAGCCGCGGCATTCGCCGAGGCCGATTCGCACGGCGCCGGGACGTTCGGCGTAGCCGCGGAGGATGACTTCGTCACCGTCCCGCAGGAAGCCGCGCTCTTCGCCGTCGACGAGCCGGACCGGCTCGGCGCCGCGCTGCGTAAGCTCGAGCAGACAACCGCGTGAATCCTTTGACGGGCCGGAGACAGTGCCGCTGCCGAGCAGGTCCCCCGGCGAGAGGTTGCAGCCGTTGCTGGTGTGGTGGGCCAGCAACTGGCCGAGCGTCCAGTAGGTGTGCTTGAAGCTGCCCGAGGACAGGCGCTGGGGACCCTGCCCGGCGAGGCGCATCGTTGGGGTCAGCAGCCAGGCTTCCAGAGTGAGATCCAGCCCGCCGCCAGTCTGGTCTGCGGGGTCGGACAGGTGCGGAAGCGGCGCGGGATCTCCGGCGGGCCGGGCGAACGCGGCGGTGCGGAACGGGGCGAGCGCCTCCATGGTGACGACCCACGGGGACAGGGTGGTGGCGAAATTCTTGGCGAGAAACGGACCGAGCGGCTGGTATTCCCACGACTGCATGTCGCGCGCCGACCAGTCGTTGAGCAGCACGACGCCGAAAATCCGGGCGGCGGCCGACGCCACCGGGACAGGCGAGCCGAGCGAGTTGCCGGGGCCGACGAAGGCGCCGAGCTCGATCTCGTAGTCAAGTTGGCGCGTCGGCTGAAAAGAAGGAACTGCGGCCTCGGTCGGTTTGAACTGGCCGTGCGGACGGCGCACCGGGGTGCCGCTCACCACGATCGACGAGCTGCGTCCATGGTAGCCGATGGGCACCCATTTGTAGTTGGGCAGGAGCGGCTGGTCGGGGCGGAACATCGCGCCGACGTTCGTGGCATGGAAAACCGACGCATAGAAATCCGTATAGTCGCCGATCGCGGCGGGCAGGAGCATTTCAACCTGACTTTGCGGCACTAGGCAGGACTCGACGGCGGCCCGCCGTGGCCCGGCGGGGCAGGTATCGGCGCCGAGCAGTTCGCTGAGGCGGGCGCGCAGCACGGTCCAGGCGGCGGGACCGAGCGCCATCAGGGCATTGAGGGAGGAGTGCCGGCAGGCGGCGCCGAGCGCGTCGGTTTCGACGGTCGGAGTGGTCACGGGCAGCAAGCCGGTGCGAGCGGCCGCAGCGAGATCCAAGACGCTGTCGCCGATCGCGACGCCGATCCGCGGTGACGCCGTGGCGGATGGCCGGAACACGCCGTAGGGCAGGTTCTGCAGCGGAAAATCGGTGCCGGCGGCGTTGGCCGATTCAAGCCAGCTAAGGCGGGCAGGGTCGTGGGTGGGGTTGAGCGGCATGGCCACCAAGGAAGTGAGGGAGGGTCGGATGCAAAACGGGCGGAGTCAAACGACTCCGCCCGGGAAACAGCTGCGCCGACCGGCCCTCAGTTGGATTTCTCCTTGACCGGCATCTCGATGATCTCGGTCGGTCCGAGCCGCACGGTCGGATTCGCTGGCGGGAAATAGCGCCCCAGGAATTCCTCCATCTTCCGGTAAAAGGCGATGCGGTTCGCCTCGTTGCGGAAACCGTGGCCCTCGTCCTTATCGATGAGGATCTCGTAGGTCTTGTTGTATTTCTTGAGTTGCGGCTCGAGCAGCTTCCATTGGCGGATGTCCACGCGGGCGTCGTTGAAGCCGTAGGCGTTGAGCAGGGGCACGCGGATGTTTTGGACGAAGTTCACCGGCGAATGATCGTAGAGATAGGCCTTGTCGTCGCCCACCTGCTGGCTGGCAAAAAGCTGATTAAAAGGAGAGAAGGAGATTTTGAAGTTGGCGATCTGGCTTTGCAGATCGGCAACGCCGACGTAGTTGATGCCGCAGCGATAGAGTTCGGGCGTGAAGGTCAGTCCGGCGAGCGTGGCGTAGCCGCCGTAGCTGGCGCCGTAGATGGCGACCTGGTCGGCGGTGGTGATGCCTTTGGCCACGGCCCATTTCACGGCGTCAGTCAGATCGTCTTGCATCTTGCCGCCCCACTCGTGGTAGCCGGCCTGCAGGAACTTCGCGCCGTAGCCGCCCGAACCGCGGTAGTTGACCTGCAGCACGGCGTAGCCTCGGTTGGCGAGGAATTGCACCTCGGGATCGAAGCCCCAACTGTCGCGGATGGTGTAGGGGCCGCCGTGGGGATGGAGGATGAGCGGCGCCGGGCCTTTTTCCGCGCCGGGGGGGCGGGTGAGGTAGCCGTGGATGATCAGGCCGTCGCGGGCCTGGAACTGGACGGGCTCCATCGGGCGCATGGCCTTGGGGTCGATGGTGTGCATCACCCGGCCGATGGGTCCCATCCGGCCGTGGTTCAAATCGAGCACATAGTAGGTGCCGGGGTCGCGGTCGCTGTGGGCGGCGATGACGAAGGTCTTCTCGTCCGCCGACGAGCTGACGATGGTGTTCTCCGTGCCGGGCGGCAGGCTGTGGTCGATCATCTGCTGGAGTTTCTCCCGCCCGGCGTTGAGAAATTTGTAGTGGTCCTTGTCGGTCTCATAGACGACGCCGCGGAGCTCGGTGCGGTCGTGGGAAGTGAGCACCTCGGTGATATCGCCCTCGTCGGAGTGGAACAGCGGCTCGCTCCACTGCTTGGTGCGGACGTTGTAGGTGTAGAGCGTGTTGGTGTCCGAGTGCTCGGTGCTGAGCACGTAGAGCGTCTCGTTGTCGGCGGCGAAGAAACGGAAATCCCACGGCGCGTTGCCCTTGTTGGCGGGGAATTCCGCGATTTTGACGTAGCGGCTGTCGGCCTCGGGTCGCACTTCGTAAACCACTTTGTCGCCTTGGAACATCATGCGCGCGCGCAGCACGCCGTTGTTGTCGGCAATCTGGCTGCTGCTGGCACCCTGCGGCGCGGGATCATAGCTGGCGATAGGGTCGCGCCGGCCGGTGCGCACATTGACTTTGAATAGGCCCCACGTGGTGGAGCCCACGGTCCGGGTGCCGCTGATCAGAAAGTGATCGGGATCGTAGGGCAGCACATCGAAAAGGCCCGCGGCATCCATGCCCCTGGTGTGGGCGTTGGATTCCGACAGCACCCGCACCTCGCGCTTGCCACCGTTTTTAGGCGGGGCCACGGCGATGACGCGCAGGGCATAGGATTCGTCGCCGCCGATATCGCCGCCGTAGACGATGTAGTCGCTGCCCTTCCAGAAGAACACCTTGATGTTTTCGTCCTGGGCCGACACGAGGGCCTCGGGCTGCTTGCCGGGGTTGACGAGATCCAGCAGCGCCACGCCGACCTTGCCCCAGCCCAACGTGGTGAGGAAGGCCACATGTTTGCCATCGGGCGACAACTGGACGGAGCGGATGTCGGCTTCCGCGAAAAATGATTCAATCGGCAGCCGGGTGGGAGCGATTTCGGCGCCAATCAACAGGGGCGAAACCCAAGCAAACAAAGCGAGCGACAACCGCCGGGGAAACCAGCCAAAGGACGTGTGCATGGCGCGGCAGATTGGTCGGCCAACGCTCCTAGTCAATACAGGCAGTCTTCTGTTTTTTAGCCAGTTGGGTGATCCGGTTTTTACGTTTCGGTAATAAACTTATTGATTTCAATCGCGGAAAATGCACCTTTCGTCGCAAGAAATTAGCCGGTCATAGGTGGTTTCTTACCAACACACACAACTAGAACTATGAACAATAGCTCCGTAAGTTATCTACGGAAGCCTTTGGCGCTGCTTGGCGCCGGGCTTTCCCTCATCGCGGCCTCGGCCGCTTTTGGTCAGGCTGGTGCCGCCGCCAGCGCCCCGTCGGACGAGACCGTGAAGCTCGAAAAATTCGTGGTCACCGGCTCCCTCATTCCGGCGACCCTTGATGAGCAGAAAGCGATGCCGATTCAGATCATCGACGCCTCGGCGATCGAGGTCAGCGGCGTGAATACCAACGTGCTCGACGTGCTGCGCAAGACGGTGCCGCAGATCCAGGGTTCGAACAATATCGGCGTGGAAAACGCCAACATTGCCGGCGGTAGCAACGGCGGCGCCTCGAATGTGGCGCTCCGCAACGTGGATACCCTGGTGCTCTTCAACGGCAAGCGCATGGCGGCTCAGCCTGGCGCCGCTGGTGGCGGTGTCACCGGCGTGGACTTGAACCTCATCCCGCTGTCCGCGGTGGATCAGATCGAGGTCCTCACCGACGGTGCGTCCGCCCTCTACGGCTCTGACGCCGTCTCGGGCGTCGTGAATATCATCCTGAAGAAGGATTATCGCGGCGCGGAATTCAGCTCCCACTATTCGTCGGCCAAAAAGGACAATGGTGGCGAGTTCACCCAGAAGTCGGTCGGCGTGATCGTCGGCACGGGCAACGACAAGACGAACGTCATGTTCACCGCCGAGTGGTCGCGTCAGGACCCGCTCTGGGCGCGCGACATGAAATATTCCAACAATCCGATCAATACGGCCTCCCTGCCGGGTATGGTCGGACCATTCGATATCGATGGCACCGCCGGCCCCATAGCTTCCGGCTACTACCAGCTGGCCACCGGCCTGAACACGATCCCGGCTGCCAACGTTGGCCAGACGCTGGCCCAACTGGTCGCCGCGGGCGTGTATGTGGCGGTTCCCGGGCCCTATAAGCAAGCCGATCGCTCGACGATCCTGAGCGCGGTCGACAAGCGCATCGCCTCGGTCAACGCCAACCATATCATCAACGATAACATCACCTTCACGTCGGACTTCATCTACGCGCAGACGGAGACGCAGTATCAATTGAATCCGCAGCCGGTTACGGTCACCGCCGCCACGCTCCTCGCCAAAGGCGTCACGACGATCAATCCTGCCAGCTTCGATTCCACTGGTGTCAACGGCCCGAAATCCTCAGCGGTCACCTTTCGCAATCGCTACATCGGCGGATCGAACCGTATCTACGACAATACGAGTGACTCCTATCGCTGGACGGCCGGTTTCGAGGGCAAGGTGAACGACTACTTCCACTGGAACGTCTACGCCAACTACGCCCTCTCGAAGCAGATCGCCATCGGCTACAACCAGGTGCTCGATTCCGCCCTGCAGACTGCGATCGCCAATGGCAACTTTGACATCTTTGCCTACCAGCAGAATCCGACCAACGTTGCGAAGGCCGGTATCTTTGGTAACTCCATCGCCAACTACAAGAGTGGCTTCTATAGCTACGATGCGGCGGCGGGCGGCAAGATCTTCGATCTGCCCGCCGGTGCTCTGCAGTATGCCGCCGGTGTCGAATTTCGCAAAGAGACGCTCTTTGCCACGGCCGACCTGAACTCCCTCATTCCCCCGGGCGCCACGACCAGCCTCTGGAACTCCGGCACCTCGCTGGCGCCGTTTAGCGGTGGTCGTTCCGCGAAGAGCGAGTTTGCCGAAATCAAGGTTCCGGTCGTCAAGGACATCCCGGGCCTCCACCTCGTCACCCTCGATGGCGCCATCCGCCACGAGGCTTACAGCGATGGCAACACCACCACCGTGCCGAAGATTTCGCTCGCCTGGCTGCCGTTCAACGACGAGCTGCGCCTCCGCGCCACCTACGGCAAGTCCTTCTCCGAGCCCTCGCTCTACGACCTCTTCGGGCCGACGAGCACCGGCTTCACCAGTGATCTGAGCAGCGTGCGCCAGTATGACAGCAGCGGCAACGTGATTCCCAATAAGTTCATTGGCCTGCAGGGTCACCAGTCGGGCGGCTCGAACTCCCAGCTGACGCCTTCGCATGCCAAGTCCTACACCTACGGCTTCGTCTATTCGCCGAAGTGGGCCAAGGGCCTCGACATCACGGTGGACTACTACAACATCCAGCAGACGGACCTCGTCGGCAGCTTGGCTAGCGGCCTGACGATCGTCCAGTCGGTTGAGCAGTTTGGCGCGGCTTCGCCGTATGCCAAATTCGTAGCGCTCAACGCCTTCCCGGGTCAGGCGGGTGCGGTCGCCATCACGGCCCCCGGCCAGCTCCACCCCAATCCCGACGCGATCTACGTGTTGACCGGTCTCGGCAACATCGGCAACCAGTCGCAGCACGGCTTTGATGTTAACATCTCCTACGAGCTGCCTTGGAAGGAATACGGCCGCTTCCACGTCTCCAGCAACTGGGCGATCCTCCAGTCCTTCCTGAACAACGGCACCGAATACGCCGGCCTCGATGCCTATGGCACCCTGCCGAAGTTCCGCGCCTACTCCACGGTTGACTGGTCCTATCGCGGTTACGGTGCGACGCTGGGTTACACCCGCATCAACACCGTGGACGCCGACCCGGTGTCCCAAGGTGGCAGCGGCTTCAATGTCGGACCGTATAACACGTTCGACCTCCAGCTCCGCTACGACCTCGGCGCCGCCACGCCGATGCTCAAGGGCGTGACCGTCGACATCGGTTGCAACAACTTCACCAACCGGACGCCCCCGCTGTCGCCGAACTACTCGAGCCCGCCGTTCGACAATGGCACGTTCAACTACTTCGGCCGGATGCTCTACGCCGACCTGAAGATCAAGTTCTGATCCGTCCTCCCATCCCGTCCGGTCTTTACAGCGCCCCTTCATCAGGGGCGCTTTTTTTTGCGTCGCCCGCCAGACCGTGACCGCAGGGTTCGCTCGTGCGAAGTGTTGCTGCTGCTACGAAGGCGGGCCTGCGCGGTTCATGGATCAATCTGTGATGGTCGGTTCAATCTTCCTTGTCGCGTTACTGGCCGGGTTTGCGGCCGATGCGGATTTGCACAGGCGACCTCGCCCGATCATTTCAAAACAACCGGCCTCAACCGGGCATTCCCCGGTAGAGCTCAATCATCTGGACGAATTGGTCGCGGCCTTTGACGGCGTGATATTGTGGTAGCCCGGCGTTCTTCACAAAAGGTGTTCAAGCCCAAAGATCGCTGGAAATGAAGCAAGGGGCAGAGTCCAGGCGCCGAATCCAAGAGCAGCAACCGCGACGGGGATTTGGCGAAAACCAAAGTGCTGCTCGTGCCAGGCAAGCAGGTCGCGCAGGGCCTTCATCGAGGCCACCTTCACGGAAGGGTCCGAAGGTCGGGAGAAGCGCACGGCTTTCCCTTTCGGCGACGGACAGCGCTCGCAAGTCGCCGGCAGTGACGAGCCTTACTTCACCGCGCCCAAGGAGGACATGGAGGTGGAGATCTCGCCTTCCGCCGTCAGGGCTACTGGCGGAACTGCCCAGCCTTCCGCATTCGGGTCAGGGCGCACTCTGTCAGTCAACAAATAACCTTGGGGGCTTTGCCACGTTTCCTTCTGAAGGGCTGCATGAGTTCCGGCGCTGGTGGGAAGATTTCCGGCTTTGGCGCTGAGGGGAAAATTGAAACTGCTTTAAGCCAGATTAGACCGTCACGGAGCGCCAGGTCGAGGTGGGCGGCGGAGGCGAGGTTGAAGGTGTGCGGTGAAGCGGGACGGCTCAGCCGGCAGGTGTATTTTTGTTGCGAATGCGACGTTTATTATCAGGCATCGGCACTTTGCGAGTCCAATGAACATCCGGCGCAGCACCGTTGCGTATTTTTTCCGCCGCTCGTCTGGCAAGCTAAGCATCGTGCACCTGCAGCTGGCATTGCTGTTGATCCTCAGCCTGTTGTTGAACATCGGTTTTGATAGGGCTCGGGAGTGGCGCCGGCTTGCTGAGCAGGAGCAGTTGACGACTTATATGCAGGGCTGGTCCGGCCTCGGCTGGTATGTCTGGCCCTTGTCCGCGCCGCTGATGCTCTGGATGATCCGGCGCTACCCCTTGGGTCGGGGCTGGCAGGCCGCCCGGAACTTGGCCTGGGTGTTGGGCTGCAGCGTGCTGTTATATCTGCTGGTGGTGAACCTGCGTTATCTGCTGGAGATCACACCAAACCTCTGGCTCGCCAATGACAAGGGTCTGCCGATCGACCGGCGGAACTATTTCTACAACACCTTCCGGCTTTGGCCGCTGGACGTCCTGACCTATTGCGGGTTTTTCGCCGTTTCCTTCTCACTCGATTATTATTTCAAATACCAGCAGCGCGCCGAAGAGGCGGCCGGGTTGCAATTGCGAACCGCGCAGCTCGAATCGAAGCTCGCCCGGGCGGAGCTTGCGGCCTTGCGCGGGCAATTGCAGCCGCATTTTCTCTTCAACAGTTTCAATGCCCTGGCCTCCTTGGTCCGCCAGCGGAAGAATGACGACGCCGTCGAAGTCATAGCCCAGCTCAGCGCCTTGCTGCGCCTGGCCATTGAGCACACGGGATTCAAGGAAACCCCCCTGGAGCAGGAACTCGAGTTTATCCGCCGCTACCTGGCGATCGAGCACGTGCGCTTTGCCGAGAAACTCCGGGTCGAATACGATATCGAGCCCGCGACCTTGGGGGTGCTGTTGCCCAACATCATTCTGCAACCGCTGGTGGAGAATGCCGTCAAGCATGGGATATCACGGCGGACCACCCCGGGATGGATCAGACTGCGGGCGGCAAGGGTTAACGGGCGTCTCCATGTCGCCATCCGGGATGACGGGGCGGACGATGCGCCCGCTGACAGTCCTCCGGTGGCCGGCCGACGCTCCGGGGTTGGCCTGGCCAATACCCGGGCACGGCTCACGAACCTGTATGGCGCCGACTTTCGCCTGGAAATCGCGCCGCACCCGGAAGGCGGGACGATCGTAACTCTGGACCTTCCCTGGCGTCAGGCTCCCGTAACCCCCGCTTCCCCATGAAAAAAATTCGCACCCTCGTCGTCGACGATGAACCACTCGCCCGTGAAGGCGTCGTTGCCATGCTGGCCGAAGATCCCGAGGTCGAGGTCATCGGGACCTGTGCGGATGGGGAGTCGGCGCTGGCCTCGATTCGGGCCGACCGGCCGGACCTGCTTTTTCTCGATGTGCAGATGCCCAAGCGCGACGGCTTTGAGGTGATGGCTCAGCTGCGGCGCGAGGAGCGGCCGGTCGTGGTTTTTGTCACGGCCTACGACAAGTATGCCATCAAGGCCTTCGACGTCTCTGCGGTCGACTACCTGCTCAAGCCGTTCCGAGATGCCCGTTTTGCGGAGGCCTTGGCCAAGGCTAAAAGAGAAGTATATCAAGCCCGCGCATCTGATGCATCGCAAAAAATGGACCAGCTGCTCGATATCGTGCAGCAGATCGCGCGCTCCGGCGGGCATTCCTCCGCCGCGCCCGCCACGGCCTCCGACGCTTCTGATCGCGTGGTCCTGAAAACGGGCAGCGACCTTCATTTTATCCGGACGGCCGATATCATCTGGGTGGAAGCGCAGGCAGACTTCGTGAAGGTCCACACCACCGGTTCGGCCCAACTGGTCCGGGAAACGCTGCAGAACCTGGAGGATCGGGTTGATCCGGCAAAATTCCTGCGGATCCACCGTTCTTCGCTGGTGAATCTCGAGCATGTGAAGAAAGTGACCCCCGCCCTGTATGGCGACTATATCGTGCTGATGAGCGACGACACCAAGCTGCGGCTCAGTCGTAAAAATCGCGCGAAGCTCAAGCAGTTGATTGCCCGGCTTTCTTCCGACGCCGCGTAAGCGAGGTAGGGGCGGAGGTCGGAGGAAATCGGGTTGGGGGTGACGGGAAAACCGAATGCATTTGGTCCGTCATCTATAGCTATTGGTGAAATGAAAGGAGCAATCAGTCGATATGTGGTTGCTGCACAATATGACACAAGTAGGTCAGCGGGCAAATACGGGTAACGTATTTAACACAACACAACAGACCTATGAACAAGAGTTCCGTAAGAAATCTACGGAAGCCGTTGACGCTTATTTTTGGCGTCGGGCTTTCCCTGCTCGCGGTCAACGCCGCTTTTGCTCAACAAACCCCTGCTGCCGATACCGGCGACACGGTCAAGCTTGAGAAATTCGTTGTCACCGGCTCGAACATTCCCCTCGCCGCTGCAGCCTTGGCTGTCCCGGTCGCGGTTATCGATTCAAAGGTGATCGAAAATAGCGGCGTGAGTGCCGATACACTGGATATCCTGCGCAAGGTGGCGCCGAATATCAGCGGCGTCGGCCAGGAGAATGCGCAGATTGCCACCGGCTCCAATTTTGGTGGCGCCTCCGTCAACATCAAGGGCCTGCCTACGCTCGTCATCATCAATGGACGGCGCGTGGCGAATGATCCGGCGGAGAGCACCGGCGGCTTCCAGTTTGTCGACATGAACCTCATCCCGCCGGCCGCCATTGATCGCATCGAGGTGCTGGAGAATGGCGCCTCGGCCATTTACGGTTCGGATGCCGTCGGCGGCGTAATCAACATTATCCTCAAGAAGGATTACAACGGCTGGGAAATTGGCTCCCATTTCGGGTATTCCAAAAACACCGGGCATTATTCGGAACGGTCCGGGTATGTCGTGGGTGGCGTCAGCAATGACAAGACCTCGATCACGGTCGCTCTGGACTACGCCCAGCACGATGCGATGTATCTGAAGGACCGTCCCTATACCAACCCGATCTATGGCACCTACACCTTCCCGGGTTCCCTCGAGGTTTATAACAACACCACGGGCGACGATGAGTTCTACCAATTGGCGCCCGGCGTTAACGCGCCCCCCGGGGGCGGCACCCACACCCTCCAGGATTTGATCGCCAGCGGGGTCTACGTGCCGAAAACGGGGGATCAGCAATTCCAAACCTTCAACTTGGCTAACGGCGAAACGATGGCCGGCTACCTCAAGCGCTACAGCGCGGTGCTCAATTATGAGCACAAGATTTTCGGCGACAACCTGGTGGTCTTTGGCGACGCAATGGCGTCGCACACCTTCACCTGGTCCCAGCTAAATGCCCAGCCGGTGGTCCCCTACCTGCAGGATCCCTGGATCGACGTGAATGTTTTTGGTTACTCGTCTTCTCCGCCTCCCGCGGGCACGACTTATGTTCCGGCCACTGCCCCGGGCAATCCGTTCTCGCAGGCTTGGCTTGATCAGAACCAGGCGACGCCTGAGTCCCACCCCGGGTTTGGTGACGGCAGCGGCTATGAAGTCTTGGCGCGCGCGCGTTTCATCGCCTTCCCTCGTCTATACCAGAATGATTCGACCCTCTTCCGCACCACGGGCGGTTTCCGCGGCGATATCACCGAGGATCTGCACTGGGAAGCGACTGCCGGTCTCAACCGTTATACGCTCAACTACACCAATCCGGGTTTGATCGACACGGCTGCGCTTAACAACGCCCTGATCAGTGGTCAGATCAATCCCTTCGCGATCGCGCAGGCGCCCGGCGCCTTCGACGGTGTTGTTGGCACGGCCTTCGTCAATATGCTGAGCACGCTGAGTTCCTTTGATTTCAAGGTCAATGGCACGCCCTTCGAGCTGCCGGCCGGCAAATTCGGCTTTGCCGTCGGTGTCGGCTATGTTCGCGAGTCACTCTCCGCCGTTCCGGACGTAAACAGCCTGCCCAATTCAACTGGCACGACCCAAGGTTGGTCGAATGCGACTACCTTCCAGGACTTCAATGCCGCGCGCAACTTCACCTCGATTTATGCGGAGGTCAGCGCGCCGATCACGAGTCCCAAGCAGAACATCGTGGGCGCGCACGCCATCAACGTTGATGCGGCAGTGCGCTACGATGACTACAGTGGCAAGGTCGGATCCACCACGGTTCCCGAGTTCAGCCTGAGCTGGGCCCCAGTCGACGACCAGTTCAAGATCCGCGCTTCGGCCGGCAAGTCGTTCATCGCTCCCCAGCTATACAGCCTCTATGGTCCGGTGAGCGCGGGTTCGACTTCTTCTGTCACCTACACTGTCTATAACGGCGGTGGAACGACGAAGAAGGCCCAGTTCAACGGGACCAGTGGTTCCAATCCCGCTCTGAAGCCCACCACCGCCGATTCCTGGACGACGGGTTTTGTTTACACGCCGAAGGAGTTCAAGGGCCTGTCGATCACGGTGGATTATTCCCAGATTAAGGAAAAGCAACTCGTGGGCACCATCGCGGCGGGCACCGTCGTGCAGAGCGTCGAGACGCTCGGCACGGCCTCGCCCTATGTTGACTCCGTCCACTATAACACGCCTACCGGCCCGACCGTCAGCGGTCCGGGCGGCATCAGTTCGCGCTCGCCCCAGTCCATCTATGTTCTGGGCAATTTGACCAACCTCGGCGGCGCCAACATCAACAGCACCGACATCAAGGTGGATTACACCTGGAAAGCCGGGACCATCGGCAAGTTCGATATCTCCTCGGTCTGGACCTGGTATAACACCTATGAAATCCAGCTGGTGCCCGGTGAGCCCTTCTACAACTACACCGGTCAGGCGTCCACCAATGCCGGCACGGTTCCGAAATGGCGCACTTACACCACGCTGGACTGGTCCAACCAGAAACTCGGGCTGGATGCCTTCCTCGGCGTGACCTATGTGGGCAGCGTCACGGATGTGGGCGTCGGTGGCGACACCCAGTCCGGCTTTGAGAAAGTGGCTTCCTTCACCGCTCTCGATGCTGGTCTGACCTATGACTTCCAAACCCTGCACCTGAGTAAGTTCCTTGATGGGCTCAAGGTCTCGGTTGGCGTCAACAATCTGGCCAACAAAATGCCTCCGCTGGCGATCAACGCATTTCCGAACACGAACGCCGACGTTGGCACCTACGACGGAGCCGTTGGTCGCATGATGTATATCAACGCCAAATACAGCTTCTAAAGACAGGGTAGAAGCATTCTGAGGTGACATGGCCCGGCGAGTTTGCCGGGCCATTTTTTTGCCCGGGGGATCAAATGCTCCGGAGCTTGCCCCGACTTGGATTGTAGCGGGTCTCGTTGAGGCCGGTCCCGAGTCGGCCACTCCGGCTGCAGCGAGCGAGTAATCGAATATCCCCTGACTTGCTTCGAAGATCTTTGCTTCGGCTGCTGGCCGGTCCCCGCGAATTACCGTTGCCGTGCCGGATGAGGACAGCTTACGAGTAACCGGATGAAACAATGCCTGTGGTTGGTTTTCCTGGTGGCGACGGCTGCCGGCCTGGCTGAAGAAAAAAGCTTCAGCCGCGCCATCTCCCCGGCGGATTTCGAATCGGTCGGGCTCAACCAGCTTTCCCCCGCGCAACTGAAGCATCTGGATGAGCTGATCAATGCATTCAAGAATCCTGATGTGGCTGCGGCCCGCCGGGTCGCGGAGGAGGCGGTCGCGGCCCAAAAGGCGGCCGAGGCCGAGGTGAAGGCGGCGAAGGCCGAGGTGGCCGAATCGAAGAAGAGCAACCAGGGATTTTTGGCCAAGGCCAAGGTGCTGCTGGTTCCGGGCACCAAGATCGAATATGCGGTCATCAAGAGCACCGTCGCGGGCAAGTTCGAAGGTTGGGGTGGGCAAACGGTTTTCGCTCTCGCCAACGGCCAGCGTTGGCAGGTGATAAATCGAGACGACCACTATTTCACGCCGCCCATGGATGATGTTGAGGTCGAAGTCTCGGCCGCCAGCTTCGGCGGATATTGGATGGACTTCCCGGCCCTGAATGTCCGGGTCAGGGTGAAATTGTTGTCCAGTCGTTAACCTGCGCCGGACGCGGGCCTGTTCTGCTCTGTGCCTAGCGGGGAAAGACCAATGCCGCGGTGCCCTCGTTTGTGCTCCAGTCGAAGACAGGCAGGCCGCGAACCGGTGCCCGGCGGCCCACGATGACCTTGTGACGGTAAGTGCGCGCCCGGCATGACCGCACGCCATCGCTTAGCGCGGCATGGCTGATGGCCACTTGGCCGACTCCGCGCACGGCCACGCGCAATGGCGCGTCCCGGGAGTCGACTGGCACGGTGAATTCCCGTCGCAACTTGCCATGCGGCCGTGCGGCTTGGGCGCGGAACTCGATGGCGAAGCGGCCGGCCAGCTCCCGCCACATGCCGTCGTCGGACTGCTGCTCGACGACGACCTTCTGCATCGCCGGGGCGAAGTTGGTCACGACCAGTTGCAGCTGCCAGGTGCCGCAGACCGGTGTGGCCTGCCGGATCAAATCCGGCTGTTGCGCTGCGCGCTTGAGCCAGTCGCGCCAGGCGGCCAGCCGGGCTTCGTCGGCGTCGAGCATGGCCTCATTCTGGTCGCGGCCGCCGGGGTCCCGGGTCCTCGCCCACATGGCACGGGCGGCGGCCCGAGCTTCGCGCAGTTCGTTTCCGAACCCGGTGGTCTGTCTTCGGGCTATCTTCATCAGCTGCCTGAGTTCGGCTCGGTCGTCTTTTGCCAGTAGCCGGCGCCATCGGAATACCTGCCGCGCCGCGTCGCGCACGAACACGTCGCGCTTTGCGAGGTAGTGCCGGAAGGCGAAACTGGCGGCAAAGGCCGCCGGCCACCTGGCCGCGGCGGTGACCAGGCGGCCAAAGAACCGGTCGTCGGCTTGATAGTCCTTGAGGCTCTCGTCCCCGGCGAAGACATCCCAGCGTTCGTTGATCTGCCAGCGCGCGTAGCCCGAAAAGGCATGTTCGTCGGCCCCGAGCAACGTCCGGGCCATCTCCCGCGCCCTGCCTGACGGGAAAACGCGGTCGAGTCCGTGAGCCAGCAGAGTGGTGGCATCGTCAACCTCGGGTTCGAGCCAAAGGCCGGCCGCGGCGGCGTCGACCACGGTTGTGGTTTCGAGTGCCAGTCGGGAGGATTCCCATGAGGTTACGAGGAAACCCTCCGCCTTGACCGTTTCGCACCGCTGCCACCACGACCGGATGTTACCCAGTCGGTCGCCGAATACCGGCATCGGCTCATGGCGAAACGCCCCGTTCATGGGACAGCCATAGTAGCCGATGCCCCGTTTCTTCAGCGCCGGCCGTAGGTCGCGTTCGGCGAAATTGAAAAGTTCCACGCGGGGCTTTTTCCCGAAAGGGTAGTAATACCAGTCGTAGGCCGTGAGGCCGCGCGGCAACAGAGTGATCGCCTCGGGCACGAAGTAGAGCATGTCGGCCCACAGTCCCATCTGCAGGTCGAGGCGGCCGCAAAGCGCGTGCAGCCGGTTGACGTGGCCGGCGAAATGACCGGCGAGCCCGATGCGCGCGACCTCCTCGCGACAGCGCGGGCACCTGCCGAGGTGAAAAGACTCGTCGAGCCCGACGTGCACCTTGCCGGCGGTGCAATAGGGCGCCATGTCGCGCAGGAGTTTTTCGGCCACCTCGAGCATCCGCGGATGAAGCGGGCAGACCTGCCCGTGCTCGAGCGCCCGGCCGCGTTCATCGCGCAGTTCGTTCAGGTCGCGCAGGTCCGGGTGCTTGATGAGATACTGCGTGTGCCCCAGCAGGTTGACGATGGGCACGACGCGGATGCCGTTCTGCGCCGCGCACAGCACAAGTTCACCGAGTTCCTCATAGGTATAGGCATCCGCCCGGGCCACGCCCGGGAGGCCGGGATAGTCCACCGCGTCCTCGAGGTGCAGGTAGAGCTCCTCGTAACCCCAGGCCGAGTAGCGGGGAAGGAGGTCCTTCAGGAAATCGAGCCGCTCAACCTGGCGCGCAAGATCCCATTGGAAGGCGCGAATCATGAGGGATGCCGCGCCGTCCGTCGGGTCAGCCGCGCTTCTGCTGGACGAGCTGCTCCAGTTTGCGGATGTCGGCGGCGAAGACCCGGATGCCCTCGGCGGTCTTCTCGGTAGCCATCGCGTCCTCGTTGTAGGCGAAGCGGAAACCCTTTTCGTCGAAACTCACCTTCTTCAGGTCGGAGGCTTTCGCCTTGGCCGGGTCGAGCTTGCGGACGAGCGGCTCGGTGCTGGCCTTGAGTTCGCCGAGCAGCGCCGGGCTGATGGTGAGCAGGTCGCAGCCGGCCAGCTCCGTGATCTCGCCCTTGTTGCGGAAGGAGGCGCCCATGACCTCGGTGGCGTGGCCGAACTTCTTGTAGTAGCTGTAGATTTCGGTGACGGACTTCACGCCGGGATCCTCGGCCGGGGCATAGTCTTTGCCCGTGCTCTTCTTATACCAGTCGAGGATGCGGCCGACAAAGGGCGAGATGAGCTGCACCTTGGCCTCGGCGCACGCGACGGCCTGGGCGAACGAGAAGAGGAGCGTCAGGTTGCAGTTGATCTTCTCCTTCTGCAGCAGTTCGGCGGCCTTGATGCCCTCCCACGTCGAGGCGAGCTTGATGAGGATGCGCTCGCGCGGGATGCCGGCCTTTTCGTAGAGTGCGATGATCTCGCGGGCCTTGGCGATGGAACCGTCGCGATCAAATGACAACCGGGCGTCCACCTCGGTCGAGACGCGGCCGGGGACGATCTTCAGGATCTCCATGCCGAAGAGGACCAGCAGGCGGTCGATGACCTGTTCCGTGCTGGCGGCGGCGCCGGCGTCCTTCACCGCCTGGTCGAGGAGGTGGCCGTAGCCGGGCATGGCGGCGGCCTTCAGGATCAGGCTGGGGTTGGTGGTGGCGTCCTGGGGCGCGTATTCCTTCATGCTGGCGAAGTCGCCGGTGTCGGCGACGACCTTGGTGAATTGCTTGAGTTGATCCAGCTGCGTGGGAGTGTTCATAGGGAATTGGACAGGCGAGACGTTAAAACGGGCGGGTGGGCCCGCAAATAATTTTTCATCCACTCGAGGCCGCCGGCCTCGTCGTTGAAGGCGCCGTCGAGCTGCGACTCGAACGCGGCATCGAGGGCGGGCTTGAACTGAGGCCCGGCCGCCAGCCCCATGGCCAGCAGATGCCGCCCGAGCATGATGGGCTTGGGCGCGTCGTGCTCCAAGGCCAGCCGCTGGGCGGCGCCGCGCAGCATGCCGAGGCGCAGGACGGTTTCCTGCGGGACGAGCGGGGGGCGGCCGAGATGGTCCGATTCCATCACGGCGAGTAGTTCGTCGATGGTGGCGGGGGCGATCTTGCGGGCGAGCCGCCGCACCGTGGTGTCGCGGAAGGCCGGCTGCTGGTCGTGGTGGAGCAGATGGTTCACCACCAGGGGGCGGACATGCCCGATCACCTCGAGCGGAGCGCCGATGCGCTGAAGGAAGGTCTCGACAAGCGGGCCGCCGGCCGCCTCGTGTTCGGGACTGACCCAGCGAAGTTTGCCGCGCCGCTCGGCCTGCTTGGTCGTGACGGCCTTGCCGAAGTCATGGCCCAGCACGCTGAGCGAGAGGATGCGCCGCGTCTCCGGGCTGCCGTTGCGCCACGCCGCGAGCCCGACAAGGGCGTCGAGGCAGTGATTGGTGTGGACGAGCACGTCGCCCTCCGGGTGCCATTCCGGTTCCTGCGGCACGCCGTCCAAGGCGGCGATCTCGGGGAAATGCCGCAGCCAGCCGCTCTGTTTGAGGACGACGATGCCGGCCGACGGCCTGGCCGACTTGGTCGCCCACTTGTCCCATTCCCCCCAAACCCGCTCCACCGGCAGCTCCGCGTAGGCATCGCTGATGCTGCGGCACAAGGCGGCGGTTTCCGGGGCGAGGGTGAACTCAAAGCGTGCCGCCAGCTGGAAGGCCCGGAGCACGCGCAGCGGATCCTCGGCGAAGGCCGGCCCGGTGTGGCGCAGGATTTTCTTTTTCAGGTCCTCGGTTCCGTGATGGAAATCGATGATGCGGCTCTCCAGCGGGTCGTAGGCGATCGCATTGAGCGTGAAGTCGCGCCGGGCCGCCGCCTCGGCCTCGGTCAGCTCCGGATCGGGGGCGACCGCGAAGCCGCGGTGGCCGGCACCGGTCTTGGACTCGCGCCGCGGCAGGCTGAAGTCATATTCCACGCCGGCGAGGCGGACCTTCAGCACGCCGAAGCTGCGGCCGACGACATCGGTCGGACCGAACGCAGCGAGCGCCCGCCCCATCGCCTCATAGTCGAGCCCATAGACCTCGACATCAAAATCCTTCGGCTCGAGCCCGAGCAACCAGTCGCGCACGCAACCGCCCACCAGACGCGGACGGCCGCCCGCGGAGCGCAGGGCGGCGAGGGCGGCGAGCAGGGGCGGGGGCAGGGTCATGCCTTGGGCGATTGAAGGGCGTTCCAAGCGACCAGGGCCCAGCCGCTGAGAAAAGCGAGGCCGCCGAGCGGCGTGACGGGTCCGAGGAGCTTCGGGCCCCCCAGCGACAGCCAGTAGAGCGAACCGGAGAACAACACGACGCCCACGCTCCAGCACAGGGCGATCCAGCGGGCGTTGACGGGACCGCCGGCCCAGTTGGCGAGGGCGAGCAAGGCGACGGCGTGGACCAGGTGATACAGCACGGCGGTCTGCCAGGTCGCGACCGAGCCGCGGGCGGTGAGCGCCTCCTTGAGGGCGTGGGCCCCGAATGCCCCCAGGGCGACCCCGGTGAAACCGAGGATTCCGGCGGCGAGCACGATCAGGCGGGCGGTGGTGTTCATGGCAAAATCAGTGTATGGACAAGAGGGTCGAAAACAAACACATCGAAGGCCAGCGGTTTCATGCTCTCCCGTCATACACTTTCCTGTTTCCTCTGCGCCGCCATTTTGGCCGCTCCGCTGGTGGCGTCGGCCGACGAGCCGCCGGCTGCGCTGATTGATTTGGATTATGCGTCGCGGTATGTCTTCCGCGGGGTGGAACGGGCCGGTTCGTCCGCCCAGGCGACCGTGGAATTCAGTCGTGATCAGCTCAGCGGCGGCGTGTGGTCGAGCACGCCGTTCGAAAACGGCGGCACAAGGGAAGTGAACCTCCATGCCGCTTACACCTGGCGGCCATCCACGGCGGTCACATTGGCGGCGTCGGTCACGCAGGTCTGGCTCGACGGCGTGCCGGGCGACGAGGTGAAGCGCACCTTTGAGACGGGTCTGGCTGCGACGTTCGCTGCTATCAACGGCTTCACGCCGAGCCTGGCTTATTACCACGACCTTCGCTTGCGCTCCGATACCACTCAGGTCGGGGTCACGCGCAGCGTTCCGCTTACCAGGCTCGGGGCCTTTCTTGAGATCGAGGTGTTTGCGGGTTGTGCTGAGGGGAAGAACTGGCGTCCGGATGCATCCGGTGCATGGCGGCAGGACGGTTATGACTATTGGGGTGGGGCGGTGCGACTGCCTTACCGTATCGGATTGCATTCCACGGTCATCGGCGGCCTGCATTACGCCGATGCTTGCGGGCGTTCGACGGTGAACGGGCCGTTTGGAGGATCGGGACGGCACAATTTGTGGATAACACTTGGCGTAAACCTCGATTTTTGAGGGATTAAGCCGCTTGGCGGACTGTTTCTAAGAATGTGAAAGGTTCGGGGTTGACAGCCTATGGTGAAAACCTTCCCTTTGGCCCCTTTCCGCAAATGAAAACCTATCTGGCCAAGAAAGAGACAGTGCAGCCCAAGTGGTATCTGATCGATGCCGAAGGCAAGGTGCTGGGCCGTCTCGCCGTTAAAGCCGCCAACATCCTCCGCGGCCGTCACAAGCCCACTTACACGCCCCACGTCGACACCGGCGATTTCGTTGTCGTCATCAACGCGAGCAAGGTCGTCCTCACCGGCAAGAAGGAAGAGGCCACCGAATACATGTCTTTCTCCGGCTACGTCGGCGGCGAGAAGTATCGCAAGCTGACCGATGTCCGCCGCCAGAAGCCCGAGTTCATCGTCATGCAGGCCGTCAAGGGCATGCTCCCGAAGAACCGCCTCGCGGCCACCATGCTCACCAAGCTCCGGGTGTTCCCCGGCGCGACGCATGAGCATGCGGCCCAGAACCCCGTCGTCCTTAAGTAATCCATGAGCGCTGAATCCTCCGTCTTCCTCGGCACCGGCCGCCGCAAGTCCTCCACGGCCCGCGTCCGCATCTTCGCCGGCACCGGCACCACCACGGTCAACGACCGCAAGTTCGAAGTCTATTTCACGCACGACAACTTCGTGCGCCGCGCCCTCGCCCCGCTCGTCACGGCGGACAGCAAGGACAAGTTCGATGTCATCGTGAACGTCGCCGGCGGCGGCATCAGCAGCCAGTCCGGCGCGGTGGCCCACGGCATCGCCCGCGCGCTCCTGAAGTTCAATCCCGAGCTCCGCGTCACCCTCAAGAAGGCCGGTCACCTCACCCGTGACCCCCGCGAGAAAGAGCGCAAGAAGCCCGGCCAGCCGGGCGCCCGCAAGCGCTTCCAGTTCTCCAAGCGTTAATTCGCCCACGAACGGAATCAGGTTTTACGCGAAGCGGAGCGCCCCACGGCCTCCGCTTCCTTTTTTTACGGGTTACGAAACTTCTCGATTCCCCCCGGGGGATTTCATAAATTTTGCTCTCAATTAAATGAATGTCGGCGTTGTCGGTGCGTCGGGTTACTCCGGCGAAGTTCTGGTCAAGCTCCTCCTCTCCCACCCGCAGGTCAAACTGACGGCGGTCACCTCGCGCCAGCACGCGGGCAAGGCGGTTTCCGCCATCATTCCCGCGCTCCGCGGCACCGCGGCCGACCAGCTCAAGTTCAGCGACTCCGATCCGGCCGTCCTGGCGGCCCGGACGGACATCGATCTGTGGTTCCTCGCGCTGCCGCATGGCGCCGCCGCGGATTTCGCCAAGGCCCTCGTGCCGACCGGCCGCAAGGTCATCGACCTGAGCGCCGACTTCCGGATCGCGGACCTGGCGACCTACGAGAAATACTACGGCGGCCACCACGCTCCGGCGCTGCTGCCTTCCGCCCGTTTTGTCCTGCCGGAGCTGACCGATGCCAAGTGGAAGGCCGAGATCAAGCTCGCCGCCGCCCCGGGTTGTTATCCGACCAGCACGCTTGTGCCGCTGGTGCCGTTGCTGAAGGCCGGCCTCGTGGCCCGCGAGCACATCGTCGTCAACTCGTTCAGCGGCGTCAGCGGCGCCGGCAAGAAGGTCGAGGAGCAGTATCTCTACGTCGAGCGCACCGAGAGCGCCAAGGCCTATGGCCTCACGAAGCACCGGCACCTGGCCGAGATCGAGGAACAGCTCTCCGGCGCAGCGGGCGCCAAGATCATGGTGCAGTTCAACCCGCACCTCGCTCCCATGCGCCGGGGCATCGCCACGACCATCACCGTTCCGGCCGCGCCCGGCGCGACAATCGAGGCCCTCTATGCCGCCTGGCGCGCCGCCTACGCCGGTCGGTCGTTCGTCGCCATTCTGCCCGCCGGTGAGACGCCCGACACGGCCTACGTCACCGGCACCAACCGCGTCGACATCTCCGCGGTGCACGACGCCCGCACCGGCAACTTCATCCTGACCTCCGCCCTCGACAATCTCGTCAAGGGCGCGAGCGGCCAGGCCGTGCAGATCATGAATCTCTGGTGTGGATTCCCGGAAACCGCCGGGCTCGCCTGATCATATCCCCGTCTTCAATGACCCAACTGACCGTTACCCTGGATAGTGCCGGCATTACCGATGTCCCCGGCTTCGAGGCTGCCGCCGTGGCCTGTGATATCCGCGAAAAGCACGACCTCAAGCGCCTCGACCTCGCGTTGCTCTTCTCCCTCCGGCCGTGCACCGCCGCCGGCACCTTCACCAAGAACGCCGTCAAGGCTGCGCCCGTCCTCCTCTGCCAGAAGCACCTCGCCGACGGCGGGCCCTTCCATGGCATCATCGCGAACTCCGGCAACGCCAACGCCTGCACCGGCCCCGACGGCCTGCGCGACGCCCAGGCCACCGCGCAGCGCGCCGCCGCCTCGCTGAACCTCAAGCCCGCCTCCTTCTTTGTCTGCTCGACCGGCCGGATCGGTCAGCCGATGCCGATGCCGCGCCTCCTCAAGGGCCTCGAGCGCGCCGTCACCGAGAAGGGCCGCACTTCCGACCACGGCAACAAGGCGGCCACCGCCATCCTCACCTCCGACACGCGCCCCAAGACCGTTACCGTCAGCTTCACCTACGACGGCAAGAAGCACTTTGTCTCCGGCATCGCCAAGGGCGCAGGCATGATCCAGCCGAACATGGCCACGATGCTGGCTTTCCTCGCCACGGACTTCTCCGTGCCGCGCAGTTTCCTCCAGAAGACGCTGTCCGAGGCCGTCGCCGGCACCTTCAATTGCATCACGGTCGACGGCGACATGAGCACCAACGACACCGTCCTCATGCTGGCCAACGGCCATTCCGGCGTCAGCGTGGGCGACAAGAGCCCGCGCGAACTGCGCGTCCTGTTCGCCGAGGCCGTCTGGAAGGCCTGCGAGGCGCTCGCGGACAAGATCGTCTCCGACGGTGAGAAGATCACCAAGGTGGTCGAGGTGAAGGTCGCCGGGGCGGCTTCCGCCGAGGACGCCGAGAAGATCGCTCGCGCGATCGGCAACTCCCTCCTCGTCAAATCCTCTTGGTATGGCGAGGACCCAAACTGGGGCCGGTTGGCCGATGCGGCCGGCTATGCCGGCGCCAAGCTGGTCGAGGCGAAACTCGACATCCTCTACAACGACACACCGGCCATGACCGCTGGTCGGCCGCATGCCGAGCTGAAGCCGAAGTGGAAGGAGATCGTCAAGGCGCGCCGTTTCGCCATCACGCTCAACCTGCACCTCGGCAAGGCGGCTTTCCGCCTGCTGGCGAGCGATCTCACCGAGGGCTACGTGAACTACAACAAGAGCGAGTGACCGGCGCGCGTTTTTGCCGTAACGTCACTCAATAATCGCTTGCACTGTCGGCCGATTCGCCGCCACATTTTGTCCGAATTTTCGACGACCAGCCGCGGAGTTCCACGGCCGGCCCGATAAGATACCAACGACCCGAATTCATGCTCACATTTAAAAATAAAGTCCTGTTCGTCGGCTACGGCGCCGTCGCCGAGTGCACCCTGCCCATTCTTTTCAAGCACATCAAGGTGCCGGCGAAGAACGTCACGATCATGGATTTCGAGGATCGTTCGCAGAAGCTGAAGCCCTGGACCGCCAAGGGCGTGCGTTTCGTCCGCGATCGGGTGACCGAGCAGAACATGACCGAGTTGCTGGCCAAGCACGTCGGCCCCGGCGATCTGCTCATCGATCTGGCCTGGAACATCGACGCGCTCGAGATCCTGCAATGGTGCCGGGATCACGGCGTCATGTATATCAACACCTCGACCGAGCTGTGGGATCCCTACGCCAGCGGCCCGAATGCGCACCCGACGACCAAGACCCTCTATTGGCGGCACATGAACCTGCGCCGGATGCTCAAGAAGTGGAAGACAAAGGGCCCGACCGCCGTCATCGAGCATGGCGCCAACCCCGGCCTGATTTCCCATTTCGTCAAGCAGGGCCTTATCGATATCGGCACCAAGCTCATCGAGGACGGGAAGGCGAAGGGCGCGCGGGCGGCGAAGATCACCAAACTGATCGAGGGCGGCCAGTTCAACCTCCTCGCGCAGGAGCTCGGGGTGAAGGTGATCCATTGCAGCGAGCGCGACACCCAGATCACCAACGTGCCGAAGCAGGTCGACGAGTTCGTCAACACTTGGAGCATCGAAGGCTTTCGCGAGGAAGGCACCACGACCTCCGAGCTGGGCTGGGGCACGCATGAGAAGACGCTCCCGAAGCACGCCTTCCGGCACAAGGAAGGCCCGAAGAACCAGATCTGTCTCGCGCAGATGGGTATCAACGTTTGGGTCCGCTCCTGGGTGCCGAACTGGACCATCCTCGGCATGGTCGTCCGCCACGGCGAGGCCTTCACTATTTCTGACAAGCTCACCGTGTGGAAGAACGGCAAGGCCGTCTATCGCCCGACGATGCACTACGCCTATTGTCCCTGCGACGAGGCCATCTCCTCACTGAACGAGATGCGCGGCTACAATTACAAGCTGAACGAGAACCAGCGCATCATGAACGACGAGATCACCAGCGGCGCCGACGTGCTGGGTGCGCTCATCATGGGCCACGAATACAACTCGTGGTGGGTTGGCTCCGACCTCAGCATCGAGGAGTCGCGCCGCCTCGTGCCGCACCAGAACGCCACCACCATGCAGGTGGCCATCTCGGTCGTCGCCGCCTCGATGTGGATGATCGAGAACCCTCTGTCCGGCGTCGTGGTGCCCGACGAACTGCCGCACGACTACATCCTCAAGGTTTCCAAGCCGTATCTCGGGAAGTGGATTTCGCAGCCCTACGACTGGACGCCGCTCAAGGGCCGCGACACGACCTTCGACGGCTACAACAAGCCGGACCTCGACCGGAAGGACCCGTGGCAGTTCAAGAACTTCCTCGTGACGGACGCCGGGTGACGGCCCCTCGATGATCTCAAAGGCCCGGCTCCAGCAGCTCGCAAAGCGACACGGCACGCCGCTGTTTGTCATCGACCATGACGAATTGCGGAAAAACTACCGGGATTTCCGCAGGCACCTGCCGCGCGTGCAGGTTTACTTTGCGGTCAAGGCCAACTCGGATCCCGCCATCGTCCGCACGCTCTTCAAGGAGGGCTCCAGCTTCGACGTCGCGTCGATGCCGGAGTTCATGATCGTCCACGAGAACATCAAGCACTGGCCCGCGAAGAAGCGGCAGGACTGGATCTGGGACAAGATCATCTACGCCAACCCGACCAAGCCGACCGAGACGCTCGAGAAGCTCAACCGCTACAAGCCGCTGGTCACCTTCGACAACCGCGAAGAGATATTCAAGATCAAGCGGCACGCGCCGAACGCCGGCCTGGCCCTGCGGTTGAAGGTGCCGAATACCGGCGCGATGGTGGAGTTGTCGTCGAAATTTGGCGCGACGCCCGGCGAGGCGGTTGACCTGATCCTGGAAGCCGACAAGCAGGGACTCGTGGTCGAGGGCGTCAGCTTTCACGTCGGCAGCCAGACCACGAACTTCGAGAACTACGTCCAGGCGCTCAGCCTGACCGCGGCGATTTTCAAGGAGGCGCAGGACCGGGGTTACCACAAGATGAACCTGCTCGATATCGGTGGCGGGTTTCCGGCCCCGTATGATGCGACGGTCAAGCCGCTCAAGGAGCTCGCGAAAATCATCAACACGGAGATCGACCGGCTCTTCCCCAAGGAAATCCAGGTGCTGGCCGAGCCCGGCCGGTTCCTGGTCGCATCCGCCGGCTATGCGGTCTCGAAGGTCATCGGCAAGGCCGTGCGCGACGGCAAGACCAGCTACTACATCAACGACGGCGTCTACCACACCTACTCGGGCGTCATCTTCGACCATTGCAAGTATCCGATTCTGCCGTTCAAGAAAGGCCCGACGTCGCTCTGCTCCGTGTTCGGTCCGACGTGCGATGCGCTCGATGTCGTCTCGATGGCCGAGAACCTGCCCGACCTGCAGCGGGATGATTTCGTCTACAGCGTGAACATCGGCGCCTACAGCCACGCCTCGGCGACTTACTTCAACGGCTTTCCGCCCGCGAAGGTGGTGCACGAGAACCGGTAGGCTGGCTCGGTTCCCGCTTCGTTCCCCGTTCCTATGGAAATCGCCGAGATCATCGCCAAGGCCAAGGTGCTGCTGGAAGCCCTGCCTTACATCCAGGATTTCCGCGGGTCGATCTTCGTCGTGAAATACGGCGGCAGTTTCATGGATGATCCCGATCCGACCGTGCGCCTGAGTGTCGCGTCGGACATCGCTTTTCTCGCCGCCGTCGGCATCAACGTGGTCGTCGTGCACGGCGGCGGCAAGGCCATCAGCCGGGCAATGGATGCGTCCGGCCTGAAGCCCAATTTTATCAACGGCCTGCGGGTGACCGACGAGGCGACCATTGCCATCGTCAAGAAGACCCTCGACGAGGTCGTGAACGCGGACGTCTGCGCCACCCTGGTCTCGGTGAGGGCCAATCCGAAGGGCCTGCCGGGCGACAGTGTGATCGTATGCAACAAGCTGCTCGTCGACGACGACGGCAACGCGATCGACCTCGGCTTCGTCGGGGACGTGACCGAGGTGAAGGTGAAGCTGATCAAGAAGGAGATCGCCGATGGCTTCATGCCCGTGATTTCCCCGGTGGCCGAGGGGCTTGACGGCAAGCCCTACAACGTGAACGCCGACACCGTGGCCGGCCGCGTGGCCAGCGCGCTGCGGGCCCGCCGGCTTGTCTACATGAGTGACGTGCCCGGGTTGCTGGCCGACCCGAAGAATCCGGCGACGCTGATTTCCACCGTCAAGGTGGGCGAGGTGGAGGGCTTGAAAAAGAAGGGGATCATTGACAAGGGCATGCGTCCGAAGGTGCAGAGCGCCGTGCGCGCCCTGGAGGAAGGAGTCCAGCGGGTGCACTTCGTGGACGGCCGCATGCCGCACAGCCTGCTGCTGGAGATCTTCACCGACCAGGGTGTGGGCACGGAAATTGTGCACGGCTGAGCTGCCGCACGGCGCATTGTGCGCGTGCATTCGCCCTTTCCATCCGTAAACTCCGGACTTTCGTTTTC